>WNFM01210871.1_pt1 | contig 13511 bp, 10 predicted proteins | sample 5400271 | NCBI WGS metagenome assembly WNFM01 (sample SAMN13153352, study PRJNA577476) | soil metagenome | isolation source: 60 cm saprolite on Douglas fir-dominated hillslope | place: USA:California | collected 2013-09-17 | reverse complement strand
GCCGGGCCGATCGCGATCGCGCCGGTGTCGTAGCGGAGCTCCGTCGTGAAGTTCGCGACGATGAGCTCGGTGTACTTCATGAAATCCGTGTCGCCGTACGCGTAGCCGGTGCTGCCGATCGTCTCTGCCCCCGCTCGCGCCAGCGCCTGGGCCCAGTCGACGTTCTTCGTCGCCGGGAGCGCTTCCGCGTCGACGATGTTGAATCCCGAGTGGCAGCCGGTCGAGATGACGAGCGAGTTCGTGAACAGGGACATGAACTGCGCGACCTCGTCGCTCTTGATCCGCGTGGCGAAGTCCGACGCGAGGAGCGTGTTCGCCGAGAAATGCCCGTTGAGAGCGGCGATGTCGTAGTGGCGCGCGAAGAGCAGCGACCGAAGCTGGTCCGCCGTCCAGGGCGCCTGCCCGCGCTGCTGGATGAGCGGGTCGACGGTCATCGACGGCGCGAGCGACGTCTGAACGAACGTCGCTGTATCCGCGAGGAAGTCATAGCCGCTGTCCAGCGCGCGACCGCCTGCCACGTGCACGACACCGTTCGTCGCGGTGTACGCATCGAGGACGGCGATGATGTCCGTCGACGACTCGACGAGCCGGCCGACCGGCAGGTCCGGCATGAAGAACGAGTGGTCGAAGTGCGCGATCGGGTAGCGCGTGCCATAGGAATCTTGCGTGAGCGTGTAGCCGAACTGGAGGCTCGCCTCGCCCGGGGTGTCCTGGAACAGCCCGGGGTTGAAGCCACTCTCGATACCGAGGCCGGCCTGGTCCGGAGTGCGGAAATACGGGATCACGTGGTCGCCGCCGGCGAGCACCACGTACCGGAGCGACGGCCGGTACTGGTCGACGAGCGCCTTGATCGCGTCGGCCACGACGTTCGCCGCGGCCGGGCAGGTCGGGCTCAGATCCCACTGCGCGTACGCCGGGGCGAGGCCCGCGTTGGTCGCGAGGTCGAGCACGAGGCCCTTCACGTCCTGGCGCGCGGCGAAGGTGTTCAGCTTGCTGCCGAAGTTCACGGCCACGCCCGCGACGCCGAAGCGTGCGGTGTTGGTCAGGATGAGGGTCGTAGGCGCGCCAGCAGGGCCGGGCGTCGCGCTGTAGGCCTGCAACGTGACGTTCGCGCAGGCCGTGCTCGTGATCTCAGCGGCGAGGGCGAACCCATCGGACGCCGAGTACGCGCCGTTGTGGCCGCGGACACGAATGTAGAAGTCGCCGGTGTTCGACCAGGTGTTCTGGACGATCTGTTCGGGCGACGTGCCCTGGTGCGCGGAGATCCGGAGGATCGTCGCGGTCTGCGCGCCCGCGTAGACGTCCTGCGAGAGCTCGTCCGGGGAGAGCTCATCCGGGGAGAGCTCGTCCGGGCTCAGCGCGTCGGGCGACAGCTCATCCGGCGACAGCTCGTCCGGCGACAGCTCGTCCGGCGAAAGCGCGTCGGGGCTCAAGGCATCGGGCGAGAGCTCGTCCGGCGACAGGGCATCGGGCGAGAGCTCGTCGGGTGAGAGCTCGTCGGGCGACAGCGCATCGGGCGCGGTCGACGCGTCGTTGTTCTGGACCGTTTGGAGCGGATCGGTCGCGAGCGCTGCTTTCTGTTGGGTGAGATACGCGCGGATGTCCTTGAACAACGCGAGCGAGAAGTCCGCGGGCAGCGCGACCGTGGCACCCGCGCCGGTCAGCTTCACCAGGATCTTCTGACCCGGGGCGATGTGGACCCGGTACCAGTCGGACCGCCCGGACTTCGCCACACCGTCGAGCTGCAGGAACTTGGTGACGCCGGGCGGACCTCCGGCCTGCGGGCTGAGCAGGTACGCGGTCGTCCAGGTGTGATTGCCCAGATCGACGAGGAACCCGCCGCCTGGTGCGGTCGCGTTGCCGAACGCGTCGGTGGTGACGCTGACGCTGCAGGTGACCGGCGGAAGCGGCGGCGGCGGCGGGCCGATGACATCCGCCGGCGGACCGATGAACGTCGCCGATGCCGTGTAGTCGAGCTGATACCTCGAGTTCGGCGCGGTGTTCGTGAACCTGAAGGCCCCGTTCACCAGCTCGTTGCGCCGGTCGACGGTCACGGAGCCGCTGCGCAGCACCACGCTCGTCCCGATGACGTCACCGCATCGCGCGACGCCGCTGATGGACGGCACGGGGTCCGCGAGGATCTTCATGTCCCGCACGGATTGTCCCGCGGTGGCGAACACGTAGGCACTCTCGTGGAGGGCATTGGTGGCGATGTCGTATTGATGCAGGAGGTCGTTCGCGCCAGGGGACGCGAAGCTACGGACCACGGATACGTATGCGCTGGTGCCGTCCGGCGTGACGATGGTCCCCATCGGCGTCCCGCCGAGCCCGACGGCTCCGCTGCCCGTCGTCGCCGCGGTATCCATGACCCCGAAGTGGCCGCGCAAGCTGCCGCCATATGCGCCGCCCTCCGTTTGCACGAACGCCTTGTCGTTGGCGGCGCTGTACGACAGGGCGTTGTTGGAGTTGCCGCCAGATCCGTCGTCCCGGCCGAGGCGGATCGTGCGCGCCGTGTTCTGCGTGCGACTGGGCACATCGACCTCGTAGAGGTTGTCGCAGTTGCTGTCCCATAGGAGGAGCCGTGCAGCGCTCGCGAACGCGAGGTCGCCCGGCGCCGTCGCGCAGTTGGATGGCTCACCCGGGTTGGTGAGGAGGAAGCGCGCGAGCAGCGAGAACGTAGCGGCGTCGACCAGGTAGACCCAGCTGCCGGAGCCGTCGTGGCCGAGGGTCGCGATAGTGGCTGCGTCCGGCGACACGGCGAGCGAGCCAAAGGTATCCGGCGACGACCTGCCGCTCGTGGTCTGCGGTAGCAGCTCGCGCAACTGGGTGTTCGAAGCCGTACTGAAGGCCAGCAGCCTCGTTGTCGTGGTCACGTACAGCGTCGCACCTGTCGGGTCGAGCACGATGTCGCGGGGGCTGGACGCCGGGAGCGACGCGAGCTGCGTGCCGGTCGCAAGATCGATCACGGCGACGGCGTTGTTCGTGACGTCGGCGATGTAGGCGCGCTGCCGATCCGGTGAGATCGCCAAGCTATCGACGCTACGGGCACCGAGCGGGATCGTGCCGAAGGTCGTCATGGTCGCGAGTGACACGATCTCGATCGAGCTTGTGGCGCTGCTCAACGAGCTCATCAGGGCATACAAACGCGCCGCGTGCGATGTGGGCGCCGCGTCGCCACCTCCGCCGGATGTACAGGGGACCGTGAACTGAGCGGTCGCGACCGGCTCGCCGGCGTCGTAGCTGCGGTTGCCGTTCTGGTCCTGAGCAGTGCGGAATGTGTACGTTCCGGCGCCCTGCTGCACCTCGAAGATCAGCGTGAAGCCGCCGCTCACGAGCGACGTTTGCACACCGCCGAAGACGGCCGTGTTCGATCCCGTCAGGAGCTCGTAGATGATGGGCGCGCTCGCGCCGAAACCGGCGCCGGTGGCGGTCACCGTCGAGCTCCCGGGCGCCGCAGGACCGCACGAGACCGAGAGCGTGAGCGAGGGCGCGGCGAGTGCGGGCTGCGGCACCTGCGCGAACAGCATCGCCGCGCACAGCATCGCGGTGGTCGCGATACGCCGGCGCCGCGATGCGGCCGCACGGCCGCGGCGGTGGCTATTGCCCACCGTGCGTTCCGAGGCCGCCATCAGCCAGCCTGTTCGCCCCACCAGCCTTGTCCCCCTGCCCGCCAAGCGTCCGAGTCTGCGACGACTAGTACGGACGGACTAGGACTATAGGAGGGGACCACGCGACTGCACCGCTTTTTGGCTGACTTCCAGGGCGTTGCGTGCGCGACGCTACGGACTTGAGACCGTCGAGCTGGCTGACTTCGCCGCCGGCTCGCCGGTCGACCGACTCGATGCGTTCGGCCGGTCGACCTTCCGTCGGCGAGCGACGACCGGGACCGAGGACGGCCGTGTCATCGCCGCTGATCGAAGAGAGCCGAGCCGATGACTTCGAGCGCGCGACGATCTCTCGAGCGCGGCGCTGCGGCGACGCCGCGTGACACACTTGATGCGATGGCCCTGAAGGACAGCTACCCCGCGGAGACGCCCGACCGCCTCACCCAGAGCGAGTCCGAACCACCGTTCTCGTGGCGCGCGGCGCTCGAGATCATCCAGGCGCTGGCGCTCGCGGTCATCATCTCGGTCGTCCTCAACCTCTTCGTGGTGCAGGTCACCGAAGTCCGCCAGAAGAGCATGGAGTCCACGCTTCTCCAGGGTGACCGCGTGCTCGTGAGCAAGGTCGACTACCGGTTCGGCACGCCGCAGCGCGGCGACATCGTCGTGTTCCAGCCCACCACCGATTCGACGATCCCGTACGTGAAGCGGGTCGCCGCCGTCGCCGGCGACACGATCGACCTGAAGGACGGGAACCTGTACGTGAACGGGACGAAGACGGACTACGCCGGTGCGCACGGCGCGACCGCGCCGCAGTCGCCCGCACTGACCTACCCGTTGAAGGTCCCCGCCGATTCGTTCTTCGCGCTCGGCGACAACCGCGTCGCGTCGAGCGACTCGCGGTCCTTCGGCCCGCAGCCGGACGACCGGATCATCGGAAAGGTGATCCTGCGGTTCTGGCCGTTCGACCGTCTGCGCTTCTTCGAGTGGTAGACAGGGAGGTCTTCCACCGTCCGAGCGGCTGGCAGATCCTGCCCGAGCGGCGCGTGCTCGAAGTGACGTGGGATGACGGGCAGGTCGCGGAGTACCCATGGGAGCCATTCCGTCGCGCCTGCCCGTGCGCCTACTGCTCGGGAGAGGGCGCGTTCACAGGGAATGTCTCGGCCGACACGACGTTCACTGAGAAGCAGACCGAGCTGAAGGAGGTGTTCGCGGTGGGACGCTACGGGCTGACACCCGAGTGGGCCGACGGCCACGACACCGGCATCTATACCTTCAAGATGCTGCGTCGCGCCGCGGGACTCGAATGAAGTTCTTCACGAAGAAAGCCGACCTTCCACCGGGGAAGGCCGAGCGCGTGCCGCCGGGCCAGTACCTCACCGAGAAGTGGCCGGTCCTCCACTACGGACCGGTGCCGACGTTCAACCCGAAGACGTGGGACCTCCGCGTCTTCGGCAAGGTGAAGAACGAGCTTCGTTGGACCTGGGACGAATTCCAGGCCCTCGACAAGGAGATCAACACGCAGGTGACCGCGGACATGCACTGCGTCACCACCTGGTCGCGCCTCGACCAGAAGTGGGAAGGCGTGTCGTTCGCCAAGATCGTCGAGCTCGCACAGCCGACCGATGAGGCGAAGTTCGTCATCGCGCACTCCGAGTACGGCTTCACCGCGAACATCCCGATCGAGTACTGCCTCCGGGACGACTGTTTGATCGCGCTACGGGCGAACGGCGAGCCGCTCACCGCGGAGCACGGCCAGCCCGCGCGGCTGGTGGTCCCGCGTCTCTACGCGTGGAAGAGCGCGAAGTGGCTCCGCGGGATCGAGTTCTCCGCGACCGACAAGCCGGGCTTCTGGGAGCGCAACGGCTACCACAACACCGGCGATCCATGGAAAGAAGAGCGCTACTGGGGCGACGACTGATCAACGCGGCGCGCGCCTAGCGCGCGGCGCGAGGAGGGCAGGCGTGGATCAGTGCGTGCTGTGCCTGCGCCGCGATCGACCCATGACGCGCGAGCACGTCTTCGCGCACTGGCTCGTGATCAAGCTGCAGGCCGGAAAGCTCGTTCCCTCTGACGCTCCTTCGAACGCGGAACGCATCGGCCGCGTCGTCACCAGCGTCTGCGCCGATTGCAATGCCGGTTGGATGAGCTCGCTCGAAGTGAGCTTCCGGCGCATCCTCTTCGGCGCTCCGCGCAGCGGGGTGCTCCAGCAGCCCGACCGCGTGACGCTGAGCCGCTGGTTCGCGAAGACCGCGATCCTGCTCGCGCACCTGCGTGGCACGACGCTCGTCGGCGCATCGCATCGCCCGCAGCTGGTCACGGGGATGCCCGGCGACATCGAGGTGTTCGTGGCACGCCGGCGCCGTCCGCCGCAGCGCCTCGATCTCGACGTCGGCGCGGACTCGGTGTCGATCCTCGTCGACGATCTCGTCGGGCACGTCGCGCGTCCGGGCATCCTGACGAGTCGCCATGGGACGAGACTCTGGCCGCTCCGCTCGCATCTCTTGCGGTGGGAAACCCTTCCCGTCAAACCGGTCCCGCGCCCAGCGCGGGGCCGGGGGTAGGCGCTACCAGCCCACTCCAGGCTCGGGAGCTTCAGGCGCGTCGTAGTGGACGGTGATGAACTTCGTGAGCGACGTCACATCCGCGGTCTGCAAGTTCAAGCGCCAGTTCCACGCCACCGCGGTCACCTTCGCGTCCTTCAATCCGGTGTAAGGCATGAGCAGGATCTTCGCGAACCGCGTCTTGACGATGGTGTCGTTCACGTACTGCTTGAGCTGCGCGAGCTCGGCGATCGTGACGCCGTTGTAGACGATGAGGATGCCGCCGTGCTCGAGGTTGTGCGTCGTCGCCTCGAACGGGACCATCTGGTCGTAGACCCCGGCCTTCACCGGCGCCGCGGGGGCCGGCCAGTGCGACCCGGAGCTCGGCGGCAGCGCGCCGGCGTACGCCACAGGCGTCCCGGCGGTGACGTGCGTATTGCCTTGATCGGTCTCGTGAACGCCGCGAGCGGGGTCGTCCGACGCGATCGCGCCCACGGTCGGCAGCGGGGACGAGGTCGCGACCGGCGCCCCGAGGCTCAAGACCCCGGCCTGGCGCAGGCCGAGGACCAAGACGACAGCGAGCACGATCACGCCGACCCCGATGAGGAGGTTCCGATTGCCTCCACCGCCGCCGCGCGATGCGCCACCACCGCGCTTCTCGCGCTGGCGTCGCCGTAGCTCTCGCTCGCGCCGTTCGCGGCGCGTGGTCACGGTCATGACGACAATCCTACGGTCTCTAGACTCGGACGAGATGCGTGTGCGGGTGCGATTCGCACCGTCTCCCACCGGGTCGTTGCACATCGGGAGCGTGCGCACGACGCTCTACAACTACTTCATGGCGCGCCAGAACGAGGGCGGCACGCTCATGCTCCGCATCGAGGACACCGATCAGGACCGTCTCGTGCCCGGCGCGATCGACAGCATCTACGACGGCCTGCACTGGCTCGGCATCGGATGGGATGAGGGCCCGCGCGAGGGCGGTGCATCCGGCCCGTACGTCCAATCCGAACGGCTCCCCATCTATCAGGAGCACGCCGCCCGCCTGGTCGCCGACGGCGCGGCGTATTTCTGCTTCTGCACCATCGAACGGCTCGAGCAGATGCGCGCCGCCCAGCGCGCGCGCGGCGAGATCACGCGATACGACCGGCACTGCCGGAACATCCCGCCGGCCGAAGCCGCGACGCGCGCGCAGTCGGAGCGCCACGTCATCCGATTGAAGGTGCCCGAGGAGGGCACGATCGCGATCGACGACCTCGTCTACGGACACGTGGAGTGGCCGCTCGCCGCGATCGAGGATCAGGTCCTTCTCAAGTCCGACGGCTTTCCCACGTACCAGCTCGCGGTCGTGATCGACGATCACGTGATGGGGATCACGCACGTGTTCCGCGGCGAGGACTGGCTGCCGTCGACGCCGAAGCATCTCCTCGTCTACCGCGCGTTCGGCTGGGACGTGCCACCGCACGCGCACCTACCGAACGTGCTCGGACCCGATGGGAAGAAGCTCGCGAAGCGCCACGGCGCCACGCGGGTCGAGGAGTTCCGCAAGGAGGGCTACCTCCCCGAGGCGATGATCAACTACCTCGCGCTCATCGGCTGGTCCCCGGGCACCGAGGAGGAGGTCTTCACGCTCGAGGAGCTCGTGCAGCGCTGGCGGATCGAACAGGTCCACCGCGCGGGCGGCAAGTGGGACCGCGACCGGCTGAACTTCTTCAATGGCGTCTGGATCCGCAAGCTTTCCGATGAGGACCTGCTTCAGCGCCTCGAGCCCTTCGTCCCGGCGGAATGGGACCGCGCGCTGCTGCGCAAGGTGATCCCGCTCATCAAGGAACGGATGACCACGCTCGCCGAGGCGAAGGACCTCATCGACTTCCTCTTCGTCGAGCCTCTTTCCCACGATCGCACGATCCTCGTGCCGAAGAAGCGCGAATCGCACGAGACGGTCACCGCGCTGAGCCGGGTCACGGTCGCGCTGCGGTTCCTCGAGCCATTCGTCGCGGAGCGGATCGAGCAGGCGATCGCCGCGGTGGCGGCGGACGTCGGCTGGTCCGTGCGCGACGTCACGATCGCGACGCGCGCCGCGGTCACCGGACGGAAGGTCGGTCCCCCGCTCTACGAGTCGCTGGCGCTCCTGGGAAAAGATCGTGCGCTCGGGCGGCTCGAGGCCGCGCAGGAGCTCATCGGCTGAAGCGGGTCTAGTCCCAGAAGCTGGACGCGGGGAGCTGTCGCTCCGGCCGGTGACGTGGCCGGCCGGCGAGCGGGAGCACGAGGGTGAAGGTCGAACCGAGGCCACGGCCCTGGCTCGATGCGACCAGGTCGCCGCCATGCGCTTCGGCGATGAGCTTCGCGAGGTAGAGCCCCAGGCCCATGCCGGGGACGTTCGCGGTCCGGGCGTCGCGCACGCGGCCGTAGCGGGTGAACAGCACGTGCATGTCCTCGGCGCTGAGACCGACCCCGTGATCGCGGACGGCAACGCGCGCCTCGTCGGCGGTCGTCGAGACGTTGACCATGACCCCCGCGCTCGGCGGCGAGAACTTCAGTGCGTTCTGGAGCAGGTGGTCGAGGAGCTGCCGGAGCCGCTCGGGGTCGGCGAGGGCCTGCACCGGCGTGGACGGCGCGACGATCGTCGCGCGGTCGTGCGGAACGCGCTGCTCGGTGATCTCGACCACGAAGGCCGCGAGATCGACCGGCACCATCGTGAGCGCCATCTTCCGGGTGTCCATCTGGTCCAGCGTCAACAGGTCGTTGGCGAGCCGCGTGAGCCCGCGGGCATGACGGCGGACCTGATCGAAGGCCGCACCTTGCGCGCGATCGAGCTTCATCGGATCGGCGAGCAGGGGCACCGCGACGTCGATGCTCACGACGGACTCGCGAAGCTGGACCGCGAGGATCATCCGCGCCTGCTCGCGGCGGAGCTCTTCGATGCGCAACGCGCGCTCACGGGCGCGCGCGGCGGAGACGAAGACGACGATCGCGATGAGCCCGGCGCCAAGCGCGATCGCGCTCACCGCGGTCCCGACCATCGGACCCGCGGCGAATGCGGCGGCGGTCCAGGCGGTCTCACAGACGATCGCGACACCGATCGCCGCTCGCCGATCGAGCCACCATGCCGCGGCGACAGCCGCGACGAACAGGATCGGGGCGCTCTCGATGGAGCCACCGGAGAGCCACTTGAGACCGATCGCGATGGCGATGGCCGCCGTGATCCCCGCGACGAGGCCCGCCTGGTCCTTCGGCTCGAGGTGCGGGGGCTCGACGGCCGGGACGACCGGGAAGTCCTCGGGCGCGGGCGCCTTCGGCGGCGCCGGGATGCCGCTGAGCCGGGTCTCGCCGGACGATGCGCGGATCAGGGTCACTCCCAGGTGACGTCCGACAGGTGCGCGGGCGGGTTCTTGTGCTGTGTCCGGCCCTGATCGGCGCTCGCGAACGACGCGCTGCCGAGCAGGCTGGCGGCGACGACGGCGGCGATGACGAACGCGCGAATGAACTTGAACATGGTGCCCCCCTTCGCTATCGCGCCGTGAATCGCACGGCGTCGACCGCTCGCTGGTAAACGGTGAGGTGCTCGAGCTCGCTCGTCGGCGCGAGGTTGAGCTCGTTGATGAACGCGTCCACGACGACCCGGTCGAACTGCGTGCCGGCGACGGCGCGGAGCTCGGCGATGGCCGCCTCCGGCGTCACCGCGCGGCGGTACGGCCGCGGCGTCGTCATGGCTTCGTACGCGTCGGCGACGGCGATGATCTGCGCGGAGCGCGGGATGGCGTCGCCCTTCAGGCCGTTCGGGTAACCGCCGCCGTCGAAGCGCTCGTGGTGCGCGAGGATGAGCGGCCGGATGTGATCGAGCTCGGGCATCTGCGCGAGGAGGCTCGCGCCGATGATCGGGTGCGCGCGGATCTCCGACCACTCCTGGTCGGAGAGGCGATCGGGCTTCTGGAGGATCGCGTCGGAGATCGCGATCTTGCCGAGGTCGTGGAACAGCGCGCCCAGCTGGACGGCCTCCACGGACAGGTGGTCGAGCCCGAGACGCTTCGCGACCGCGACGGAGCGGTAGATGGTGGCCGCGAGGTGCGCCGTGCCGGTGGCGCTCTTTGCCTCGAGCGATCCGAGGAGCGCGCCGACGATCGAGATGTGCGTCTCCGCGAGGCGGGTGTTCGACTGCTCGAAGAGCCGGTTGAGCTCGTTCAGCTTCGCGTTCTCGGCCCGGGCCTCGTTCGAGCGGGATACGTAGAGCTTGAACGAGTACCACGCGACACCGAGCGGGAGGACGAAGACGGCGGCGCCGAACACACCGAGGGCCTGGTAGGCGAGCGCGAGCGCCGCGCCGTTGACCGCGGTGGCGAGGTAGTTCACCGGCATCCAGCTGAAGTTCTGGCGCCATACCGCCACGAACTTCGTGTCCGAGGTGAGGGCAATGACCGCGGCGGTGAGCGTGGAATTCACGAGGAAGTAGACCGCTGCCGAGATCGCGACCGCGATCACCGTGCTCGTGATGTCCGTCGGCGGGGTCTTGCCGCCGACGAGGCCGTACGTCGAGGCGGCGAGCGTCGTCGAGATGGACAGCTGCCCGAAGTTGAAGGCGGCCTTGCGGAACGGCTTCGGCTTCGGCGTGAAGGCGTTCACCGCGGCCACGACGACGTTCACCCAGAGGGCGACGCCGACCCCGAACAGGACGTACGCCGCGACCTTGATCGCGAATGACATCGAGATCGCGCTCGAGCGGAAGAGCATGACCGGGTTCCGCTGGGCGGCTGCGGCCAAGCCCAGCAAGAGGACGAACATGAGCGGATCGAGGCTCGCGACCTTCACCCCGAGCGACGCGGCCACGAGGCACGCGGCACCGGCGGCGACGACCGCCCCGATGTAGACGTCCGCGAAGATCTTCTTCATGCGCATCCCGTCCCTGTTCACTTAGTTCACCAACGTCCAGCCGCCGCTACCGCCGAGCGGGGTCGCCGACGTTTCCCACGTGACGTCTTCCCACGTGATGTCTTCCCAGGTGATGTCCTGCCAGTCGAACGCTTCCCAGGTGATGTCTTCCCACGTGATGTCGTCCCAGGTGATGTCCTCCCAGGTGATGTCGGTCCACGGGATCCCGTGCGAATCGACGCCGCCGTGGAACGAGAGGTCGCGCCAGACGATCGGCTGGCCGAAGAGCTTCGTGTAGACCTGCTCCGCGAACGCGGTGCTCGCCGGGTACTGCGTGTAGCCGGTCCACGGCGCCGCAAGGGTCAGTGCGGCGACCGCATCGACGACGCCACTCCCCTGCGCTGATGTAGGAACACCGAGGAGCGGGTGCGCGGTGCCGGTCAGCTGACGCTTCACCTTCCGCGGGCTCGCCGACGGGTAGCGCTCGAGGAAGAGGGCCGCGACACCGGCGACGACCGGTGCGGCCATCGACGTGCCCGACATCGAGAAGTACTGGGCATCCGCGGCGCCCGGCGCCATGATCCGGCGCTCGGGGTACGCGCTGTCGATCGTGCTGCCGGCGGCGCGGAGGCTCGTCATCTTGCGGCCCGGGGCGACGAGGTCGGGCTTCGCGATCGCGTCGAACGCGGTCGGACCCTGCGAGGACCAGCCCGCGATCGAGTCGTCGAGCAGCCCGGCAGTCGCGTTGTCGTCGAGCGCGCCGACGGTGATGACGAACGGGTCATCGGCCGGTGTGGTGATCGTGCTCGCTCCGGGGCCCGAGTTGCCTGCGGCCACGACGACCACGAGGCCGGCGAAGCTGAGCATCTCGGTCGCCGAGGCAAGGAGATCGTCCTGGTAGCCGCTGAGCGCGGCGCCGCCGAACGACATGTTGACGACGCGGATGTTGTAGGTCGCCTTGTTCGCGAGGACCCACTGCATGCCGGCGAAGATCGTCGAGAGGGTGGCGTGCCCGTTCGCGTCGATCACGCGGACGCTGACGATGTTCGCGCGCGGCGCGACGCCGGTCCACGCCCCGTTGGACGCCGTGCCGTCGCCGGCGATGAGGCCCGCGACGTGCGTGCCGTGTCCACCCGGGTCGCCGTTCGATTGCTCGCCCGTGAAGTCGACCCGCGCGACCACGCGTCCCGCGAGGTCGGGGTGGTCGGCCACGCCGCTGTCGATGAGCGCGACGCCGACGCCGTTACCCGAGACGCCGAGCGTCGACCAGGCCTGCGGCGCGTTCACCGCGAGGATGCCGGCCTCGGAGGCCGCGGCTGCCGCGTCGCTCGCGGTCCAGGAAACGTTGAAGGTCTGGTCGCGGATGATCCGCGAGACCGAGGGCAGGTTCGCCAGTGCGACGATCTGCGCGCCCCGGAGCGTTGCGGACGCGCCACCGATGATCGACAAGGTCCGACGGGTCCCGGTGGCCTTCCCGAGGATGGCCTCGGCTGCCTTCGCGCGGGTCTTGCCGTCGGTGCCGGCGCCGCGGACGATGACCGGGAAGAGGGCGTTCGGAGCGGCTTTGGCGGCCGCGAGGAGGTTCGGGTCGATCTTGGCCGGCGAGCTCTTGGACGCGGCCTCCAAGGGGGTCGTGCCGAGGACGAGCGCGATCGCGAGCAGTGCGACGAGCCAGCGCGCGATGCTCCTCGACTCGATACCCACCGGACTCACCCTCCGCGACCTCCCCAGGTCGACGTTCGATTTGTACTGGTCGGGGTAGGCCGGGGGACACCCCATTCGGGGGATTCGACTAGGCCGACACGGGCTTGCGACGCGGTCCTACGTCGCGCGGTGAGGGTCCCTCATCAAATCAGATGAGGGAGGGTTCATGCGTTGAGCGGAGCTAGCGATTCCGCTCCGACCGGACGAAGAAGAACGTGCCGATGACGAGGCACACCACGAATGCCGGGCCGATGATCGCGAAGTTCGCCGCGGGGTCCTGCAGGACGACGTGCTGGTAGTCGGTGGTCCCCGCGTAGAAGACGCCGCGCACGAAGTCGACCGCGTAACGCAACGGCGCGATGCGCGATGGGAGCTCGAGGTACCACGGCATCACCTGGATCGGCGTGAACACGCCGGCGAGGAAGAACTGCGGGAGGAAGATGAATGGGAAGACCTGGTTCGCGGCACGCTGGTTGTTGAGGAACGCGAGCACCAGCACACCGAAGGCGCCACCGAAGAACGCGACGACCAGACCGGTGACGATGAGCGCGCCGAGCTGCGCGAGAGAGATGTGGATCCCGATGACCAGCCCGAAGGCGATGATCGCGAGCGCCTGCGGCAGCGCGACGAGCGTCTCGCCGAGGATCCGCCCGGCGATGATCGTGTATCGCGACACGGGCGCGATGAACAGCTCCTGGCTGAAATCGTTCTCCCGGTCGATGACGAGCGAGATCATTCCCATCGCGGTGCTCTGGAAGAGCGTCTGGGCGTACACGCCGGTGAACGTGAGGGTCAGGAA
>WNFM01238321.1_pt1 | contig 13514 bp, 13 predicted proteins | sample 5400271 | NCBI WGS metagenome assembly WNFM01 (sample SAMN13153352, study PRJNA577476) | soil metagenome | isolation source: 60 cm saprolite on Douglas fir-dominated hillslope | place: USA:California | collected 2013-09-17 | reverse complement strand
CCGCGCCTTCGATGCAGCGGTCTGCATTTGTCTTCTCAACTGGATCGACATCCAGGGCGCTGAACAGGCATTTCGTGAACTGGTCCGCGTCGCCAGAAAATCCGTGATCATCGGCATTCGTCATTACGCCCCCCTCGGTGAACTGCGTCCGTCGACATCGAAGGGATTCTTGCAGTGGTCGCTGCAAATGGCGGTGCGGGCCTATAAAGCGCTGAATCGCGGCGGCCTGCATGTGCACGAAAAAGCCGAGGTTTTCGCGATGTTCCAGAAGCACGATTTCGATCTGAGGCAGCAGGTTCGCGTGGTGCCGCGAAAATACGGCACCGATTACTACATATATCTGCTTGAAAAGTCTCGGTGACACCGAGCGCGCCGTTGGTCATCGACGGGGAATCACTCTCTGCCTCTCGCTTAGACCCCGCCTAATCCGCTCGCTAGAGCGCGATCGTTTTGACTGGAATCAATGAGGCTTCCAGTCAAAACGCGAATCGCCCTCTATCTTATCGAGGAAGGCTGTGGCGCTTCCACGAACATCATGCCCGGGTTCTCTCCTCCCAGACAGCCCGGGGCAGATAAAGGATTCGAGCCGATGGGCGCTTCGCATCGCATCGAGACCTTGGACGGCCTTCGCTCAGTCGCCGTCTTGGGGGTGGTGTTATATCATTATTTTGTCAGATTCGCCGCGACCGGAGGTGGTCCTGCATTATACCCCTATGCGAATGTCTACGCAGAATTTCCAATCGCTAAATATGGCTTCATGGGGGTTCAATTGTTCTTTGTCGTTTCCGGATTTGTCATCGCCATGACACTGGAACGATGCAGAACGATGTCCGAATTCTATCTGCGCCGATTTGCCAGAATTTGGCCGCCTCTCTTGGTATGCTCCATCATTACCATGGTGGTTCTGCAGGTCATTGATACGAACTTTGCCGCCCAACGTCGAGCAACGATGGCGGATTTCGTCCCATCGTTGACGATGACGTCGCCAAGGCTATGGCAGTGGCTGAGCTATAATATCAAGTATGTCGATGCCGCGTACTGGTCGCTGTTTGTAGAAGTACGGTTCTATTTTTACGCGGCAATCATCTATCATTGGTCGGCACAGGGTAAGTTTCTGCGCAATTACATTATCTTCGCGGTGGCTGGCGTTCTGCTGGCCATGCTCTGTCGAGCTCTTCTGCAAGATGAAAAATGGTATCTTGTGATTGAGGCCCTGTTCTACCCAGAGCACACCTTGTGGTTCGCCGCCGGGATCCTCTTTTACGAAATGTGGAATGGCGGCCTTCGGATGATGAAAGCACTCACACTGCTTGCGCTTGGCTTTGTCCCACTCGTTTATATGCTCTGCACGGTCCATCCAGATTCCTCGATCGTCGCACTTGCGGCGATCTCTTTGATCATCCTTTCTTTGTTCGTTGTTTTTGTCGCTCGCCCCGCTTTGCTTGCGCCGCTCAGGTCTCGGCCGGTTCTCTGGATTGGGACAGCAAGCTACTCTGTTTATCTTCTCCACCAGAATGTCGGGCTCGGATTTATTTCGCTTATACCCCGAGAGCTTCCACTGTGGCTTCAGCTTGTCCTGGTTGCCGCCATCTTTGGCGCATTACTCTTTGTTGCGCGGATGGTGTTTGTCTTTATCGAGCAAGGCGGAAAGACCCTGGTTCTTCGGAGTCTGCTGAGGTGGACGGTCCCCGCTTCCGGCACCCAGGAGCCATGACGTGGCGGATCGAAGGCGAGGTCGCTCCTTCCGTCGACAAACACACGCACGGTCAGGGTAGCAACAGGCACTCAGCGAGCAATCGTCGCCATGATCAAATCGGCATAACGCTGCCCCGAGACTTTTCCCGGCGCCAAAGCATGGATTCACGGAACAAGTCCGTGGATGACATTTTCAGAAGTCATTGGCGCACAGAGACAAATTCAAATTTCATTGTCATTGCCGGACTTGCTCCACTTCTGTCCGGTTAAGATTTTGGTGGTGGCGAGGAAGGCGTTGAAAGAATTGCCGAAGCTGGGCTTAAGGATGAAGGGTGACACGATCGTGGCAGGTCTGGTGAGTGCACGGTGTTGCCTTTGAGATGGACCCTCGCAACGAGTGCGAGGGTGACAACAGAAAATGAGGTTGTCACTGTGCCCCAACCACTTACAAAGATGTCATCCAAGGACTTGTTGCCGTCGGCGCAGGCCGACATTCGTCGGCAGGGCAATCCATGGCAAGTGCGAAACTGGCTGTTGCCGTCAATGCACTGATCATGTCACCAAACCCAAATTCTCACGCGCGCGTCAATCCAACCGACATCTTGTCAGTCACCGTCAGATTGGTCTTCATCGCGGTTTTGCCGGACCCATCGGATCGACCTGCGACAAGGCCAATGGCCCGGCGGTCTTGATTACGCGTAGGGCGAAATTGGAGCGGATATCGGCGACCATCGGCAAGGTCAGGAGCTGTTCGGAGAGCAATTTCTCATAGGTCGGCAGATCGGGCACCACCAGTTCGACGAGGAAATCGGCGGCACCGGAGACCATGCAGCAGGAGACCACCTGTGGCAGGGCGGATAGCGCAACAGCCAGGGCATCGGCATTCTGGCGCGAATGGCGATCGACCTTGATCTCGACAAAGACGGTGAGACCGAGGCCGATCTTGTCGCGATCGAGATCGGCACGATAGCCGCGGATGATGCCGGCCTCTTCCAATTGCCGGGTGCGACGCAGACAGGGCGAGGGCGACAAGTTGATGCGTTCGGCCAGCTCGACATTGGTCAATCGGGCGTCCTGCTGCAATTCCCGCAGGATACGCATGTCTGTCGGATCAAGATCTGATTTTGGCATATTCCACCAAAATCTGCACCTGAACTGGTTGATGGTTGCGAATTCTGGCACATCTGCCGCTTAGTTAGCAAGGACGTGTCCGGCCTCGTCGCGCAACACTGAAGCCAGATGCAGGAACGGGTGCAGCCATGAAAGAGAGCAGCGCCACAGAGTTGCCGATCGGTTCGGCCGCCGGCCTTGGCCGATCATCCTGGGCGGGCATTGGCGCCGCTTTGGCCACCGTCACCATCTGGGCCGGCTGGATCATTGCCACCCGCTTCGCCGGCGCCCATGCGATCGATCCGATCACCATCGGCCTGCTGCGCTACGGCCCACCGGCTTTGGTGCTGGCGCCGATCTGGTGGCGCTGCGGCTTGCTGCCGCGCTGCTGTCCCTGGTGGGTGACGGCCATCATGGTGGTGGGATCCGGCGCCCCGTTCCTGCTGCTGGCAGCCAGCGGCATGCGCTTTACGCCGGCCGCCCAGGTGGGTGCCTTGCTGCCGGGGACGATGCCGCTCTGGGCCGCGCTTTTGGGCCGTTTGCTGGGCCAGGGTGGCTTCACCACCGGACAGCGGCTGGGTTATGCGCTGATCGGCCTCGGTGCCGGAGCAATGCTGCTGGCAAGCGGCGTCGCATCGGCATCCGCGGCCGGATCAATGGTGGGGCCGATTTGGTTGGGGCCGATTTGGTTGGGGCCGATTTGGTTGGGACGGGGCTTGCTGCTGCTCGCCGCCGCCAGTTGGGCGGCCTATAGCCATGCCTTCAAGCGCAGCGGCCTGATGCCGTTGCAAGGGGCGGCCGTGGTTGCCGCCTGGTCGCTGATCATTCACCTGGTGCTGGCCGGCTGTTTTGGCCAGCAACTCGGGGAATTGAGCCTGGCGGTGCTAATGACACAGCTGACCGTCCAAGGCCTGCTCTCCGGCCTGATCGCGATCTTCAGCTATGGTTTTGCCGTCGCCACCTTGGGGCCAACGCGCGCCGCAGCCTTCAGCGCGCTGGCCCCAGCACTGGCGTCCCTGGGTGGGGCCGTTCTGCTGGGCGAGATGCCGCGCGCGATCGATATCGCCGCCGTGGTCTGGGTGACATTCGGTGTTGCCCTGGCCAACAAAATGCCCGCGGCGAGACGATCGCTTGGCTAGTAAGACCAAATGCCGGATACAGCCGCAGGTTGCAGCACTTGGCTGCTGATCAGTTAGCTGCCGCCAGATCGTCGTCGCGCCGCAGCCCGCCATGGCCGGCAGCGCGGTGACCGCGCTCGGTTGCCGCCGCCCGGAAATAGGCCAAAGCATAGGCGCGAATTGCCGCCGTCAGGCTGGAGAGTCCCCGCTGGCGGGCGATCTCGGTGCAGAGCTGATGCAGCGTAATCGTCTCGCGGGTGGTGATTTCCTGCAGCGATTCCCACATCTCCGGCTCCAGCCGAACCGAGGTACGCCGTCCTGCCACGGTCACATTGCGCGCGACCATCGCCCGGTTTGCGCCCAACTGAACCGGTAACCCGTTAAAGCCAATGACGTTGGTGGCTGTAGCTGTGCTGTCTTTCATCTTGACCTGGACCCTAAGCTGAAATTCCTGTGGGTGTCAATAAAATTCAGGCAAAACTTGCAAACAAAATTTGCGCCGTCCCAGGCGGCGACGGCGCCGCCCCGCAGCCCGCGCCGACAGCATCAATTCATTGAATATCGACTGAAGAATTCAGCGGCTATTTCAGGAAATCTCGCCGGGCGCCTTGACCAGCAGCGACAGCGCATGCACCGGGTTGTTCATATCCTCGGCGAGGACGGCATAGATCTGCCTTTGGCACTCGACACGTGATTTTCCCGCAAAAGCAGCAGCGGTGATTTCCACCCGGAAATGCGTCTCGCCGCTTTCCCGCCAGCCGGCATGGCCGTGATGTTCGTTGGTCTGGTCGATCACCCGCAACAGCTCCGGTTGAAAAGCGGCGCGCAGCTTGCGTTCAAGACGATCCGTGACTTCTCCCATGGCGGGACCTCCAAACAGCAAGGTGACGGGCGAATAACAAGATGACGGCGTGATCGCGCGGCGGCATGTGTCCGAGCGGCGCGATGGGCGGATGGATACGCCGCGACAGCCCGGATGACAAGCAGCGGATGGACGCAGGTCTTGATCGGCAAGGCAATCATTGACAACCAGCCATTGATAACCAGCCATTGACAACCAACGCACCGATACGGTCAATCACGCGTCGCAGCCATGGCAGGCTGGGCCAATCGAGGCATGATGCAAGATGTCATAAAACCACCGCGCCACCGGCCGGCAGATGCCGCCGAAACCGGCCAGCGCCACACGCAGCCGACCTTGCCGGCCAATCTCGCTTATCTCGCCTTCATCGGCATCGTCTTCATCTGGGGCCTCAACTGGCCGATCATGAAAATCGCCACCACGATGATTGCCCCTTTGTGGTTCGTCTTTCTGCGTTTTGCTTTGGGTGCTGCCTGCCTGCTGGCGGTCGTCATCGCCAGCGGTCGCTTCACCTGGCCGGATCGTCGCGACCTGCCGATCATGATCACCATGCCGGTCTTTCAGATGGGGCTTTATCTCAGCCTGATCAATATCGGCCTGCTCTATGTACCGGCGGGTCGCGCCGCCATCCTCGCTTATACGACGCCGATCTGGGTGATGCCACTGGCGCGCCTGTGGCTCAAAGAACAGCTCGGTCGCTTGAAAATCGCCGCTTGTGTGATCGGCCTCATCGGCATCGTCATCCTGGTCAATCCCGGCAGCATCGATTGGGGGAATGGCGGCGCGCTGTTCGGCAATGCGGCGCTGCTGCTGGCCGCCGCCAGTTGGGCGATTTCAATACTGCACAGCCGCGCGCATCGCTGGCATCTGTCGCCGTTGCAACTGGCGCCGTTGCAGATGCTGCTGGTGCTGCCCGTCATCGGTCTTGCCGCCTGGTGGCAAGCCGGACCGCTGCAGGTCGCCTGGTCGCCGCGTTTCATCCTGATCCTGCTCTATAACGGTCCGCTGGCAACGGCGTTCACCTTCTGGGCCATTCTCTCGGTCCAGCGTGCCTTGCCGGCCAGCACCACCGCCTTGTCGTTTCTGGCGGTGCCGGTCTGGGGCCTGGTCGCCTCGATTTGGTGGCTGGGCGAAGACCTGCCGCTCAGCCTGATCCTGGGTGGGCTGCTGATTCTCGGCAGTGTTGCCTTGGTCTGGCTGGCCGATCGGCGATCGCGCGCGCGCAGGCGACGGATCTAAAACCACCCGGCATGCGCGCGCATCTTGCAGCTTTAGATCGATGTAACCGGGAATTGCACTCTTGCCGAATGCTGTCCGACCTGACGGCCGCAGATAATCGTCAAGCCGTCGCGTGCGGATGGCAGATATGACGGTGTGCGACTTGCTTTGATGCGTTTCCCTTCTCATACTGGTCGCATGGCAAAGTCCACTCCACAGCGCCGTCGGCGCGATAGCAGCCTCGATCGGCAGGCAGCTCAGACCATTCTGTGCAATCATCCCGGCTGCACCGAGGCGGGGGTGCATCGCGCACCGAAATCCCGGCAGAAACTCAACGAATATTACTGGTTCTGCCTCAACCATGTCCGCGAATACAACAAGTCCTGGGATTTCTATGCCGGGATGAATCAGACGGAGATCGAGAGCCAAGTCCGTCAGGATATCGTCGGTCATCGCCCGACCTGGCCCTTGGGTCGCTGGGGCGCCCATCAAAGCCGCGCCTTCAAGGCGGATTTCTTTCCCGATGATGTCGCCCAAACCTTGAACGGCGAAAAGGCCAAGGCCCATCGGCAACAGCGCAACGACCGCGCCAAGGCCGCCAGTTCGGCGGAGGATCAGGCGCTGGCCGTCCTTGAGCTGATCGGCCCGATCAGTTTCGACGAGGTCAAGGTCCGCTACAAGGCGCTGGTCAAGAAGCTGCATCCCGATGCCAATGGCGGCGACAAGGTCGCCGAAGAGCAACTTAAGCTGGTCAATCAGGCCTATAGCACCCTCAAAGCCGCGGCCATCGCCAGCGCCTGACAATCCGGTGCGACATTCCGTCCGATCGGCAGGGCGCCTGCCATGCTTGGCGCGAGGGGCGGCCTTGCGCGGATCGGCAAACTTTGCTGTCGTTTCCAGCGCTCTAGAGCGCGATCATTACCGGTGGAAGCGATCGCTTCCACCGGTAATGTGAATTGCCCTCTATCTTATTGATGAGAGACGGATTCACGATTTGAAAGGAATCGCGCAACGATTCCTTTCAAATCGATCCGGCTCTATCTAGCTTTATCGCCGTATAATCGAGTAGAAATTCCCAGCGACGCAGAATTGTAACCTTAGCGGAACTCAGAATCATGGCAGCCCAGAACGCGGCGGCGGAACCGACCGCCACCCCCGATATTTCGATTTCTGTCCGGCAGCTCTTTGGCCTCGAGTCAGAAATGCTGGTGCCGGCCTTCAGCCAGCGCAGCGAGCATGTGCCGGATATCGACGAATCCTATCGCTTCGATCATGACACCACGATGGCGATCCTGGCCGGCTTTGCCTATAACCGCCGCGTCATGATCCAGGGCTATCATGGGACCGGCAAATCGACCCATGTCGAACAGGTGGCGGCGCGCCTCAATTGGCCCTGCATCCGCATCAATCTCGACAGCCATATCAGCCGCATCGATCTCATCGGCAAGGATGCCATCGTCCTCAAGGACGGCAAGCAGGTGACGGAATATCGCGAAGGCCTGCTGCCCTGGGCCTTGCAGCATCCGACCGCTTTGGTGTTCGACGAATATGATGCCGGCCGCCCGGATGTCATGTTCGTCATTCAGCGCATTTTGGAAGTCGAAGGCAAGCTGACCCTGCTCGACCAGAACAAGGTGATCCGGCCGCATCCCGCCTTCCGCCTGTTCGCGACGGCGAATACCATCGGCCTGGGCGATACCACCGGCCTCTATCCCGGCACGCAGCAGATCAACCAGGGCCAGATGGACCGCTGGAACATCGTCGCCACGCTGAACTATCTGCCCTATGCCGACGAGGTCAATATCGTGCTGGCGAAGTCGCCGAGCTATGACAACGAGGCCGGAAGGAAGACCATCAGCGCCATGGTGGCCTGCGCCGACCTGTCCCGCGCCGGCTTCATCAACGGCGACATCTCGACGGTGATGAGCCCGCGGACGGTGATCACCTGGGCCGAGAATGCCCGCATCTTCAGCGATGTCGGCTTTGCCTTCCGGGTCTCGTTCCTGAACAAATGCGATGAGCTGGAGCGACCGGTCGTCGCCGAATATTATCAGCGTTGCTTCGGCGTCGATCTCAAGGACAGCGTCGCCCCGGCGAAGCTGATCTGAGACGCGGCCTAAAGGCGGACCAGGATCATGACCGGCCCCTATCATCCCGCGACAGGCAATCCGTTGGAAGAATTTCGCCGTGTCACCGGCGCGACGATGCGGGCCATTGCCGAGCGCACCGATCTGCAGGCGAGCTTCTCCACCGGCCCGGCCAGCCTGCTGGGCAGCGAAGCCAGGCTGCCGCTGCCGGCCCGGCATCTGCCGGCCGGCGAGGTCGCCTATGCCCGTGGCGAGGCCGATGCGATTGCCCTCAAACTGCGGCATCACGATGCCAAATTGCATGCCCGTGAATGCCCGAAATCGCCACTGGCGCGCGACGTCTTCAATGCCGTCGAACAGGCGCGCGTCGAGGCGGTGGGATCAGAACGCATGGTCGGGGTCGCCGAAAATCTGAGTGCCGCCCTCAATGAGCACTGCAAATTGAAGGGCTTCTCGCGCATCAACACCCGGCAGGAAGCCAATCTGCCGGATGTCATCCGACTGCTGGTGCGCGAAGCCATCAGCGGCCGGCCGGTGCCCGACGCCGCCAAGGCCATGGTCGATCTGTGGCGCGGCGATCTCGCCCCCAAGGTGCGCAGCGATATCGCCGCCTTGCGCAACCAGACCCATGACCAGCGTGCTTACGCCAAGACCGTGCGCCGCCTGCTGGCCGATCTCGAGATGGAAGCGGCCGACGAGGATCTCGAGTCCAGCGACGACGACAGCGACAGCGACGAGGATCAGCAGAACCAGCCCGACGAGCAGCCGCAGCGGGAAGGCGGCGAACAGGGCGATTCCGAGCAGCAGCCGCAGGCCCAGAAGGCCGCCGCCGACGCCCAGGCCGAGGCCGAAGAAATGGCCGGGGCCGAAGAAGAAATGGATATGCCAAGCGAGGATGGCCAGGAGCAGCCTGGCCAGCCCGGTCGCCGCAACGAACATAAGCTCGGCCGCAACCGCCATGAGCCGACGTATAAATCCTTCACCAACCAGTTCGATGAAGTGGTCGGTGCCGAGGACCTCTGCGATATCGATGAGCTGAGCCGTTTGCGGCAGTTGCTGGATCAGCAATTGATCAATCTGCAGGCGGTGGTCGCCAAGCTCGCCAATCGCCTGCAGCGCCGCCTGCTCGCCAAGCAGAACCGCTCATGGAATTTCGATCTCGAAGAGGGCCTGCTGGATGCGGCGCGGCTGCCGCGCGTGATCGTCAATCCGGAACTGCCGCTCTCCTACAAGCAGGAGAGCGATACCGAGTTTCGCGATACCGTCGTCACCTTGCTGATCGACAATTCCGGCTCGATGCGCGGCCGACCGATCACGGTCGCCGCCATGACCGGCGACATCCTGGCGCGGACCCTGGAACGCTGCGGCGTGAAGGTCGAGATTCTCGGCTTCACCACCCGCATGTGGAAAGGCGGACAATCGCGCGAAGCCTGGATCGCCGCCAACAAGCCCAGCAATCCCGGCCGCCTCAATGATCTCCGGCACATCATCTACAAGGCGGCGGATACGCCCTGGCGCCGCGCCCGCAAGAATCTGGGCTTGATGCTGCGCGAGGGTATTCTCAAGGAGAATATCGACGGCGAAGCCCTGCTCTGGGCCCATGGCCGCCTGATCGCGCGGCCTGAACAGCGCAAGATCCTGATGGTGATTTCCGATGGCGCGCCGGTCGATGATTCGACCCTGTCGGTCAATCCCGGCAATTATCTGGAACAGCATCTGCGCGAAGTCATCGACTGGATCCAGACCCGCTCGGCGGTCGAGATCATCGCCATCGGCATCGGCCATGATGTGACCCGCTATTACCGACGCGCCGTCACCATCGTCGATGCCGAGCAATTGGGCGGCACGGTGCTGGAACAGCTGGCCTCGCTGTTTGAAGAAGACCACAAGCCGCGGCGCCGGCGCTGACGATAGCTGATGAATCTCGATCACGGATGATCCGCGATCGCGACGGTCCTTTCGGGGGAAGAGGCGGATGACGTGTTCGAGCACCAGACATCTGCGCGATATCGGTCTCGCGCTATTGCTGCTGCCCGCCTTGCTGCTGGTCGGCCTGTCGCCCGGCCGGGGCGACACCATCGACATCTTGAAGCAGCGCAAGGTGATCAATCTTGGAATTCGCGCCGATCAGCCGCCCTTCTCGCAGATCGGTCCCGATGGCGTGCCGACCGGCTATGCCGTGTCGCTCTGTGGCGAAATCGTGCAGGGCCTGCGCGACAGCGCCAATATTCCCGATCTCACCGTGAAATATGTCACCGTCTCGGCCGATTCCCGGTTTGACGATCTGGCCTCATCCAAGATCGACCTGCTCTGCGAGGGAACCGCGATGACCATCCAGCGCATGCAGAATTTCGAGTTCACGCTGCAGACCTGGGTGTCGGGGGTGGGCTTGATGACCCGCAGCGAGCTGACCATCGGCAATATCAAGGATCTGGAAGGGCGGCGCGTCGGCGTGGTCGGCAGCACCTCGACCGAAGGCCTGGTGCGCGCCACCTTGCAGCGCTCGCTGGTGAGCGCCGAGGTCATCACCTATGCCAGCCACACCACCGCGGTGAAGGCCCTGCTCGACAAGAAGATCGACGCTTATTTCGGCGATCGCGATACCTTGGCGATGATGCGCCAGCAAAGCGGCGATCCCCAACGCCTGAAGATCGCCGATGAGCCCCTGAGCCTGGAACCCTACGCCTTTGCCCTGCGCCAGGGCGATAATCGCCTGCGGCTGATCGCCAATATGACACTGGCCAGGCTCTATCGCTCCGGCAAGATCCAGGACATCTTCCATACCTATTTCCCCGGCGCCGAGCCGAGCCCGCTTTTGAAGGCGATGTTCGTCCTGCAAGCGGTGCCCGAACTCTAGAGACGGGTTCATGTTTTAGCTGGAAGCATAAGTGCTTCCAGCTAAAACGATCGCGCTCCGACACCAAGGTCTGCTTAGCCGCCGATGGTTGCTTTCAAGAAAGCCACCGTGCGGTCCCAGGCAAGACGCGCATCCGCCGCCTGATAATTCTGGCCGGTCGGATTGGCAAAAGCGTGATTGGCATCGTAACGATAGATGGTCGCCTTCTTGCCAAGATGTTTGAGGCGCGCTTCGAAGGTGTTGACGGAATCCGGCGTGATGAATTTGTCGAGATTGCCGAAATGCCCCAGCACCGGACCCTGCAGCGCCTTCAGCGCGTCTTCCGACGGGGTGACGTCGCCATAATAGATGACGGTGGCATCGACGGGGCGGGCCAGCGAGGCGCGCAGCGACCAGCCACCACCAAAGCACCAGCCGATGGTAGCGAGCTTGCCGTTGGCGTCCGGCCGTTTGCGCAAGGCATCGATCCAGCTCGACAGCGTGTCGATCGCCTCGGCCGGCATCACGGCGCCAGCGAGGCTGCGCGCGGTATCGGGGTCGGTCGCAACCTTGCCGCCATAGAGATCGACCGCCAGGGTGACAAAGCCAAGATTGCTGAGTTCGGCGGCGACACCGCGAATCTGCGGATTGAGCCCCCACCATTCATGCACCAGGAGAACGGTCGGCGCCGGCGTGGTCGCCGGAATGCCGAGCGCGCCACTGACCTGACGGCCACCGGCGGTGGTGATGGTGATGTCGCTGAGACTGGCCGCGGCACGCGCCAGTTTGACGGGATCGGCTAGCAGGCTGGCCAGCGATAAGCCGGCCAGGCCGGTCACAACGCGGCGGCGAGGTATGTGATTCATCGGAAGCTCCCTTTGAAACGCGCAGCGTGCCAAGACTAGAACGCGATGGCAGCAGACTGGAAATGACAATTTCGCGCGCGAGATGCGCGCTAGAGCGCGATCGTTTTAAACGGAGCCGCCAAGCGATTCTCTCGTGTCAGACCGTCACCGAGACCAGGCGCCGTGGTGCGGCATTGCTGGCGCGATATTGCCGGCGGTCTTCCGGCGGCAGGAACCAGCCGGCGACATAGATATAGGGCGCCTCGATCACCGCCATGGCGAGGCGGATCCAATAGGTGCCGATGATATAGGTGAAGATGAGCGCGCTGATGCTGAGCGGGGTTTCGCCAAGGAGCCAGGGGAAGATCACCCAGGCCAGGGAATTGAAGATGGTGTTGTCGACCAAAGCCGAGACCGCCGTCGAGCCGGCCGCGCGGAGCCACATATGCCGGGTCCCCGTCAGCCTGCGGATCTTCTGGAAGACCATGACATCGTTGAACTGGCTGATCAGATAGCTGGTCATGCTGGCCGCCAGCAAGGTCGGGGCCGGCAGAAACAGCGCCATGATGTGATCGTGATTGGGCAAGGCCCAGGCCATGGCATCGCCGGCTTCGGCCGGCGTCATCGGCCGATAGCCGATGGCCAGCAACATCATGGTGGTCATCAGCAGCATGGCGGCAAAGCCGAGCAGGATGCCGCGCCGTGCGGCGGCCCTTCCGTAATATTCGGTGAGGATGTCGGTGCACAGATACGACGAGGCGAAGAGCACGGTACCCAAAGCCGCCGGATCGCTGAAGACGGCGAATTTGACCGCCTTCAGCACCTGGATATTGGCGCCGACGATGCCGATGGCGATATAGACGAACATGCCGGCGGGGCCGAACAGGCGCAGCATCAGGGGGATGAGGCTGAAGCAGATGGCCATTTCGATGACCAGCATGGCTTCGGGCGGCAGCCCGTTCATCCCGGCAACCAGGGTGGAGAGCATGGCAGATCCTTTCTCGGTACCGGGAAAGGCCCGGGCGAGGCAAGAGGGGACGATGATGGAGACCGAGCGGGGCCGGGTGGATTCCCAGGCGATCGGCGCGCCGCTGAAATCACATCAGCAGCGCGAACCGGGCGGAACTATAGACAAAGAAAAACCCGCGACAAGCGCGGGCTCTTCCAGATCTGTCATCTACTGGCGGTCAGACCCTTGGGCCCGATCCAGCGACGCGACCGCGCTTAGGCAGCGGCCTTGGCGGCGGCCTTGACGATGCGGCGCTTCAGCTTCAGCGCATCGGTGGTCAGCTTGGAATCCGAGGTGCCGAGCAAGAAGGCGTCGATGCCGCCATTATGTTCGACGGTCCGGATCGCGTTGACCGTCAGGCGCAACTTGATCGACTGGCCCAGGGTATCGGAGACCAACGACGTCTCTTGCAGATTGGGCAGGAAACGGCGACGGGTCTTGTTGTTGGCATGGCTGACATTATTGCCAACCTGAACACCCTTGCCGGTGATGGCGCAACGACGAGCCATGACCAAAATCCTTTTCTTTCAGATACTTACAAAAATCAATGCGGCCGGACATACATTCTTCCGGCCAGTCGGGGCGGTTTCTACCGGTTTAGCACCGGGAGGTCAAGGCGATTCCCGCCGTTTTCGCCCTGGATCACGCAAAGATCGATGCCGCCCAAAGGCTTGGTGGCCCTTATTCCTGGGCGCGGCCCAGGACCCAGCGCTGGGGTAGCAGCCCCAGCACCA
>WNFM01333906.1_pt2 | contig 13515 bp, 13 predicted proteins | sample 5400271 | NCBI WGS metagenome assembly WNFM01 (sample SAMN13153352, study PRJNA577476) | soil metagenome | isolation source: 60 cm saprolite on Douglas fir-dominated hillslope | place: USA:California | collected 2013-09-17 | reverse complement strand
TCGTGCATGTCGCCGCGATAGGCGCAAAGCCAGATGCGGCTGATCCAGTAAAGCAGAAGCGGGCAGAATCCCCAGAGCCATACGGGATGGGAGTAAAGCGTGACGATTTCGCGACTGTTCGTGTAAAGCGCCATGACGAGAATGGAAAGGTAGCCGCTCACCACGCCAAATTGCCCTATTGCGTCGCGATCGACCGGGCGATAGCCGCGAATCGACTCCGGCCCGTCGCCCTCGCGCACCGCGGCGTCGATCTCCGAAAACCGCTTGAGCAAGGCCAGGCTCAGAAAGAAGAACAACGAAAACGCGAGCAGCCATGGGGACACGGGAACCTCGATGGCCGCGGCGCCGGCGATGAGACGGACGGTGTAGAGCGTTGCCAGGACCAGTACGTCGATGATCGCAGTGTGCTTCAGTCGGAGCGAATACACGACGGTGGCCGCAATGTAGGCGGCGAGCCATAACGTGAATTCGCGCGGTAATTGCGAAGCAATGGCGAACGCGGCGATGACGAGTGCCGGAGACAGCAACATGCCGTACCAGATCGGCGACTGCCCGCTCGCAAACGCGCGCAGCCGCTTGGTCGAATGTGCCCGATCGGATTTGCGAGACACATTGCCGCGAAGGCGCGGATCGCCGCGCCCGCCGCAGCCATGTTGGTCAGCTGGTGTGCGGTGACAAGAGGAACGAACAGCAGAAGGTTCTTCACCCACTGGTGAGGCCGCATGGCCCGCAGCAGCGCTCGCGCGGGATGACGGCAGGCGGTGTCGAAGCGCCGCGTGACCGGTGTGCTGGCAGCCACCTGCGCAGCAAGCGCATCGCTGCCCCCGACGATGATCGCCGAGTCGGCCCGACGCCATATCGGAAGGTCGGCGGGTGAGTTGCCGACATACGCAAAGCCACCGCTTCCATAGCGGTCGGCCAGCAAAGCCGACTTGGCCGGACCCTTGAGATTGGTGCGGCCATCACTCGCGTGTACCGCCGAAAACAGACCAAGATGATCCGCCACGCAGGACGCCAGGGCAGCATCGCCTCCGGTGGCGAGAATGATTTGACGTCCCCTGCGGTGCTCGTCCCGAAGCCAGGACAGCACACCGGCGTGGTAGGGCAGATTCGCCGCATCGAGTTTCACGCGGCGCGCGATTTCGTGCTTCAGGTAGGCCCGGCCCCGCAAGAGCCACACGGGAAGCATGATGAGGTAAAGCGGATTTTTCTTCAGCAGCAGAAGAATCGATTCCGCCAGCAGGTCGGTCGCGACAAGACTGCCGTCCAGATCCACGCACAGGATGGATTCGTCGGCGTTCGTCACGAGAGCGCCGCTAGAGCCAACCCGCGATCACGGTCTCGGCTTCCTCGACGCCGACGCGCTCGGTGGCCGAAAACAACTGGACGGACGCATTCGCCGCGCCCAACGGGAACGTTTCCGCCAACTGCCGGCGTATCGTCGCCACTGCCTCGCGTCGAGCCGTCGTGTTGAGCTTGTCCGCTTTGGTGGCCAGGATCAGCACAGGCCGGCCCGAGGGGACGAAGCCTTCGAGCAACTCGATGTCGAGGCTCTTCAACCCGTGGCGCGCGTCGACAATCAGGACCAGCGCCACCAGCGTCGGTCGCGTCGTGACGTAGTGCCAGAGGAATTCCTGCCACGCGCGCTTCAGCTCCTTTCCTACCGCGGCATAGCCATAACCGGGCAAGTCGGCGACGAGTGCGCCACTGCGCAATGAAAACAGGTTGATCTGCTGCGTTCTTCCCGGCGTGCGGCTTGCGAATGCCAACCGCGTGCGGCCGGCAAGGACATTGATGGCGGTCGACTTGCCGGCATTCGATCGGCCGGCAAAGGCGATCTCGGGAGCACTCGCCGGAGGCAACTGTTCAGGCGCAGCAGCACCGGTGACAAAGACCGCGCCCACCAAAGGATGCGGCGGCTTGGGCTTCGTTTCGCCGGATCGCGCGACTTTGGAAGTGCGCTTCGAGTCCGCTACAATGGCGCGTTTATTCACGGCGGCGTCGTTCGTGGGGTCGTGCCTTGGGGGGATTTGGCTCATGAGGTGCGGTTACGTGCCCGCGATGTGTCCATTTCGGGCCGCCGCACTCGAGGAGCCAGTTCAGCATGAAGCGCAAGTTGCCGCCAGCCGCCGCGATTTCGATTACAGCGCTGGCGCTATCCTGGATACCCGTTGTCAACGCGGCGGAAGGCGCCGCCAAGCCCGACCTCGCACATGCCAGCCAGATCGTCGCGACGATTTGCGCCGCGTGCCATGGCGCCGACGGCAACAGCGCCGTACCGGCCAACCCCAACCTGGCCGGGCAGGGCGCGGAGTATATCACCCGGCAGTTGCAGCTTTTCAAGTCGGGAATTCGCGTGAATCCGGTGATGACAGGCCTGGCCGCGACCCTTACGCCCGACGACATGGTTGCGTTGGGATTCTACTTTTCGCGACAGAAGCCCGCGGGCGGGACCGCGACGGATCCGGCGCTCGTCAGGACCGGGCAGTCGCTGTATCGCGGCGGTGTGGCGTCCACGGGGCTGCCCGCGTGCTCGTCTTGCCACTCGCCCAATGGAGCGGGTGTCCCGAAAAATTATCCGCGCCTCGCGGGCCAGCACGCCGATTACACCTACGCGCAATTGAAGGCGTTCAAGGCCGGCGAACGCGGCGCCGACAAGGAAGGCAAGGATACGCAGGGCAAAATCATGTGGGCCGTCGCGCAAAAAATGAGCGACGAGCAGATGAAGGCGCTTGCCGATTACGCGTCGGGACTGCGTTAGCCCTTAGACTTGCGGACCGCGGGCGCTATTGTATTGCGCATTGCGCACCCCGCTCGCGCACCGAGCGGGGCTACAGCGACGCCGCGCACATGACTGCGAGGCCGGGCCCGTTCCCTTCGGCCGTCCACACCGCGGGATCGGCGCGCATCCGGTCGCGAATGACAACCTCCGCCGTATAGCGATGGTTCGTCGTCGTCGTGTTGAAAAACCGCCACAGCGGCACGGTTCCCACGGCGCAATTGCCTCCACCGTCCGGAAGCAGGATGTAGAAAACCGCCGCGCTCTCGTAGACCCAATCCAATGGATGCGCGGCTGCTGTCGCCGCACATTCGGCCGGGCTCGCGGAATAGAAATGCGAGTCGCCGAACGAAGGCTCACGATAGAAACGACACACCGGGCTCGTCCCCGGAGACTGGCTGGTGAAGGCCAGGAAGCGCAAGCCCGTACGCTCCCAACCAACGTGTACGCCGGTGTCGAGGTCGTTGATCTCCGAAGGGTTGGTCGACAGGAAATAATGATCGAGCGTCTTGTTGTAGAACTCGACGGCCACGGCCTCGCCGGGCGTGGTGGAACCCGGTGTCAGGTACTGCCGCACCAACGGCACCATGTCTTCCACCCTTGAATAGTCGTCCCAGCCGTTGAGCGACGGGCATGCGAACAACGTGCCTTCCGACAAGCCGCCCCGTACTTCGAAGTAGCCGCCGGCGTCTGTCAGCAGCGCCGATCCGCTCGACCCGCCCTCGGTAATGCCGGCCGTGTACCGGACTTCATTGAATATTCCGTAGACGTTCGAATCGTCGTCGAAGACGGACGCGGCGACGTAGCCCTGGCTCCACTTCTTGAGATCGCCCTGCGGATGATGCAGCGTCGTCGTGATCGCGTTGAGTGGAACGGGGACGGCGTTCCAGCCGGAGAGCCAGCTACCCGCGGGTGGGCCCTGTTTGAGCCGTACCAGCGCCCAGTCGTGGTCCTCGCTGCGGCCAAGCAATGCGGCGCCGCCGATCAACTGCACGTAGGGCGGGACCGCGTTGTTCCCGCATGAGATCGCATCGAAGAACCAGAACGTGTTGAGCGTATTGGCGGCGCGCGCGGAATCCATGCAGTGCGCCGCCGTGAACAGATAGGGCGTGCTGGACGCGATCGAATCGTTGAGCAGCGTCCCGGTGCACAGATACTGCCGGCCGAGATCGTCGCCGACGAACAGCAGTTGCGCCACCGACTTCGCCGCGTTGGACAGCGCCGCCGAGGGCGAGACGCAGGCGACGTCGATGTTGCAACTCTGCGCCCGGCCGATCTCGTTGACCGTCTTGGCCGACAGCGCGCGCAGTTCCGCGTTGCTCACGACCTGGTGCGACACGCTGGGCAGCGTGAGCACCGCGCCTTCGAGCACGACCCCTGGGCCGGCATGCAATTCGATGGTCGCGACGTCACCCTCGAGGACGGGCGTCCAGAACCTGCCGAAGCGCGCCGTATCCTGCGCGATGGCGCTGGCGACAATCGGGCCGAAGACATTGGAGCTCGCGCCCGAACCCTTGACCCGCACCTCGAAATCCGCGGCCGTCGAGGGCAATTGCATCGCCACGCGGACCGCGGTCGCCTCCGGTGAACGGATTTCGATTCGCGCGGACCGGCCTCCGTCGCTCGTGGCTACCCACGCCAATGCCGACAGCGGAACGGTGCGCGCGGCTACGGGCATTTCGCGACCGAATCCGACGGCAAGGGCCTTGGCGTTCACGCGCTTGCCCGCGCCGGGCGAGGCGGCATTCAGCGCTTTGAACGATGTGATTTCGGATGCGGACGGGGCCGCAAGGTCGATCCGACGCGCGGCTGTGTCTGCGGCAACGGTGAATGCGGAGGTCGCGGCTTTTTCGACCGCGGCGGGACGATAGGCCGCGGGAGGGACCGAGGTTATCGGCCGATTGACGCCTTGCGCGATCGCCATCGAAGGGACGAGGACAGCCAACGCAAGGCAAACTCTAACAGTCGTCATTTGGCGACAGTGCACGGCAACCTCCGGAATTGTGTAAGGCGGGAGACCTGTAATGCAAATCGATGGTTGGAGTAACGCGTCAAGGCAAGGGAGACCTTCTTGCCACGAAGGCATCCGGTAATCGAACGTCGCCTCGAATTTGCGCGACGACAGTACACCATAAGCGGGGCGGCGCGCGGGTGTCGGGTACTCGGACGTAGCGATTGGCACGACGCGCGGTCGCTGCACGTCGCCGACGATCGCCTGGGCGAAGCCGTGCCACGTCGTCACACCCGCCGACGCCAGGTGATACAGGCCGGAGCGCGCGGCGAGCCACGGAAGGCCGCACGCGATCGTGGCCATCGTTGCGTCGGACACTGTACGGCACCAGTTCGGCGTCCCGGTCTGGTCGGCGACGACGCGCAACTCCTCGCGCTCGCGGGCGAGCCTCAGGATCGTCAGCAGGAAATTCCTGCCGCGCGCGCCATAGACCCAGCCGGTGCGCAAGACAATCGCGTGCGCGCCCGACTGTTCGATGCCGAGCTCGCCTTCGCGCTTACTCTCGCCATAGACGTTGAGCGGACGGGAGGGCGCATCTTCCGAATACGGTGTGGTGGCGAGGCCGTCGAAAACATAGTCGGTCGAATAGTGGATGAGCACCGCGTCAAGCCGCCTCGCTTCTTCGGCGAGGACACGCGGCGCTCGCGCATTCACGGCGAACGCCGCGTCACGTTCGGTCTCGGCCAAGTCCACGGCGGTGTAGGCGCCCGCGTTGACGATCAGTTGCGGGCGCGCCTCACGCACAACCGCGACGATCGCATCGGCATCGGCGAGATCGAGCGCTGCACGATCCGGGGCGATCACCTCACCCACGTCCGGGAGCCTGCGGGCAAGCTCGAAGCCCACCTGCCCGTTCGCACCGGTAAGTAGAATCGTCGGACGCACGAACGCGGTCAATCGTAGACTTCGGCGTCCGCGAGCTTCCGGCCGGCGGCGTCCTTCGCTGCGAGCGTCGGTTCGCCCGCAAGCGGCCACGCGATGCCAAGCGCCGGATCGTTCCACAGCAACGTCCGCTCGTGCCGCGGATACCAATAGTCGGTGGCCTTGTAGAGAAACTCGGCACTCTCCGACATCACGACGAAACCGTGCGCGAAGCCCGGTGGGATCCACAGCATCCGGTGATTGGCGGCCGACAAGACAACTCCGAAGGATCGGCCGAACGCCGGCGAGGAACGGCGCAGGTCCACGGCGACATCGAACACCTCCCCGGCCGTCGCTCGCACCAGCTTGCCCTGCGCGTGCTCGACCTGGTAGTGAAGCCCGCGCAGCACGCCCTGCTCAGAGCGCGAGTGATTGTCCTGCACGAAGTCCACATCGACGCCGGCCGCCGCAAACTCGCGGCGATTCCAGCTCTCGAAGAAAAATCCGCGTTCGTCGCCGAACACGCGGGGCTCGATGAGCAGCACGCCCGGCAGCGCGGTGGTCGTGACTTGCATCGCCTTGTGAGGTCAGCCGGCGCCGGGATCGCGCAGGATCGCGAGCAGGTATTTCCCATAGCCGTTCTTCTCGAGCGCACGGCCCAGCCGCTCGAGCGCGGCGGCATCGATGTAGCCCAGGCGAAAGGCAATCTCCTCGGGGCAGGCGATCTTGAAGCCCTGCCGGCGCTCGATCGTCTCGATGTACTGGGCCGCCTCGAGCAGCGACTCGTGCGTGCCGGTGTCGAGCCACGCCATGCCCCTGCCCATCACTTCGCACTGAAGCTCGTTGCTTGCGAGATACGCGAGATTGACGTCGGTGATCTCCAGCTCTCCGCGCGCGGACGGCTTCAAATCGCGCGCGACATCGAGCACGCGGTTGTCGTAGAAATAAAGGCCGGTGACCGCGTAGCGGGATTTCGGCTGGGCGGGCTTTTCCTCGAGCGAAAGAACGCGGCCCCCGGAACCGATCTCGGCCACGCCATAGCGTCCCGGGTCGGACACCGGATACGCGAAGATGGTGGCGCCGCTGCGGCGCGCCCCGGCGGCAGCGAGCTGAGCGTGCAGATCGTGGCCGTAGAAAATGTTGTCGCCCAGGATCAGCACCGAAGGGTCCGCGCCGATGAACTCGCGGCCGATGATGAACGCCTGCGCGAGTCCGTCGGGCGACGGTTGCACCGCATAGCTTATGTTGAGACCCCAGCGCGTGCCGTCGCCCAATAATTGCGTGAAGCGCGGCGTATCTTCGGGCGTGGAGATGAGCAGGATGTCGCGGATGCCGGCCAGCATCAACGTCTGTCGTACACCGGCAGCAGTTGCTTGGAGATGACCTGCGTCACCGGGTACAGCCGGGTGCCGGACCCGCCGGCGAGAATGATGCCTTTGCGCGTCATTGATCGTTCAATGCGGGTGCGTAGTTGAGGCTCATCCACTTTTGATAATCGTGGCTGGTCACGGCCTGCAGCCAGTCCGCGTTTTCAAGGTACCAGCCAACGGTGCGCCGGATGCCGGTCGCGAACGATTGCGCGGGTGCCCAACCCGTTTCGCGCGCCACCTTGGAGGCATCGATCGCGTAACGCCGGTCATGACCCGGCCGATCCTTGACGAAAGTGATGAGCGCCGCATAGTCGTGGCCCGGCCGAAGCTCCGAGAGCTGCGCGCAGATCGTCTGCACCACGTCGAGGTTGCGCATTTCCGCATTGCCGCCGACGTTGTACGTCTCGCCCGGGCGACCGCGCTCGATGACGGCGCGAATCGCGGCGCAATGGTCGCCGACGTAAAGCCAGTCACGCACGTTTCCGCCATCACCATAGACGGGCAGCGGCCTGCCTGCCAGCGCGTTGACGATCATCAGCGGAATGAGCTTCTCGGGGAATTGCCGCGGACCGTAATTGTTCGAGCAATTCGTGGTCAGCGTCGGCAGGCCGTAGGTATGGTGATACGCGCGCAGCAGATGGTCCGCCGCAGCCTTCGACGCCGAGTACGGACTGTTCGGCGCGTAGGGCGTGGCTTCGCTGAACGCGGGATCGGTGGCCGACAACGAGCCGTAGACCTCGTCCGTGGACACGTGCACGAAGCGAAACGCATTGCGCTCGCCCACCGGCAACGCCGACCACCATGCGCGCGTCGCCTCGAGCAGCCCGAAGGTGCCGACGATATTGGTTTCGATGAATGCCGCGGGGCCGTGGATCGAGCGGTCGACGTGCGTTTCGGCCGCAAAGTTGACGATCGCCCGCGGCCTGTGCTTTGCGAGCAACGCCGAGACCACCGCGCCGTCGCCGATGTCGCCGCGCACGAATACGTGCCGGTCATCATTGGCAAGCGAGGCGAGATTGCCGAGATTGCCGGCATAGGTCAGAAGGTCGAGGTTGACGACCGGTTCGCCTCCCGCGGCGAGCCAATCCAGGACGAAGTTGGCGCCGATGAAGCCGGCGCCGCCGGTAACGAGGATCATGCCGGACCGCCGCCGACGTCAGGTTCGCGCTGCATGGAATCCGATATTACCAGTGCGGCCGTGCTCGAGCAGTCAGGCGTGGTAGGACCGATACCATTCGACGAACCGCGCGAGGCCGTCGGCCAATGACGTGTGGGGCGCAAACCCGGTCGCAGCGCGCAAGCGGTCGATCGATGCAAAGGTGGCGGGAACGTCGCCCGCCTGCATCGGCTGGTAATCGCGGATCGCGCGGCGTCCCAACAGTCCCTCGAGTGTGGTGATAAACGTTTCGAGCTCGACGGCCTCGTGGTTGCCGATGTTGTAGATGGCGTGCGGCGCGTCTCCAGCCGTGTCAATCGCGGGCGGCCGTTCGAGCACTCGCGCCACCCCTTCAACGATGTCGTCGATGTACGTGTAGTCGCGGCGCATCCGGCCATGGTTGAACACACGGATCGGCTCGCCCGCGAGGATGGCCCTGGCAAAGAGCATCGGCGACATGTCGGGACGGCCCCACGGACCGTACACGGTGAAAAACCGCAGGCCGGTCGCAGGCAGGCCGAACAAATGGCTGTAGCTGTGCGCCATCAATTCGTTGGCGCGCTTGGTCGCGGCATACAGGCTCACCGGATGGTCGACGCGCTGGTCCTCGGAAAAAGGCAGTGTGTGGTTGGCGCCGTACACCGATGAGCTCGATGCGTAGACGAGGTGCGCAACGCGCGCGTGGCGGCAGCCCTCGAGAACGCAGCCGAAGGCGTCGACGTTGTTGCGAATGTACGCCGCGGGGTTTTCAAGCGAGTAGCGCACACCCGGCTGCGCGGCCAGATGGACCACGTGGGTGAACGGCTCGTCGCGGAACACCTTCGCGACCGCGGCCGCATCGGCGAGGTCGATCCGCTGGAATGCGAATCCCGGCTCGCCCACCAATGTCGCGAGCCGCGCCTCCTTCAGCGCGACGTCGTAGTAAGGATCGAGATTGTCGACGCCCACGACGTTCGCCCCGCGCGCCAGCAGCGCATGGGCCATCGGCATGCCGATGAAGCCGGCCACGCCGGTGACGAGCACTTTCGACATCACTTCGTCCGCCCTTCCGCTTGCAGGGCGCGAAGTTTGGCGTATTTGAGAAAACTTGCGAATGCGCCGATCGCGATGTGCGCAAATCCCGCGGCGCCGTCGAGGAACCCCAGACGCAACACGTAGAAGCGCAAAAAGCGCGCCGCGGGCGACAACACGAGTTGCATGGCGCCGGCGCGATCTCCGCGCGCATGCATTGCCGCTGCCTGCACGGTCGTGTAGCGATTCTGCTTGGCGATGTACGCATCGATCGATTCGGCCGACGCGTGCAGCAGGTCGCCGCGCAGCCTTGCCACCGGGCCGTCGGCGACGACCTTTTCGTGGACCTCATCGGCCGACCATCGCGCCCGGCGGCGATCGAACAGGCGGACGTTCCAATCGGGATAGCCTTCGCCGTGCGCGAGCCAGCGGCCGAGGAAGCGGTTGCGCCGCGCAACCGCATAGGCGGCGGCCGGGGGCGTTCCGGAGGCAAACAGGGCGCGGATGGCGGCGGCCAAGTCCGGCGTGACCCGCTCGTCGGCGTCGAGGCAGAGGACCCAATCGTTCGTCGCTTCGCCGACCGCGAAATTCTTTTGTGCGCCGAAGCCTTCGAACGCGTGCTCGATGACGCGCGCCCCGGAACGCGCGGCGAGCGCTGCGGTATCATCGCGACTGCCCGAATCGACCACGATCGTCTCCGCCGCGAACGGCGCGGACGCGAGACAATCCGCGAGCTCGTGCGCGGCATCGCGCGTTATGATCACCAGCGACAGGGGAAGCGGTTCGGACATGCACCGGAGGAGAGCCGCGAAGGATTGCTGCCGATTTTACGTGGTTTGCGCGCCGTATTCGACGCGCGACCGCGCTTTTCCGCGGTGGGCACGATGAGCGGCGTCCTCGTGGTGCGGCCCAGTTCGCTCGGCGACGTCGTCTATGCGTTGGCGCTGCTGTCCGATATCGCCGTCCACCGTCCCGGCCTTCCGGTCGACTGGATTGCCGAGGACGCCTTTGTCGACCTGGTGCGCCTCGACCCACGGATTCGCCGCGTCGTGCCGCTGGCGCTGCGCCGGTGGCGCCACGCGCCGCTCGCGAGGGCGACCTGGCACGAAATGGCCGCCTTTCGCCGTACGCTGCGGCAAGAGCGCTATGACGCGATCCTGAACTTGCAGGAACAGGTCAAGGGCGCGCTCGTCTCGTGGTTCGCGCACGGCGTGCGGCACGGCCTCGATCGCGCGAACATCCGCGAACCGATAGCAACACTCGTCGACGATGTGCACCATCCCGTATCGCGTGACCTCCATATCGTGGACCGCTGCAGGGGAGTCGCCGCGGCTGCCTTGGGCTATTCCGCCGACGGCCCGCCGCGCTGGTCCTTCGCCGTGCCGCCGACCAACGCGGCCATGCCCGCGGGACCGTATGCCGTGGCGTTCCACGCGACGAGCCGCGTCGACAAGCAGTGGCCCGAGGACCGGTGGCGCGCACTCGTTACGCATTTTTCGCGCGCCGGGTTCGCGACGCTGCTTCCCTGGGGCAACGCGGAAGAGGAAGCGCGCAGCCGGCGCATTGCCGATGGATCCGAAGGCGCACTGGTGCCGCCGCAGCAATCGCTGCCGGAGGTCGCGACACTGGCGCGGCATGCGGAAATCGTCGTCGGCGTCGATACCGGATTGACGCACCTCGCGGCGGCGCTGGGCACACCGACGGTCGCGATTTTCACGGCCACGGATCCGCGGCTCGCCGGCGTGGCCTGCGCGGGATCGCACGCGCGCGACGCGGGCGGCGACGGCCTCGTGCCATCGCTGGCCGACATCGTCGACGCGTGTGCGCAACTCGTCCGGCGCGCGCCGCGAAGTTGAAGCAACCGATGGCACGCTTCCTTTACACGTTGCTGTGGTACCTGATCCTGCCGCTCGTGCCGCTGCGGCTGTGGTGGCGCGGCCGGCGCGAGCCCGGCTATCGCGTTCGCATCGGCGAGCGCTTCGGCCGCTACCGCAGCGATGCGCCCGTCCCGCGCGGCGACGTGATCTGGATCCACGCGGTATCGCTGGGAGAAACGCGTGCGGTGGCGCCGCTCGTCGAGCGCATCACGCGCGCTTCGCCGTCGGCCACGATCCTGCTGACACACATGACGGCGACCGGGCGCGAGGCCGGACGCGCGCTGTATGGCGATGGCGTGCAGCAGGTGTGGCTGCCGTACGATGTGCCCTTCGCAATCGCGGCGTTCCTCGCGCGCTTTCGCCCGCGCGTCGGCCTGCTGATGGAGACGGAAGTGTGGCCCAACCTCGTCGCGGCCTGCCATCGCGACGGCGTTCCGCTCTATCTCGTCAACGCGCGATTGTCCGACAAGTCGGCATCGGGCTACGCGCGTTTTCCCTCGCTGACGCGACCGATGTTCGCGTCGCTCGCGGGCGCGGCCGCGCAAACATCCGGCGATGCGGCGCGCCTGACCATCGCGGGTGCGCACGATGTCGTTGTCACCGGCAACCTCAAGTTCGACGTCGTCCTGCCGGCGGAGTCGGAATCGCTGGGGCGCGAGCTGCGCCTGCGTTTCGGCGAATCGAGGCCAGCGTGGATCGCCGCGTCGACACGCGATGGCGAGGAGGCGCTGATCCTAGATGCCCTGAAACGGCACGCGCTGCCGCCGCAAACGCTGACCGTCATCGTGCCGCGCCATCCGCAACGATTCTCCGCAGTCGCCGAATTACTGCGGGCGCGCGGCATTCCGTTCGTGCGGCGCAGTGAGAACCGGCCCGTTCCCGCGGATGTCGCGATCGTGCTGGGCGATTCGCTGGGGGAATTGCCCGGCTACTATGCCGCCGTCGATGTCGCGTTCGTCGGGGGCAGCCTATTGCCGCTCGGCGGGCAGAACCTGATCGAACCGATCGCATTGGGCAACCCGACGCTCGTCGGTCCGCACACATTCAATTTTTCCGAAGCGACGGACAACGCGGTTGCGGCCGGGGCCGCGTTACGCGTCGGCGACGCCGATGCGCTCATGACGGAGGTGGGCGAATTGCTGGACGATCCCGCACGCCGAAAGCGCATGCGCGACGCAGCACTTGCCTTCCATGCGGCGCACCGCGGCGCCACCGATCGCCTTTGGGCGTGGCTCGCGCCGCGGATTCCTGTCAGCCGTTCAAGCGCCGATTGAGGCCGGCTAGGTCCTGCTCGTCCAGCGTTCCGACAGCAGCCTTCAGGCGAAGCACGGCGAGCAGGTAAGTGAAGTAGGCATTGGCCAGGTCGCGCCGGGCGGTGAACACATTCTGCCGGACGTTCAGCACGTCGAGGTTGGTCCGGATGCCCACTTCCTGGCCAAGTATGTTCGACTGCAGCGCCACCTCGGCCGATTGCACGGCCTGCTCGTTCGCTTTAACCGACGCGACGGCGCTGTTCACGCCGGAAAAGCCGTCCTGCGCGTTGGTGATGGCGCTGCGCCGCGCGGTTTCCAAGTCCTGCCGCGCCTTGTCCTGCAACGCGATGGCCTCGCGCACGCGTGAGTTGACGAAACCGCCGGTGTAGATCGGCACGTTCAGCTGGATACCGACCAGCCCCAGCGACGAGCTGTTCCTGACGCCGATGTTCGTGGCGGCATTGCCGACAAGACCGCCGTAGCTCGCGACGAGGTCGAGCGTGGGGTAGTGGCCCGCTTTGGCGCGGTCGACTTCGAGCGTGGCGATCTCGTAGTTCGCTTGGCTGAAGCGAACGGTCATGTTGCCGGCCACCGCATTGTCCACCCAGAAGTCGAGCGTATTCGGGCTCGGTGGGTCGGGAACGAAACCGCTGCCGACGCGCTTCAAGCTCTGCGGAAAGCGGCCGACGATCGCGCGCAGTGCCGTGCGCCGCCGATCGAGATCATTGAGCGCCTGGATTTCGGTGGCGATGATCTGATCGTATTTCGCTTGCGCTTCATTGGTGTCGGTGATCGTGGCCGTGCCAACTTCGAAATTGCGCTTGGCCTGTGCAAGTTGCTCGGCGACTGCGAGCTTCTGCTGCGCGGCGAGCTCGACGTTGAATTCCGCCAGCAGCACGTCGAAGTAGGAAACCGCGGTCCGGATGATGAGGTCCTGCTGCGCGATCACGAGCGTGTAGTCGGATTGCGTGACCTGCTGCTTGGCCTGGTCGTACAGCACGACGTTCTGGTAGCGATAAAGCGGCTGCGACGCGGAGACGGTCAGATTGGACTGGTAGAAATTCCGGCTGACGTCCAGGTCGGTTTCCCCGCCGGCCGAAAAGTGGTAATGGTTGACGTTGGCGGCGCCCGTCGCCGAAACGCTCGGCAACAGGCCTGCGCGCGCCTGCGGCACCCTTTCCTGTGTCGCGTCCCAGC
>WNFM01327162.1_pt1 | contig 13516 bp, 8 predicted proteins | sample 5400271 | NCBI WGS metagenome assembly WNFM01 (sample SAMN13153352, study PRJNA577476) | soil metagenome | isolation source: 60 cm saprolite on Douglas fir-dominated hillslope | place: USA:California | collected 2013-09-17 | reverse complement strand
GTCGCTCGAGTCAGGCGAAACGAAAAAGGGCAGGTCACCGATCAGGTGCACGCCCTTGGCGCGAGCATGTTCCCTCAGCCGTTTGCCCTGGCGGAACAAAAGGAATTGGGCAAAGCGAACCCGCTCGATCGGTTCTGTCAGGTCGCGCCGCGCTTGGGCCAGGGTCGCGGGTTCACGGCGCACCAATTCTGCCGACCACTCGAGGTAGCAAACGCCGCCATGCCTGGCTTTCAGTGCTCGAAACAAAGCGTAGTCGTCTAACCAATGCGTTTGCTCGATGCAAAACTGGTCATAGTCGAGCCGCAAGGCCGACCGCGGCATGGCGCTAAAGGTGGTCCAGGCTTTTTCAAACAGCTTGTGTTTGAATGCGATAACCGCGTCGTAATCAACAGCGTTTTTCCGGAACGAACGCCCCTCGTCACAATCGCTAGCTCGCAAGAGTCCTTCGTTGATCAGGCGGTCTGGGCTGATGAGCAGTCCGTTGCCGGCGAAAGAAGACAGGCATTGGTAAGGCGAATTGCCGTAACCCGTAGGACCGAGGGGAAGCGCCTGCCACCAGCTCTGGCCCGCTGCTTGGAGGCGGTCCACCATCGCAAATGCGGCCGGCCCCACATCGCCAATACCGTAAGGCGAAGGTAACGACGTAATGTGCACCAGCACGCCCGAGGCGCGGTAGTGCGGCGCGAACGGGATAAGGCCAACTGGACGGCTGGCATCACTCATTGTCGTTCTTCCGTTTGGCCGCGGCATGGAACAGTTGAGTTCAGCGCATTGTTCACCATCTCCTTGGCCTCGTTCACAATCGTTTCCAAGTGTGCCTGGTCCTTAAAGCTCTCTGCGTAAATCTTGTAGATATTCTCCGTGCCGGACGGGCGGGCCGCAAACCAGCCGTTAGCAGCAACGACCTTCAAGCCGCCGATTGGGGCGTTGTTACCCGGAGCACGGGTCAGCTTGGCGGTGATCATCTCTCCGGCCAGTTTTGATTCCTTGACGGCCTCAGGCGAAAGCTGCTCGAGGCTTTCCTTCTGCCGGGGCGTCGCCGGTGCATCGATGCGCGTGTAGTACGGCGTACCGAATTCCGCCGCCAGTTCGCCGAAGTGTTCGCCCGGGTCTTTGCCTGAGCGCGCGGTGATCTCGGCCGCGAGCAGATCCATGATTGGGCCGTCCTTGTCGGTTGTCCATACGGTGCCATCCTGTCTTAGGAAGCTCGCTCCCGCACTCTCCTCGCCCCCGAAGCAGATTGAGCCGTCGAACAGCCCGGGTGCAAACCACTTGAATCCCACCGGCACCTCACACAGCCGGCGGCCGAGTTTCTGCACCACGCGGTCAATCAGGCTGCTGCTGACCAGCGTTTTGCCTACCGCCGCGCTGGCTGCCCAGCCCGGACGATGGGTCAGCAAGTAACGAATGGCCACTGCCAGATAATGATTGGGGTTCATCAGTCCCGTGGACGGCGTGACGATCCCGTGCCGGTCTGAATCCGGGTCGTTAGCAAAGGCAACGCGATACTGATCCTTAAGCCCCACGAGCCGGGCCATTGCGTACGGGCTGGAGCAGTCCATACGAATTTTGCCGTCGTGATCAACCGTCATGAATGAGAACGTCGCGTCGATCTTCGGGTTGACGATGCTGATATCCAATTTGTAAATGGAGTTGATCGGTTCCCAGTAGGGCAGGGATGCGCCGCCGAGCGGGTCCACCCCCAACTTGAGACCGGATGCGCGGATGGCATCAAGGTCCACAACGTTCCGCAGATCCTTGACGTAGGGTACGACAAAGTCTTCCTGGTGTGTGCTTGACGCCGCAATGGCCTTGGCAAAAGGCACGCGTTTTACGCCGACGTTGCGCTTCCGGAGCAACTCGTTTGCCCGATCCTGTACCCACCGCGTCACGTCGGTGTCCGCCGGTCCACCGTTCGGGGGGTTGTACTTGAAGCCGCCGTCCTCAGGCGGGTTGTGCGATGGCGTAATTATGATGCCGTCGGCGAAATGCTCCTTGCGACCGCGGTTATACCCAAGAATTGCATGCGAAATCACCGGCGTCGGAGTGACGCCGTCGTCACGCTGGATGAATGTCTCCACTTCATTAGCCGCGAGTACTTCCAGTGCGGTACGCTGCGCCGGACTGGACAACCCGTGAGTATCCTTGCCCACATAGAGTGGGCCGTCGATCCCCCGGCTGCGCCGGCAGTCGCAGATGGCCTGCGTAATGGCGAGAATATGGGACTCGGTGAACGTGTCGCGGAGCGACGAGCCGCGGTGTCCGCTGGTCCCGAAACTGACCAATTGGTCGGGATCTCCAATGTCGGGCCGGCGCTCGTAATATTCCCGTTCGAGTCGGGCCAGATCTACTAGCATGTTCTTGGGGGCAGGCTTGCCTGCCAGTGCGGAGATTTCCATGAGTTGGGTCCTTTCAGTGCTGAGTAAGTTTCCAGCATTCGCGGGCGATCGCCCAATCTTCTTGGGCATGAATAACTAGCACTCGCACGGTTGAGTCAGGAGCCGCGATATCCCAATCCAACCGTGATTGAGCGTTCTTCTCCGAGTCTAGTTTCAGCCCTAGAAACGCAAACGCTTCACACGCGGCAGCGCGCACCGACGCGGCGTGTTCGCCGATTCCTGCCGTAAACGCCAATGCGTCCAACCCGCCCAGGCTAGCCAGCATTGCACCAATGTGAGATCGCAGGCTATGTACATAGGTGTCAAAAGCGAGTTGAGCGCGTGAATTGCCTTGGGCCATCGCTGCCAAGATTTCTCGCAGATCGCTCGATAGGCCAGAGATTCCCTGCAAACCCGATTCCTGATTCAGGATGCGGTCGAGCTGGTCAACGCTGTAATTTGGTTGCCGCAACAAATGCAGGAGCAGGCCCGGATCGATTGAGCCGGAGCGACTGCCCATCATTAACCCTTCCAGTGGCGTGAACCCCATGGTGGTATCGACACTGCGGCCGCCACGAATGGCCGCCAATGAACAACCGTTACCGAGATGACAGGTAACCAGGCGCAAATCGTTCAGGTCGCGATTAAGGATCTCGGCAGCTCGAGCTGAACAGTATTGATGACTAATGCCATGGAAGCCATACCGCCGGATCTCTTGTTGCAGCCATTCGTAGGGACCCGGATAAATCGCCGCCATCTCTGGCATTTGAGCGTGAAAGCCGGTATCGAAGACGGCTACCTGCGGAACAGCGCCTACGATTTGCTCGATCGCTTCAATGCCGGCCAGATTGGCTGGATTGTGATCAGGAGCTAGCTCGGCCAGGCGAGCGATCGCCGCCTTCACCTTAGGCGTAACAAATGTACTTTGCTCATACTCCTGCCCACCATGCACCACTCGATGGCCGACTATATCAATCGCGCTAGGCTCCTTGATGACCTTGGTCGGGCCGCTCCAGAGAGTCCTTAGCATGTGGCCAGTTGCCTCAGACTGGGATTCTGACTGCAAAGTCTCTTCCAGCGAAGCTCCATGCCCAGTTGCTACTTTCAGCTCTGCCCGGACCTGGTGGTGGGTCCAATCAATCTCGGCTTCCCAAAGAGGCCGAGACGGAGCCGGGAGCGCTTCCGCGTCGAACTCATAGAGACAACTCTTTTGGCTGCTAGATCCCGCGTTCAGTACCAAGATTTTCATGGCGAGATAAACAAGATGATTCGACGGCAGCATCTCCGGTAAATCGGCAATCTTCGCCTAGGTTCCTGCCCGAGAGCGCAGGTCTTCGCTCATATAAGCGCGATTACCCAGTTCCTGTAGTAAGGGACCATGGAGGTCGAACTTCACAACGCTCACCGCGCCAGCTAACATATCGATGCGATCGCGATAACGCCCTAGGTCGATGCCTAGTAGGCCACAGAGAAGAATTCGGATCGTTGCCTTATGAGAAACAACCAAGACATTACCGGTGGCATACTTTTTCTGAATCTCCGCTATCACTAACGATGCTCGATTGGCAATCTCGACCGAAGTTTCACCTCCGGTGGGTGGATTCCAGGCAGGTTCAGCGAGCCAATGGATATAATCGTCCCAGTAGTGTTGTTTCACAAAGTCGACACTCTGATCTTCCCACTTCCCGTAGTGGATTTCTTCGAGTCCGACTCGCAGTTGCATCTCTAAGCCAAGAGCATCACACAAAGGCTGTGCCGTAGCGATGGTGCGTTTCATCGGGCTGACATAAACGGCGGTCCATGGCACCGAGCGGTAAGCATCGGCAAACGCTTTCGCCATCCGAGCGCCCTCGGAGGTTAGTTCGGTGTCCAGCTCCCCACAGTAGGCGCCGGTCTTACTGTAGGCCGTCTCTCCATGACGCAGAAAATATAGTGTTAAGCTCAAATTAACTCTCCAAAACAAACTTTGGCGTTTCTGCTTCCCTGCGGAGTTGCCTTAAACATATGGTTCCAGTTCCACCTTGACCGGCTTGGCATTCCAGATTTTCTCGCAGTACTCCCGGCATTCCAGATTTTCTCGCAGTACTCCCGAATCGCACGATCAGATGAAAATTTGCCCATGCGGGCGGTATTGCGAATGGACATCCGCGTCCAGTTGGCTCCATCCTTGTAAGCCTGACTGATCTGTTCCTGGGATTGTACATAGGCTTGGTAATCCGCGAAAGCCAGGTACGGATCGTATTTCATTAGAGAGTCTACCAGCGGCTTAAACAAACTAGTGTCGCCACGGGAAAAGTGACCGGAATTGATCTGGTCGATCGCTTCCCGCAGGTTCGGGTTAGATTCGTAGTAATCCCATGGATGATAACCGGCAGCTCTTTTCGCTCGAACTTCTTCCGCGGTTAATCCAAATAAGAAAAAGTTGTCTTCTCCAACTGCTTGGCGGATTTCAATGTTGGCACCGTCCAATGTCCCAATCGTCAGTGCCCCATTCAGGGCAAATTTCATATTGCTCGTACCGGAAGCTTCGTAACCGGCCGTGGAAATTTGTTCGGAGAGGTCTCCCGCGGGATAGATCCATTGAGCTTGCTTAACGTTGTAGTTGGGCAAAAACACTACCTTGAGGCGATCGCCTACATCAGGATCGTTGTTCAAGACTTCTCCCACCGAGTTAATCAACTTAATGATCAGCTTGGCCATGAAGTAGCCCGGGGCGGCTTTGCCGCCAAAAATAAACGTACGGGGCACAATCTCGGCAGCGCGATCGTGTTTAATGCGATTGTACAACGTGATGATGTGCAGCACATTCAGATGTTGGCGCTTATATTCATGCAAACGTTTCACCTGCACATCAAAGATGGATTCCGGATTCACGGCGATACCCGTCTGGGCGTGAATGTAGTCAGCCAGATCCTGCTTATTTGCCTGCTTGACCTTTTGAAACTCGCTCCGGAAGCCGGTATCTTCCACCAACGGTTCTAGCTGACGGAGATCATCCAACTGTTTGACCCAGCTATCACCAATGCTCCGGGTCACCAAGCCGGCGAGTCGAGGATTGTTCGCTACCATGAATCGGCGCGGAGTAACGCCGTTAGTAATGTTGAGAAATTTCTCGGGCCAGAGCTCAAAAAAGTCATGCAGGGTTGTCTCCTGAAGGAGCCGGGAATGCAGTTCGGCCACACCATTGACTTTATGGCTACCGACCGTGTCATCAATCAGCGACATTCGGGCGATGCGCGAAGTGTCGTCGGGAAATTTAAGGCGCACGTCATCAAGGAAACGACGATTGATCTCGTAAATAATCTCGAGGTGCCGGGGCAAGAGGCTACCAAACAAGCTGATCGGCCACTTCTCCAGAGCTTCCGGTAGTAACGTGTGATTGGTGTAAGCAAACGTTTTCTCGGTAATGTCCCAAGCCGCGTCCCAACTCATTCGATGCTCATCCACGAGCAACCGCATGAGCTCGGCAACCCCAATCGATGGATGGGTATCATTGAGTTGCACCGCAAACGTTTCGTGGAAGTCGGTCAGGCTATTTTTTCTGCGCAGGTGAATACGGATCATGTCCTGCAAGGAGCAGGAAACGAAGAAATACTGTTGTTCCAGACGCAATTGCTTCCCTTGAAGGGGTTCATCGTTAGGATAAAGAACTTTCGTGATGTTCTCTGTCACCACCTTGTCGTGGACCGCACCATAGTAGTCACCCACATTGAACTCCTGAAAACTGAAGGATTCGCGTGCTTCCGCTTTCCACAGACGCAGCGTGTTAGCGGTATTCACGTTATAGCCAAGAATAGTCATATCGCAGGGAACACCGTTAACCACCTGCGCCGGAATCCAGCGCACTCGGTAGCGGCCTTGTTCGTCGGTGTAAGTTTCGGTATGACCACCGAAATTTACCTCGACGGTTGCCTCGGGACGAGGAATCTCCCACGGATCCCCAAGACGCAACCATTTGTCCGCAATTTCCACCTGCCAACCATCCTGAATCACCTGGCTAAAGATGCCGAATTCGTAACGGATACCGTAGCCGATTGCGGGAATCTCCAGAGTGGCTAGGGAGTCCATGTAGCAGGCGGCCAGCCGTCCCAGTCCGCCATTTCCTAAGCCGGGTTCCGCTTCTTGCTCGAGCAATTCCTTCAGGTCTAGGCCGTATTCCTCAAGCGCTTGACGCACTCGATCGTAGATGCCGAGATTGATCAGGGAGTTACCAAGGCGCGGTCCCAATAGAAATTCCGCGGATAAATAGCAGACAACTTTAGGCTGCTTTTGTTGGAGGTACGATTCGATTGTATTTATCCAGCGCCGCAACAAACGATCGCGGACGGTATACGCCACCGCCATATAGAGATCATTTTTTGTCGCGATCGCTCGGAATTTACCCTGTACGTAGAAAAGGTTATCGGCGATGGCTCGTCTGAGCGTTTCTACACTCAAACCGGTGCGATCGTCCTCGACGTCTGCGTTCTTGCATGGAGAATCGGATGCTGTGTTCATGGTTGGATTCATAGTACTAACCAAAGAAGTTTTGTTATGATAGGTCGCGATGTCTGAGCCCTGGCTTCCGGCGCCTTGAAGGAGTGAGCACGGCTTCCTTCCGGCAGTAGGAATTTCGAGGATGTCTATCGTTGGTCTGCTTAGTCCTGACTACCCAAGTGTGAGTGCAAACCCTCTGCAGCAACCAGGGCCGGCTCCGCCACTTCCATCTTCTCGCTATACTTGCCCTCCCTTGCCGCCCGGTTGCACTTCGCTCGATAAAGCAAAGCGTCTTGGGCAACTTTCGCATTTGCATCTAGTCCCCCCCAAAGCTGCAAGGCGGGTTGCTGAATGGCGCGAGCGTAGGAAAATGTGAGTGGCCAAGGCAGCCGGGAGCTATACTTGGCATTCATCGCATTCAAGTGGACAGATGCTGACGCGCAGCTTTGTCCACCGGACAAAAACGCTACCCCACCCACCGCGGCAGGAACCGCCTGTAGCAGACAGAACACGGTCGCCTCTGCTACTTGTGCGACATCGGCTTGCTTGGAGTATGCTTTACCTGGCATCACCATGTTAGGCTTCAGAATCATGAACTCAAAAACCACCCGTTGAGCGTAAAGTTGATTGAAGACAATGTGCAGGACTTGCTCAGTCGTCTCATGGCACCTCTCGAGGCTATGATCACCGTCCATCAGCACTTCTGGCTCAACGATCGGAACGATCCCTCCCTCCTGACATAAAGCAGCATAACGAGCTAAGGCATGGGCGTTTGCTTCGATACAACCATGACTCGGAATGCCTTCCGCGATTTTGATCACGGCCCTCCATTTGGCGAAACGCGCTCCCGAATCGTAATACGCGGCCAGGCGCTCCCGCAATCCATCCAACCCCTCCGTAATCTTTTCACCGGGACGGCCCGCCAAATCTTTCGCTCCAGTATCAACTTTGATCCCGGGAATGATGCCGGCATTAGTCATTACTTTGATAAACGAAGTCCCGTCTTTTTTGGCTTGACGTATCGTCTCATCGTATAAAATCGCGCCGCTGATCGAGGTCCCCAAGCCGGGGGTGGTCAAGATCAACTCTCGGTAAGCACGGCGATTTTCTTCGGTGGGTGCGATCCCAACATCTTCAAATCGCTTGTTACAGGTACGATTGCTCTCATCCATCGCCAGGAGGCCTTTGCCCGGAGCAACCAAGGCCTTCGCCGTGGCCGCAAGTTCTTGCCTATTCATGATTTCAAACTTTCCAGCTCTAGTTTATTCACCTGCGTGCACTAGTTAGACCAAACCCAGTCGCGAATCTCTGGTAAGTCTTCAAAATGCTCTTGCACATAAGCGCGATGTTTCGCCAGCAATGCTTCTCCTTTAGCTAACAGTTCTCCGGCATTGCTGATGTCCGGCGCATAACGAATCGCATCCATGCAGAGGTGAATACGACTCATTTTGTTTAATACGACCATGTCGAACGGCGTGGTCGTGGTACCTTCCTCGATGTAGCCACGCGCATGAAATCGCGCGGGTTCGGGTCGACCGTGGATAAGCTGGTGTATAACTCCGGGATAGCCGTGGAATGCGAAAATCACCGGCTTGTTTGCCGTGAAAAGCGCAATGAAACTGTCGTTAGTCATGCCGTGGGGATGTCGATCTCGCGGGCAAAGCGACATGAGGTCAACGACATTGACAACGCGCACTTTCAGCTGAGGCAAATACTGGCGCAAAAGCCAGGCCGCTGCGACTGTCTCCAGAGTTGCGATATCACCGGCGCAGGCCAACACAATATCCGGGTCTTTGCCTTGATCAGTACTACACCACTCCCAGACTCCGGCGCCGCGGGCGCAGTGTTCACGTGCATCATCCATCTTTAACCACTGCAGCTGAAGTTGCTTATCGATAACGATCAGATTGAGATAGTTGACGCTGCGCAAACAGTGATCAGCTACTGAAAGCAAACAGTTAGCGTCCGGAGGTAGATAGACTCGGACGACGCTCGGCTTCTTATTCACGATGTTATCGAGGAACCCGGGGCCTTGGTGACTAAAGCCGTTGTGATCGTTCCGCCAGCACGTTGACGTAAGCAGATAATTCAGGGACGGAACGGGGCGACGCCATGAGATCCGTGAACAATGTTCAAGCCATTTCGCATGTTGCATCGCCATGGAATCAACCACCATCGCAAAAGCCTCGTAGGTCGCGAACAATCCGTGTCGGCCAGTTAAAACATACCCTTCCAGCCATCCGTGACAGTTGTGTTCACTCAAGACCTCCATGACTCGACCATCATGCGAAACATGGTCATCAATATCGGTAAGTTGGCTGACCAAGCAGCGGTTGGTGGTTTCGAAGACGGCACCGAGTCGATTCGAGTTAGTTTCGTCCGGACAGAAAAGGCGAAAATTAGCCTGCTTGGCGTTCTTCTTAAGAATATCTCTTAACAATTCTCCAAGGGGGCGGGTCGATTCGTGGAGAACCGTCGCGGGCTTGGCTACCTCAAGCGCATAATCGGTGAAATCAGGCAGATCCAGCGGAACAGAGACTAAACCTCCGTTCGCATGTGGATTAGCGCCCATGCGTCTTTGTCCTTTCGGAGCCAGCGCGGCGTATTCCGCCCGGAACTGACCCGTTTCGTCAAAAAGCTCTTCCGGGCGATAGCTGCGCATCCATTCTTCGAGTTGTTTTAGATGCGTGGGATTGTCGCGGACATTGGCTAGCGGCACCTGGTGCGCTCGGAATGTGCCTTCGACTGGCAGACCATCCACTATTTTTGGTCCGGTCCAACCTTTTGGCGTCCGTAAAACAATCGCTGGCCAAACCGGACGTTGCGTGAATCCGTTTTTCCGAGCGCTACTCTGAATTCCGCGGATTTTCAGGATAGCTGTTTCCAGCGTAGCCGCGAATTCCTGGTGCACTGTCATCGGATCGCTGCCTTCGACAAAGACAGGTTCGTAGCCGTGGCCCGCCAGAAAACTACCGATACGATCATCGCTTTCGCGACCCCAGATAGTTGGACCGGAAATCTTATATCCATTGAGATGCAGAATGGGAAGGACTGCGCCATCGCGCACGGGATTCAAGAACTTATTTCCTTTCCAGCTGCCCTCCAGAGGCCCGGTTTCTGCCTCGCCGTCACCAACCACAGCAGCGACAATCAAGTCCGGGTTATCAAATGCCGCACCAAACGCGTGTACCAGGACGTAACCTAGTTCACCTCCCTCGTGAATGGAACCGGGTGTTGGCGCACTCACATGGCTAGGAATACCACCAGGGGTAGAAAACTGACGAAACAGCTTAAGCATTCCTGCCTGATCTTGAGTAATGTGCGGAAAATGTTCCGTGTAGGTCCCTTCGAGGTAAACGTTGGCCACCAGCGCCGGACCACCATGGCCGGGACCGGCCATATACACTACATTGAGGTCGTACTGGTTGATCAGACGATTGAGGTGGACATAGACAAGATTCAGACCGGGCGACGTGCCCCAGTGCCCAAGCAGACGCGGTTTGATCTGTTCTCTCTTTAGCGGCTCCCGGAGAAGCGGATTGGCCATTAAATAGATCTGCCCTATGTTTAGATAGTTGGCCGCGCGCCACCAAGCGTCCATTTTTTTTAGCAGATCGGGACTAACCGAGGTTGGTGATATTTTAGCTGGACTCGCTGAGCCTTTTATTGGATCGAGTTTAGATGCGGGCGCCTTGGCACCGGAAGCTGGTGTGGTTGCTTCGTTCGATTGAGTTTGATTCATTTCGTGAGTGCGATGGTTGTGTAAGAAGACGCAGCCAACTTTCAGGCGTACGCCGGAACGTGTTAATGTTCCGGTCGCCTCTCTGGTGCTGTGTATCACAACTTTCCTGAGGCTCTGCTTTTACGAAAGTGAAAGGTATTCAGTACATGACTGAGGTTCTTTCAGCTACCTAACTATTCTGCTTCCGGCATTATCCGAGGTCCCCGATCGACTCAGCCAGTTCCTTCACCAGCCACTGCAGACCTTGATCCTGATCTGCGCCTTGATCCCGTAGCATTTCGATGTCTACGATCATCGATTCGTAGGGCAAATCCAGCAATGCGAGGGGAGCGTGCGCCGCGGCCCAAAGCGCGAGCCGGCGCGGTAGGGTCGCTACCATGTCGCTCAATTGGAGAAAAGGAGCCACCGAGGCAAAGTTTGGCACGCAAACCGCCGCGCGACCAACCAGATCGACCTTTCCCTCTTGGAATTCGTGCAGGGCACGCTCAATCCAGACTCGGCGGCCCACCCCCTGGCCATCGGTAAATCCATCGGTTTCATTCTCCTTGGTTCCGGTCGGCTCTACCACAACTTGGGGAAATTCAACTAACCTTTCTTTGCTTACCTTGCCTCGAGTCAGCGGGTGCCCGGTGCGGACCGCAATGACCTCATCCTCGCGCAGAAGTCTTGAGCGACGTATGCCTGTCGGCAGCTTGTTGAACGAGCCGATCACCAGATCAGCCCCACCTTTCGCAAGTTGCCGAACAACATCGATGCGACTGGACGAAAACACTGGCAGATCAACATTTGGCGCGCTCTTGGCTAACCGTTTGACCAGCGACGGAAGAATAACAATACAAGCGTAGTCAGTCGCCCCGATGCGGAAAGTCCGCAGAGCCTCCGCCGGCACAGATTCCTTTCCGGTCAAAGCCAATTCAAATTTCTCTAATCCCTCTCGAACGGCCGAGGCCAACTCAAGCGCGCGTCGGGTTGGTTGCATGCCGGACTCGCCAGGAATGAAGAGCTCATCGCCAATCGACTGGCGCAGCCTGCTCAAGGCGTGACTGACCGCCGAGGGAGTCACCGAAAGTATTTGGCTCGCTTTACGCACGCTGCGATGGAGCATCATAGCGTCGAATACTCGGAACAGATTGAGATCGATCATGCGAAGGTGCACGATCCCCGCCTTGGCATAATTTTGGCACTTTTTGGTTTCGCTTTTCGGAAGCGCTTTCAGGTGCCCCTGCACGGCCGAACCGAATCGGCGCGAAAGCCTTGTATCACCCAATTCCACCATCACACGTTCACTGATCATTCTTCACCTCTTTCAAATTATTGTCGCTAGTAACCACCATAAGTTGGGAAGCGTACTATTCGCCGCGAGCCGGAGGAGTTCCTCCCTGTTCTTGTTTGGCTCCCTTTCTCCTTGTTCGACGAGCGAGCGATGTTTCGACCGCTAATCGTTGAACCCGTAAATTCGAAGTTTGTCGGGCGAAACATCACTCCTTAGTTGCCATCGACCACACTCATATTGGTCAAATCTGCACCTTGATTGGCTACGTCCTTCAGGATGAGCGGAACCGGCCGGATCAGCGGCTGCAAAAACAAATCCAGTTGATCGAAGACGGCCTTCTGAATCTTCTTCTTCGCGCTTTCGTCCTAACCTTCCCAATTCACGCGGCGCCGAATCGTTTCTTGACCGGAGAGAAAAATCTGAATCTGCCCAACTAATATATGTGTTCGTAAAATCACGTTCGGATCGGTTGGCCTTTTTTTTTGCAGAATGACCGCCAAGAGAGCGGCAAGCGTTTCGTGCACATGCCGGATCCAGCGCTCGTAAAGGAGGTGGAATGCCTTCGTGGGCTGGATCTGTTCACGCATCAGGATTCTTGCCCAGGTAGTAGCTGCCTTGTCATCCAACAGACCTGGAGGTAGACACCAAAATAGAGTTTTGATCTGGTTGACTGCCTCTTCAGGGGTTAACCGCTTTTGTTCCAACAGTTCGCTTATCTGAAGCAAAACCGGACGTACCCGACTAGCTTTATGGGTTATCAGATGCTCGATTAATGCGAGGTAATGACCTTCTTTTCCGCCAAAGTAGTAAGGAATCGCGGCCTGATTCACGCCCGCGCGTTGGGCGAGTTGTCGAGTGGTAGCACCGAGGTTGAAAGTACCAAAGATTTCCAACCCAGCCTTGATTAACCGCTGTTTCGCGTCCAACCTCGACTGTACGGCGAAAGAATTATTCATATGATTTAGTCAAATCAGCTATTCAGATGAACAGCGTACGGCTTCCGAACCCGCCCTTGGAACGTCCAATATTCTCTTAGCTTTAACCTCTGGTGCTTCACGCGGCTATTAGCGGGACTATTCCTTTTTGCTGTCCCCGCAAGGATTACTCCTTAACCACCCAAAAGAGTGAGCACTTAGCCTGCATTGCTCACCCGCCACGGCGGAAGATTTGTGAGCAATGCAGGCTCATGATTTACAGCTATCTATCCCGTCCCGCAGCCGTCCCGCAGCCGCCGGAAGGGCGTGGATCAATAAAGCGTATGAGATTTGCGGGCTAGGTATTCGCGTGAATCAGCCCGCGTTGGTTGCGATGGCAATCGCTTCGGCACGGCCAATCGCTTCCAGCTTTGTCAGGATAGATCTGACGTGACCCTTTACCGTAGCTTCGCTGATATAAAGAATCGCCCCTATCTCCTTGTTGCTTCTGCCGTTGGCGATATACCGCAAAACTTCAAGCTCACGCTTCGTGAGTGCGGGATGTGCCACCGATTCCGCCAACTTCAAGGTGATCTCAGTCGGAAATAGGGTTCGTCCGGCAGCGACCGCGCGGACCGCTTCCTCAATCTGCTCAGCATCCGCGGCTTTCAACAGATAACCCTTGGCTCCGGCACTTACGGCGCGGCGAATATCTTCCTCGCTCTCGTAGGTT
>WNFM01058067.1_pt1 | contig 13517 bp, 10 predicted proteins | sample 5400271 | NCBI WGS metagenome assembly WNFM01 (sample SAMN13153352, study PRJNA577476) | soil metagenome | isolation source: 60 cm saprolite on Douglas fir-dominated hillslope | place: USA:California | collected 2013-09-17 | reverse complement strand
ATCCGAAGCGGTTCTTGGTCGCCCGCAGGATCCGGAACTCCTGCTGCCGGTCGCCCTCCAGGTAGAGGACGGTGTCGACCATGTGCTCGAGGACGCGCGGGCCGGCCAGCGAGCCCTCCTTGGTGACGTGGCCGACCAGGAAGACCGGGATCCCGGTCTCCTTGGCGAGCCGCATCAGGCGGGCCGCGCACTCGCGGACCTGGCTGACGGTGCCGGCGGCCGCCTCCAGGCCGGGGTCGGTCATGGTCTGGATGGAGTCGACGATCGCTACCCCCGGCGCCGCCTGGCGGATCGCGTCGATGACGGTCTCGAGGTCGTTCTCGGCCAGCACCAGGAGCCGCTCGTGGACCGCCTCGAGGCGCCGGGCGCGGAGAGCGACCTGCTGGATCGACTCCTCGCCGGTCGCGTAGAGCACCGCCGCCTCGGCGGCGACCTGGCGGGCGAGGTGCATGACCAGGGTCGACTTGCCGACCCCCGGCTCGCCGCCGACGAGGACCAGGCTGCCGGGCACGATGCCGCCGCCGAGCACCCGGTTCAATTCGCCCCAGTCGAGGACCCGGCGGGGGGCGGCGTCGGCGCGGACCTCGGTGAGCGGGACGGCGCGCGCCGGGGCGCCGCTCCGCTCCGCCTCCCGGCCGCGGCGGGCCTCGACGACGTTGAACTCGGAAAGCGTGTTCCATGCCTGGCAATGCGGGCACTGCCCCGCCCAACGGAGCGATTCCCCACCGCATTCGGAACACACAAAGACAGTGCTGGGGCGCGCCATCCGGCTACTTTAGGCCCGCCCGGAGCGAGCCAGGAAGTCCTTACCGGGGCGAACCGAACCCATTTGGGCCGGCCCCGCGTTATCGCTAGCAAAGGAAGGCCGTCCTGTACTACCCCCGGGATGGCCCTTCCTTCTTACTCTGTGCGTCAATGGACCGAACCAAGCTCGGACCGGTCGTGCTCGAGGGTACCCACGTCCGGCTCGAGCCGCTCGAGCCGCGCCACGGCGATGATCTTGCCGAGGCGGCGTCCGACCCGCTGATCTGGCGCTGGCTGCCGGTCCAGGTCGCCACCCGGGATGACTTGGAGCGCTGGCTGACGGACGCCCTGGCGGCCTCCAATGCCGGTGGCGAGCACGCCTTCGCGGTCGTCGACCGCCGGACCGGGCGCGCCGTCGGCAGCACCCGCTACCTCGACATCGCGGCCGAGCACAGGGGCGTCGAGGTGGGCTGGACCTGGTACGCGCGGGAGGCCTGGGGCGGGGTCGTCAACCCGGAGTCGAAGCTCCTCCTGCTGACCCACGCCTTCGAGGACTGGGGCGCGATCCGCCTCTGCCTCAAGACCGATTCCCTCAACGAGCGATCGCGGGCGGCGATCGCGAAGCTCGGGGCCAGGTACGAGGGCGACCTCAGGAACCACCGGATCCGGCCCGACGGCAGCTACCGGCACAGCTCCTACTACTCGATCCTCGACAGCGAATGGCCGGAGGTCAGGCGCAGGCTGCTCGAACGGATCGGCGCGCTCGGCCATTGACGCTGGCCTGGGCCACCTCTGCCCGACGCTCAGCCAGGCAATGCCTGGGCCGCTTCGATCGCGGTGAAGATCCGATCCGGCGAGTAGGGGAGGTCGGTAAGCGTCACGCCGAGCGGTGCGACGGCGTCGGCCACCGCGTTGGCGACCGCCGCGAACGCCCCGATGGTGCCGCCCTCCCCCACCCCCTTCGAACCCAGCGCGGTGTAGGGGCTGGGTGACTCGATGTGCTCCAGCGTCACGTCCCTGGGCATGTCGGTCGCCAGCGGCACCAGGTAGTCGAGGAGCGTCGAGCTTAGTGGCTGCCCGTCACCGCCGTAGGCGAACTCCTCCAGCAGCACGCCCCCGATCCCCATCGCGATGCCGCCCCGGACCTGGTCTTCCACCGCGGCCTGGTTGACGATGGTGCCGCAGTCCTCGACCGCGTGATAGGCGAGCACCCGCGGGATGCAGGCGGTGGTGTCGACCTCGACCAGCGCCAGGTGGGCTCCGCTCGGGTAGACCTGGCGCGGGTCGACGCTGTGCGTCACGTCGAGGCCCGGCGCGAGGTCCATCTCGGCGACCTCGCGGAGCGCCTCGACCAGGCTCGAGAGGCCGCCCACCGCGCCCCGGCTGACGAAGGTGCCACTGCCCGGCGGGCAGGCGTCGGTGTCGCCCTCCAGCACGTCGACCAGCGCCGGCTCGACGCCCAGCTCCCGCGCCGCCAGCAGGCGGTAGGTCTCGGGATGGCCCTGGCCCGCCTCGGCGCCACTGGTGAAGATCTCGATCCGTCCCTCGGCGCTCACCCGGACCCGGGCGCTGTCGTTGCCTGGGATGGCGGTGACGCCGCGGCCCCGGTACTCGGTCGCGCCGGTGCCGCTGTGCTCGTTGAAGATGCCGATCCCGATCCCCACCAGGCGCCCCTCGGCGCGGGCGGAGGCCTGCCGGCGGCGGAGCTCGCCATAGCCGGTTTCGAGCCGGTCGAGGAGGCCGCGGTAGTCGCCTGAGTCGAGGTTGCGGCCGGCGGCGCTCCGGAAGGGGAACTCGGCGACGACGTTCCGCCGCCGCAGCTCGAGCGGGTCGAGGCCGAGCTCGGCGGCGACGATGTCGACCATCCGCTCGGTCGCGTAAGCGGCGGCGTTCATGCCCACGCCGCGGTAGGCGCCGGCCGGGCAGCGGCTGCTCGCCACCCCCCTTGCGGCGAAGCGAAAGGCGCGCAAGGCGTAGGGACCGAAGAGGGTCTGGGCGGTGGTCATCGGCTCGAGCGCGGCGCTGAAGGGAAAGATGGAGTAGGCACCCACGTCGGCGACGACGGTCGCGTCGGCGGCCAGGAAGCGGCCGTCGCCGTCGAGGGCGAGCTTGATCCCCACCTCTTCCTCGTGGGCGTGCGCGCTCGCCAGCAGGTTCTCCCGCCGGTCCTCGACCCAGCGCACCGGGCGGCCCAGCTTGAGGGCGAGCGCGGCCACCACCACCTCCTCGGGGAACACGTGCGCCTTGAGGCCGAAACCCCCGCCCACCTCGGGCGTGATCACCCGGACCGCGTCCTCGGGAAGCCGCAGGCAGCGCGCGATCAGGGCCCGAGCCAGGTGGGGCACCTGGGTCGAGGTCCAGACCGTCAGTCGCCCGCCGTCGGGAGCCGCGGCGACGCCCCGGTTCTCGAGCGGGAGAGGCGTCTGGCGAGCGGTTCGGAAGGTCCGCTCCACCACCCGGGCGGCGCGCCCCAGCTCGCCGGTCAGATCCCCGCCCGTGAAGTGGTGCCGGAAGAGGACACCGTCGGGAGCTTCGGGATGGAGCGGCTCGCCGGTGACCGGCCGGTAGTCGAAGAAGACGCTCTCGGCGAGGTCCTCGGCATGGTGGCGGTCCGCGGCCAGGGCGACGGCGACGGCCTCGGCGGGGTAGCGAACACGTCCCTCGGCGAGGGGCGGCCAGCGGCTGACGACGAGCCCGGGGCCCTCCACCGTGATCGGTTCCAGGCCGAGCGACGCGGCGTCGTAGACACCGGCGGGCAGCGCTATCGGCGAGAAGGTGGCGTGGGCGACCGGCGAGCGGACGAAGGCGGCTTCGAGGGCGCCGGGGAGCTCGAGGTCGGCCAGGTAGAGCGCGGTCCCGAGCACCTTCACCGGCCGGGATCCACCACGTCGAGAAGGGCGTCGATGATCGGCGCGTAGCCGGTGCAGCGGCAGATGTTGCCGGCCAGCAGCTCGGGCAGGTTCTCGCGCGAGAGGGTCCGGCCGGAGTCGAGCAGCGCCTGGCCGGTGGCCAGGAAGCCAGGGGTGCAGAAGCCGCACTGGAAGGCGCGCCGGCGCTCGAACGCCAGCTGCAAGGGGCTCGGCCGGCCCTCGCCGCTCATGCCCTCGACCGTCCGCACCTCGTGGCCCTCGGCCTGGACCGCGAAGACCAGGCAGGAGCGCACCGCCTCGCCGTCGAGGAGGACGGTGCAGGCGCCGCACACGCCGTGCTCGCAACCGAGGTGGGTGCCGGTCAGCCGGAGGCTGTCGCGGAGGAAGTCGGCGAGCGTGACGCGGGGCTCGACGTCCACCGGGTGGGGACGGCCGTTAACCGTGATCAAGGGCGCTCGCCCGCCTCCGCCAGCACCTTCTCGACGAGCCTGCCGGCGATCGCCAGGCGGTAGGCAGCGCCGGCGTGGAGGTCGCCGTTCACTGCGATCGGGTCACCCTCCGCGAGGGGCTGGGGGAGCCGGCCGGCGGCGAACACGACGACCCGGCGGCGGCCGTCGAGGACGGTGCAGGCGGCGCCCGCGAGGGCGAAGTCGCCGGGTCTCCGGGCAACCTCGGCGAAGCCCCAGCGGCCGTCCGCCGGCCAGTCCGGGAAAGCGACCGAGGTGAGCAGCTCGTCCGGCTCGAGGGCAGTGGTCAGAGGCCCCCGGATGAACTCCGCCGGGGTGAGAGTCCGCTCTCCCCGGTCACGGCTGCGCAGCGTCAGGCGGGCGTCGAGGAGGAGCGCCAGGGCAGGCCACTCGGCGGCCGGGTCGAGGTGGGCCAGCGAGCCGCCCAGCGTCCCTCGGTTGCGGACCTGGAAGTGCCCGATGTGGGGCAGCGCCGCCACGGCCGGCGGCGGGAGACCGGCGGGATCGCGCTCGAGGGCCGCGTTGGTGACCATCGCGCCCACCCGGCCGCCCGTCCGCTGCTTCAGCTCGGGCACCTCGGCGAGGTCGACGATCACCGCCGGCTGGGCCAGGCGCAGGGCGAGCAGGGGCACCAGGCTCTGCCCCCCGGCCAGCGCCTTGGCATCGCCGCCGTGCTCGGCCAGCAGATCGAGCGCCTCGTCCAGCGAGCGGGGGCGGTGGTAGGCGAAGGGCGCCGCCTTCAAAGGCCGCTGAGGACCTGGTCGCGGAGGAAACCGAGGCGCTCCAGCCGGCCGCCGCCGGGCAGCGGGAAGATCAGCCCGTCGGCGCCGCAGGCGAGCAGCTCACTGAGCCGGCCACGGCATTCCTCGGCGCTGCCGGCCACGGCCAGCGCGCGGGCGAGGCCGTCGCTCACGGCACCCTGGTGGCCGGCGTGGACGGAGAGGTGCTGGCTGAAGTCGTACTCCGCCTTGGCGCGCCGGATCTCCTCCGCGTAGAGCTCCAGGCCGGCGGGCAGCTCGGCGAAGTCGGCGATCAGGCGGGCCTCCGTGCTGGCCCAGCTGCGGACGTCCTCGACACTCTCGGCGATCGTCGTCATGAGGCAGATGTCGACCTCGCCCCGCTCCCGGCCGGCCTCCTTGATGCCGTCGTTGATCCAGCCGACCTGCCGCCGCACGAACCCGGCTGTCGAGGGGCCCATCACGATGGCGCCGTCCGCCAGCCGCCCGGCGAGCGCGCACATCCGGGGCTGGCTGACCGCGAGGTAGAGCTTGACCGGGGCGGCCAGGTGGGGCAGCTTGTAGGCCCGCCCCTCCCACTCCCCTTCGCCGCCGTTCAGCACCGCACGCCAGAAGCGCAGCGCCTCCTCCATCTGGGCCACCCTGGCCGGGCGGGCGCCGATGCCGTAAACGGCACTGTCGCCGGCGCCGACGCCGAGCATGGCACGGCCGCCGGAGAGCTCCGAGATCGCGGCGATGCTGGAGGCGGTGACGGTCGGGTGCCGGGTGAGCGGGTTGGTGACGCCGGTGCCGAGGAGCATCCGCTCGCTCTCCAGCGCGGCCACCGCGAGGCCGGCGTAGACGTCCTTCATCGCCAGCTGGGAGTCGATGAGCCAGAGCCGCTGGACGCCGGCCGCCTCCAGCTCGGCGGCCTGCCGGCCGAACGACCGCAGTGGCTGCCGGGGGCTGATCCCGATGCTGACCGCGAGCTCCACGTCTTCGGCAATTCTCCCCGTCAGCGCCCGAGCCTCGCTGAAATATTTGTTTCTGCAATCAAGTATTCAACTCTCGACCGCCGGTTGGAAGGCCGGCAAGGACGTGAGAACCCAACCCGGAGGCAAAGCAGATATGAATCGATACCAGCTCGACACCAACCACACCGACATGGGCTTCAGCGCCAAGCACATGGTGTTCACCACCGTCCGCGGCCGCTTCAACGAGTACGACGGCTACGTCGAGGTGGACGCTGACGACTTCACCAACGCGAAGGGCGAGTTCACGCTCCAGGTCGCGTCGATCGACTCCGCCAACGAGAAGCGCGATGAGCACCTTCGCTCGGCCGACTTCTTCAACGCGGCCGAGTACCCCGTCCTGACCTTCCGCCCCACCGCCGTCGACGCCAAGGGCGACGACAGCTACGCGGTGACCGGCGACCTGACCATCCGCGACGTCACCAGGCCGATTCAGCTCGACGTCAAGGTCGAGGGCCGGATCGCCAAGGATGCGTTCGGCAAGGAGCGGATCGCCGTCAGCGCGACCGGCACCGTCAACCGCAAGGACTGGGGGCTGAACTGGAACATGGCCCTCGAGACGGGTGGCTTCCTGGTCAGCGATGACATCAAGATCGTGGTCGAGGCCGCCTTCGTGGCAGACGCCAAGGTGGCCGCCGAGGCCGTCGCCTAGGTACCACGCGAGAAGCCGCTTTCAAAAGGGCCGTGCCGAGAGGTGCGGCCCTTTCCCGCTTTGCCCCGTCTACTCCCAGACGGTGCGCATCTGGGTGAGGACGTCGAACGGGTCCTCGCCCCGCTGCAGCTCGATGATCGCCTCCGCCCGGGGGTCGCTCTCGAAGAGCGGCTCGCCGGCGCTGACGTGGCGGTTCCAGGCCTCGGCGAAGAGATCGGCCCGCTCCCGGTTGCCGGCGAGGGCGGCGGGGATGGCATGGTAGACCACCGCGGCGCCCCGTCCCGGCCGCATCGACTGGCGGATCAGCAGCGCCAGCGCCGCCAGCGTGCTGGTGGGCGGCTGGGAGATGTAGCGGGGGATCAGGTAGCGCGGCTGCTGGAGCGGGCTCAGCAGCTCGTCGAGCGAGATGGCGAAGAGGTTCGACTCCTCCAGAGTGGCGCCGGCCAGGTAGCAGCGGTAGTAACCGTCGGGCTGGACGACGACCCGGACCGAGGCCTCGGAGATCCCTTGGCTGACCAGCCCTGCCGCGGCCAGGCCGTCGGCGACCGCGGCCGCCAGGTTCTCCAGCGTGCCCGCCGGACCGACCTGGCCTAGGTAGTCGCGGACGCCGCGTCCCGTCCAGCCCAGGCCGAGGGCGAGGACGAGCAGGCCCAGCCCGCCGCCCAGCACGTCGAGGCCGGTGGCGATGCCGAGGCCGTACACCGCGAGGCCCGCCAGCAGCGTGCCGGCCAGCCGGAACATGAACGAAGGCGGCGGCTTGACGCCGGCCGCGGTCGAGCGGAGCGCGCCCTGGGTGAGGCCGGGCGAGCGTCCGAAGTGGACGCGCACGGTCTGGGTGGCCAGGTTCTCGTAGGGCTGCCCCACCCCCCAGCGGCGGTAGACCTCCTCCCTTGCCTCCACCTGGCCGAGCTGGTGGCGGTTGAGCTCGGCGACCTGGTCGCCGCTGGGCGGCCCGAACGGTGAGAGGCGGGCGTCAACGTGGGAGACCCCGGACTCGATCTCGCCGGTCTCGGTGAGGGCGAAGTAGTTGCGGTGCTTGCGCACGAAGCGCGAGTAATCGGTGAGCCCCATCGGGTGATCGGGTGCGATGCAGACCACGTCCCAGTTGTCGGAGACCTTGCGCGGCAGCTCCGGGTCGAGACGGAGCGAGCGACCCCGCATCTGGTGGACGGAGGTGGTCGTGGTCACCCCGGTCAGGTCGAGGAGGACGTTCACCGAGCGCGCGTCCCAGCCCTCGCCGAGCAGCCCGCGGGTGCCGACGAGGCAGCGGCTGTGCCCCTCCTCGAAGTAGCGCGTCACGCCGGACAGGTAGAGGCGCGGCTCCCAGGAGCCCTGGGCGGGCCGCAGCTCCACCACCTCGCCGGCGTCGAGCGGCTGGAACGCGAAGCCCTCCTCGAGCCAGGCCGCGAGGTCGGCGGCGGTCGCCCGCGAGCAGGCCACCGACTGGCCGGTCACCAGGATCGGGTTCAGCCCGCGCGCGGCCGGGTCGGCGAGCAGCGTCCGGAGGATCAGGCCGGCGCTCCCGGCCTGGGGGTCGAGGACGCCCTGGAGGCCGGCCGGCCACTCGCCCCCGGCCTTCTCGAAGTCGCAGAGGACGAGCGCGCGCAGCCGCGAGCCGAGGGCCCGCTCCTCGACAGCCAGGATCTCGGCGGCGGCGACCGCCTTGCCCGCGGAGAGGAGGAGGACGCGGTCGACGGGCGAGACCGAGGACCGGATGCCGTGGTAGCCGAGGGTGTAGCCGAGCCCCGGCAGCGCGGCCCGGATCAGCTCCCAGGCGGCGAGGTCGGGGGCGGCCTCGCTGCCCCGGAGGTGGCCGACGCAGTAGTCGTCTATCAGGTACACCCAGTCATCGGCGCTGGGTGGCTCGCGGTCGCCCTCCCGGAGCCGGGCACCCGGCGGCACCGGGGTCGAGGTGTGGAAGCAGTAGCGGAGGGCCGCCAGGGCGAGCCTCGGCTCGCCGGCCTCGAAATCGTCCCAGCCGACCTCCACCCCATCCCTGCTGCGGCGCTCGAGGTAGCGGCTCCGGAACCAGTCGAGGAAGGAGACCGTGCCCAGCCCGGGGTCGAGGAGGGCGGTGATCAGCTCCTCGAAGCGGACCCGCTCGCTCTCGATGTAGTCGGCCTCGTGGTCGAGCGGCGTCGTCAGGTAGGCCAGCTCCTGGTAGGGGGCGAGGTTGCCCTCCTTGACCACCGCCGGGGTGGCGACCTCGAAGTCGGCCTTCCCGAACAGCCCCCGGTAGAGCTGCGCCTGCCTGTCATCCAGCTCGGAGGGCGGCGTGGCCGTCAGCCCGACGATGAAGACCGCGTCGCCGAGGTCCTCGACCAGTGCCTGGAGGAGGTGCCCCCACATCTCGAGCAGGTGGTGGCACTCGTCCAGGATCAGCGTCCACTGACCTCCGGCGTGGATCCGTTCGAGCAGCTTCCGTCCGTTCGGGTGGAGCAGCGTCAGCAGCTCCTCCCGGCCGCCGCCCTGGAGCGCGACCAGGCGGAGGTGGCGGCGGAGGTTGGCGGAGATGTAGCGGTCGCCGCTGTCGCTCGCCTGGAGGGCGGCGACCTGCTCCTCGAGCTCGGGGTTGTGTGCGTCGATGTCGCAGATCGCCTGGTAGGTGAGCGCGGTGACCTGGTTCTCGAGGTCGGCGTCGATGCCGGCGCTGACGGTGGTCGGCTGGAAGGCCCGCCACTGCTCGACCCACTGCGCCTGGATCGCCGTGTTGGGCCCCAGGCAGAGCGCGCGGTTCCCCAGCCGGCGGGCGATCTCGAGCCCGAGCAGGGTCTTGCCGGAACCGGGCGGCATCACGATGTAGGCGCGCCGGCGGCCCTCCGCCCGGGCCTTCTCGAAGGCGTCGAGGGCGAGCGCCTGGTAGCGCCGGAAGGCCTGCGGATAAGCGACGGTGGAGAAGAGCTCGGTGAGCTGCCCCGCCGGCATCGGCGCGGGCAGCGGACACGGCGGCGCGGCCGGCAGCGGGGTGGCCGGTGCGGTGAGGACGCGCGCGGCGAGGCTGCGCTCGATCGCCGGCGAGGCCCGGTGGAGGACTTGCTGGCGCGCCCCCGGCGGCTCTTCAAGAGGGGAGGCCGCGGCCAGCGCAAGCGTCGCCGCGGTCCCGACCTCGAGACCGAGCTTGGCTCGGACATAGTCGTGGCCGGCCAGCTCGAGCTCCTCCCGCGGCCGGGTCGAGGTGTGGACCGCCCAGCGCCGGTGGGACATAAGCGCACGGACCGCGTAGCCGTCGGGCTCGACCCGCTCGATCCGGCCCAGCCGCTCGCCGCGGATGACGACGAAGTCGCCGGCCTTTAGCTGGACCTTGGCTGGGTGGCCGCCGTGCGGCGCGGGAGCTTCGTCGGTCACCGGCCGGTGCCACCCATCGCTGCGACCAATGAGGGGGCTTCCTTTCGTCGCCCTGACACGTGGCCGCCCGGGTTGTGTGGTTCGTACAGTGGGCGCGCGGTCAGCTGCGAAATGGCGTTCGCCACCTTAGCAGCCGCTTGCGACGGCGAGGAGGGGTTAGCTGTTCGCGGGCCCCTGGCCTGCCGCGATCTGGCCGGCGAGGTTGAGGATGCCGTCGGAGTAGCGCCAGGTGTCCCACGCGTAGCGGCCGCTGAGCAGCGCCGGCTCGCCCTGGTAGTAGGCGGCGAGCGCGGTGCGGGTGTCGTACTTGTTGAGCAGGTCCTTGAGGAGGGCCGCGCCCATCTCGGCGTTGTCGAGGGGGTCCTCGAGGTTGACCGGCCGGCCGAGCAGGCGGGGACCGGCGACCTCGGCCGTCTTCGGCATGACCTGGAGCAGCCCGATCGCGCCCTCGCTGGAGACGGCGCCCTGGTTCCAGCTGCTCTCCCAGAAGGAGACGGCGAGGAGAAGGTTGGGGTCGACGCCCTGGTCGTGGGCGGCCTGGACGAGGATGTCGTGGACGGTGACCGGCTTTTCCGGCGGAGGCGGCGGCGGCGGCGGGGTGAGCGCGATCCGGGGGTCGTCGGAGGAGAGCGCCCCGGTCCCGTTGAGGGTGAGCAGGTCGCCCGCCACCCTGCCCGTCGTGGCCAGCGCCGGCACGCTTGAGACGGTTGCCAGGGCCAGGCCGAGGAAGATCCCCCACGCGGCCGGTCCGCCAAGGGACCTGCGATTGAGCACGAAGAGGCATTCAAGGGGGTCGCGCGGACCCATTGCAACACCGAACCAACGACATTTTGTCGGCGCGGTGAAGTCCGCGTTAGTTAGTCAGGCGGTAGCAGCTTCTCTTAGAAATCCGACTACAAGTCCGGCCAGCTCCTGGGGCTTCTCCGCAGGCAGCATGTGGCCCGATCCCAAGATGATCTCCATCGTCGAATCGGGGATCCCGGCGGCGATGATCTCGCCCGCGCGGGGCGGGCAGTGCTGGTCGAGGTCGGCGCAGACGATTAACGTCCGTGCACGAATCTTTACCAGGTCCGCATCGAGGGGCTTCGTTTTCAGCCCGGCCATCGCCCGCGCCGCGTTCCGGTAGCCGGCCGGATCCTGGGTGGACTGGCGGCGGATGGCGAGACCCTCCTCCAGCTCGCCCGGGCTGATGTGGTACGCGTCGACGGTGTCGCGGTCGAGCGTCGCCTTCAGGTCGCCGTCGTCCATCGCCGCCCGGTCCGCGTACCAGTCGGCGGCGGCGCTGTTCACCCGGCTGCTGGTCGCGACCGCGAAGAGCACGTCGACCCGCTTGGGATGGTCGATGGCAAGCCGCATCGCGATCGTCCCGCCGAGGCTGAAGCCGGCGACGGACGCTCGCTCGAGACCGATCGCGTCCATCAGCCGGGCGAGGTCGGCGCCGAGCTGGTCGAGGGTGCCGTCGGCGTCACCGATGGTGCTCTGGCCGTGCCCGCGGACGTCGTAGAGGATCACCCGGTGGCGGAGGGCGAGGTCGGGAACCGCCTTCCGCCAGAGCCGGTGGTCATCGGCCAGGCCGTGGATCAGGATCAGCGGCGAGCCGCGACCGATCTCGAACCAGGCGGTCTCGATGTCCCCGGTGCGGCCTCGCATAATCCGGACCTACGTTAACAGGAGTCCCTGGAGCGCCCTCCGGTCGACCTTGCCGGGACCTCGGAGCGGTATCTCGCCGATCAGCCGGACTTCCTCGGGCCACTTGTAGCGGGCCATCCCCTCGGCTTCCAGGAACTCCTTCACGAGCGGCAGGTCGGGCTCCTGGGCCCGGTCGCGAGCCACCAGGAAGGCGACCGCCCGCTCGCCGAGGTCGCGGTCCGGCCGGCCCACGACGCAGGCGTCGGAGATCGCCGGGTGGCGACGCAATGCCTGCTCGACCTCGTGCGGGTTGATGTTGGTGCCGCCCCGGATGATGAGGTCCCTGGTACGGCCGAGCACCTCCAGGTAGCCGTCCTCGTCGAGGCGGCCGAGGTCGCCCATGTGGGCCCAGCCGTCCTCCCCATAGGGGCCGTGGTCCTCACCCCAGTAGCGCTCCTGGACGGTATCGCCGCGCATGCAGATCTCTCCCTCCGCGGTGATCATCACCTCGCAGCAGTCGTGCGGCCGGCCGACAGTGTGGTGCCGCTTGGGGCCGGGGTCGCTCGGGCTGCCGACGCTCAGCTGGCCGGCGTCCATGGAGCCGTAGAAGATGCAGACGAGCGAGCCGGTGCTGTCCTCCCAGGCCGCCGCGACGTCGGGCGGCATCGGCGCCCCGGCAACCGCCGTGAGCCTTGCGGTGGAGAGATCCGCTTTGGCGAGGTTGGGACTGTCGAGGAGGCGGACGACGTTGGTGGGGACGCCGACCAGCATCGTCGCCCGGTGTTCGGTGGCGAGCCTTAACACCGTCCCTGGCGTGAACCGGGGCTCGTGCAGCATGATCAGGCTCGCCCCCAGGCGGAGGCAGTAGAGGCACATGCCGCCGATGCCCTGGGTGAGCGGCGACATGACCAGGACCCGGTCCGCCTCGGTGACCTCGAGCCGGCCGGTGAACCCGGCGAAGGTCGCCTGCTTCAGCTTGGCGCTGAGGGAGGCGAGCTTGGGCATCCCGGTCGTGCCGCTGGTCAAGGCGATCTCCACGATCCGCTCGGGGTGTGCAGGCAGGCTGGGGGCGGGGGCGGGCCCGACGGGGGGAGAAGTGGTGGCGGTGGCGCGAGCGGGGGCGAAGAGGTCGGCCAGGTCGGACGCGGTGACCAGCCGGGTGGCGCCCGACCGCTCCATCGCCCATCGCTTCTCGGCCTCCCCGAGCGTCAGCGGCAGCGGCATCACCACCCCTCCGGCGGCCGGGATCGCCAGCTCCAGCGCGACGTACTCCCAGCGGTTGCTGAGGTGGACCCCGACCGGCTCGCCCTCGCCGAGGCCGTCGTCGCGAAAGCGGTCGATCAGCCTATGCACCACTTCGGCCAGCTCGCCGAAGGTCACCTCCCGGCCGGCATCGAACACCGCCGGGGCGAGCGGCCGCCGGCGGGCGTTGGCATCCAGGTAGGTGACAGGGTCAAACGGTCGCGGCGTGGGCGGAAAAGAAGGAGGGGTCAATCCGGTTGACCCCTCCTACGCTGGTTCGTGATTACCGACCGGCCGTTAAACCTCTTTGACCTCGGCCGCTCCCGAGCTTGCCGGCTGTTTCGCCATCGGCTTCGGGATCAGGGTCACGCCGTTCTCGTCGGCGTCCACCAGGATCGTGTCGCCCTTGTTGAACTTGCCGCGGAGCAGCTCCTCGGAGAGCGGGTCCTCGATCCGCTGGGTGATGACCCGTCGCAGGGGCCGCGCACCGTAGATGCGGTCGAAGCCCTCCTTGGCCAGCCAGTCCTTGGCTGCGGTCGTGACGTCGAGGTAGACCTCCTGCTCGGCGAGGTGCTTGGAGGTCCGCGCGAGCATCAGGTCCACGATCTCCCGGACCTGTTCGGTGGTCAGGCTCTTGAAGGTCACCACGGCGTCGATCCGGTTCAGGAACTCGGGGCGGAACATCCGCTTGAGCTCGTCGTCGATCCGGGTCTTCATCTGCTTGTGGCGGCGCTCGTTCTCCTCGTCCTCGGTCGTGGCGGCGGCCTGGAAGCCGAGGCTGGTCTGGGCCTGGCTGAGATCCCTCACCCCGAGGTTCGAGG
>WNFM01330706.1_pt2 | contig 13518 bp, 9 predicted proteins | sample 5400271 | NCBI WGS metagenome assembly WNFM01 (sample SAMN13153352, study PRJNA577476) | soil metagenome | isolation source: 60 cm saprolite on Douglas fir-dominated hillslope | place: USA:California | collected 2013-09-17 | reverse complement strand
GCAATTAAGAATCCCTATCCCGACCTCATCGGTTCCAGCACAAATGGCATCGACAGGCAGGCCAGATTGGATCAGGCGCATACAGCTACTATGCGCTGATTCGGCATCGCTCTCAAAATAAATGTATCCACCTTCCGGCGCGATTCCTTTTTCCCAAAGCGCTTGCTGATAGCCAGCAACGCGCTTATCCGGCGGGCCAATGTAGGCGATCTGTGTTCTGCCGCACTCAAGTAAATGGCTAGTTGCTTGAAAGGCAGCATTCTGGCGATCAAATTGGACAGAAGGTACGCCGGGCCATTCCCACTCAACGCACACCACACGCTCCACGCGCTCCACAATCTTCGAGATTAGCAGCGTATCGGTAGAGGTAAGCGGGTCGCGATCGGGTCCAATCAGAACTACACCCCGAATTTCGTTTGGGTGAATAAGCTCATCAAATAAGGCTGGATCACAGAAATCATCGTAAACGCGTATAAACCTGACATGCCAGCCAACTTCATGAGCATGTTCATGAATACTTGCAAGAATACTGCCATAATACGGGCGCTTAAACATGGTGTTGTTGCTAAGGATAATGCCGATGTAATTTCCTGCCGCGTTATCGTCAGCGCTGGACAAGATTTGCGCGTGTTTGTTTGGTCGGTATCCCAATTCCTGGATGGCGGCTAGAACACGTTCACGCGTCTCAGATGCGACATTACGAGGGCCATCATTAATAACATAAGACACAATTGAACGTGTCACACCCGCCCGACGTGCAACATCGTCCTGAGTAATGATTTTGCGATGTGTGATATTTGCCATAGCCTGTTCTATCCCCTCAACAGCCAGTTCGCCTACCTACAAGTTATTTTGAATTGATTGGTGACCAAAGCCGCGATTGTGAACTTCTCTACACCTAGTATAACGTTCTTTATCTGGTAGTGGCTACCGCTGGCAACACTTTATACTGGAAAATTACTCGTCCTTGTCTGCAACGGCACTCGATCTTGTTGACGGAATATATTGTTTCATGATATGATCAACGCGCGTTGACAAAATTACCCTTTATCCTGTTTCGGGAGCGTATTGCTCTTTTATAGTACGGATTAGAAAGGAGATTACTTATTCGACCCGTTCGCTTTGCATGACCTCGAACTGAACCAAAAATAGAAATCATGAATCAATTGAAGGAGAAACCTCGTGAAAAGTATTAAAACCGTCGCTCTGTTGCTACTTTCTCTATCCCTCCTGGGTCTCAACGGCTTGACCGCAGCCTACGCCCAAAAGGAAGTGAAAATTTCGGCCTGGACTGCCGACCAGCTTTACGTTGACTACTTTAAGACGCGCACCGATGAATTCCAGAAGGCTCACTCGGACGTCAAAATTACCTGGGATTTCGTGGTAAAGCCGGACGCTCCCGCTGCCGTGCTTCAGGCGATTGCCGCTGGTGAAACCATCCCGGATATGGTCGGCATGGAGCGGAAGCAGTTCAGCAATTACATGAAGAGCGACATTCTTGAAAAGAACTTCGTTGACCTTACCGATCTCATCAAAGACCCCAGCCAATACTCCTCAGCTAAGTTAGCCATTTACACGTATAAGGGAAAGCTGTACGCACTTGAGAGTCAGCTTGCTGCTAGCGTGTTTTACTATCAGCCGAAAATCTATAAGGATAACGGCCTTGAAGTGCCAAAGACCTGGGAAGAAATGGTCGCCGATGGCGATAAGCTTGGCCCGAAGGGCATCGCCCAGGATTTTGTAACCGATGACGGCGACATCTTTCACATGATGCTCCACCAGCGTGGAGGTCTCGTCTTTGATAAAGACGGGAAGTTCGTGCTTGGCGATGCCACCAATCGTCCGCTGGCCGTTGAAGTAGCCACGCTTCTTCAGAAGGGTGTCAAGAACGGCACCTTTACGCCCGTGTTGGGTGGCGACGTATGGAATGGCGCGACCATTCCGACGTTATACCGCAGCGGCAAGTTGCTCGGAACAGTGATGCCGGACTGGTGGTCAAGCTGCTGTCTGCAGCCTTGGCTGAAGGCACCCCCGAAGGCACTGGGAACCGAGCAGGCTCCAGCCGAGGGCGCTCCCACAGTATGGGCAGTGGGCGTTCCACCGGTATGGAAGGCTGGCGGCCACAAGACCTTGACATGGGGTGGCACAGGCTGGGCCGTGTCGAGCCAGTCACCCAATGCTGCGCTGGCTAAGGAATTCCTTGCTTTTGCCTACCTCGGTGAGGAAAGCCAGGCACAAAAGTACGTGGCGATCAATAACTTCCCGTGGATGTTGGCCGCCTACAAGGATCCGCGCGTGATTGGCCTCGCTGACCCATTCTTCGGCGGTCAGAAGATCGGTGAGATCTATGCCCAGGTTGCAGACGACGTGCCAACCTGGTATCCGAGCCCATTCCTGGCTGGTTTTTACAAGGGAGCCGGAGATAATTTGCCCGGGCTCTTTAATGGCTCGATCACACCTGATCAGTTTGTAGACGCAGTTGTCAAGGTCACTCAAGACGGTATCGACTTCGGCAACTAAGCGTTAGGGATATACTAAATTGTAGGGTGAGGACTACGCCTCACCCTACAGCTTTTCTCTAGCGTATTCGGAGAGGCTAATGTCAACAATAGAAACAGCGCGAAGCACGGTAGCGTCCCCGGCCCCGCCCAAAAGTGCATTACGGCAAGATCGCTACGCGCCGTACTTTTTCATCTCGCCATTTTACATTTTGTTTACCGTTTTCTTTCTATTTCCAACGATTTTTGCTCTGGTCCTGGGTTTTTTGAAATGGAACTCCCTGGCGACACCGGAATTCTTCGGCCTGAAAAATTACCAGCATCTTTTCAATGATCCAGTTTTCTGGCAGTCGGTTAGCAATACCATTTTCTATGCGCTGGCGAGTCTCGGGATCGTTGTTCCGCTGGCGTTGCTGGAAGCGCTGGCGCTAAATTCCAAAATGCTGAAATTTCGCACCCTGTGGCGGGTGGTCTATTTTGCGCCCATTGTGACTTCGACGGTGGCAATTGCTTTGGTGTTCAGAACCCTTTACAACAGGGATTTTGGGGCCATCAACCAGTTAATACAGGCACTGGGAGGGCTACCCGTCGATTGGTTAGGGAATGTTCAGACAGCCAGAATTGCGGTAATGGGAGTTGTCATCTGGCGTTGGACTGGCCTGCTTGCGGTCTACTTCCTGGCTGGGTTGCAGTCTATTCCCGAAGAATTGCACGAAGCGGCAGCCATTGATGGCGCGAATACAATACAACGCTTTTTCGGCGTGACGTTGCCGCTTCTGAAACCGGTGATCTTGTTCGTATGTGTCATTGTACTAATTGGCTCCATGCAAATCTTTGATGACCCGCAACTGATGACTGCCGGGGGCCAAATCGGCGGTCCTGCCAACGCAACGATGAGTATTGTGGAATATCTGTACCTCCAGGGTATCACCAATCTGTTGTTTGGCTTTGCATCGGCTGTCGGAACATTCCTGTTTGTCGTGATTTTCGTTCTGTCGCTGCTACAGTTCCGGGTATTCCGGGGATTCGGGACCGATTAGCCATGAATAACGTGAAGGTAAATCGACTTGTCTCAACCGTTGTATTGAATTTGGTAGTAGGTGCAATAGGCATTCTCATTGCATATCCCTTGGTGTGGATGGTTTCGGCCTCGTTCAAGGACACGTCGGAGATATTCCAGTTCCCACCGACAATAATCCCCGATCAAATTACTCTGGCGAACTATGCCCGACTTTTCAAAGACTGGCCGTTCTGGTCCTGGTACGGGAATAGTTTGATCGTCGCGGTTATTGTCACCCTTGCTGTGTTGTTCTTCACATCGCTGGCGGGGTTTGCTTTCGCCAAATACCGTTTTCGGGGCCACAATGCCCTGTTTTTTGTCATGCTAGGCTCGACAATGGTGCCCTTCCAATTGGTTTTGATCCCGCTCTACATCTTCATGAGTCAGCTCAAATGGACTAACTCTTACCTGTCAATCATTATTCCATTCATGGCCCCAGCAGTGGGCATTTTCTTGATGCGCCAATATATGAACAGTATTCCGAGCGAATTGATGGAATCGGCGCGGCTTGATGGGGCCTCCGAATTTGGTATCTACTGGCGCATTATGCTTCCTTTGGCCCGTCCGGCGCTGGCAGCGCTAGCAGTGCTAACGTTCCTCGGCTCCTGGAATAACTATCTCTGGCCGCTGACGGTACTTCGCACACGCGAGAATATGACCTTGCCTATTGGCGTGGCGAGCATGATCGGCGGTGTGACTGCCGGGAGCGAGCCGCCCTGGGGGGCCACAATGGCGGCAGCGACTCTGGTAACAATCCCGATTATCCTCGTGTTCATCTCGGTGCAAAGGCAATATGTCGCGGGTCTGACCGCAGCAAGTGTCAAAGAATAAGGCTAGCTAGTATTCACTTTCCAAAATTGAAAGACAGTAAATTCGACCCATTCCCAATGGCGTTCTGTTAGGTTGTGCCTGTTAACGGAGTCGATGCTGTATCAAGCGAGTGTCCTTGTGCTATCCGCCACATATAGCAAATCAGTTGAACAGTTAACCCGAGTCTCTTATCTCATTTAGAGAGAAAATCACCATGACTGAAAATACCCTACCGCTACTGTTCATCGCTGGCGAAAAAACGTGGGAAATGCCTCAACTATCCAGTTTCAACAAACTTCCTGCTCGCGCCACCTTGATCCCGTATCCGACTGCTGCGGTAGCACTTACCTTAGACCGCGAAAAATCGCCCTGGTTCCTCAATCTAAATGGCGAGTGGGACTTCAAGATCAAGGCGCGTCCTGAATCCGTAACCACGGATGAATTAAGTAATGGTGGGTGGACTCCGATTGAGGTTCCTGGGAACTTCACAATGCAGGGCTTTGGACACCCTCAATATACAAACGTCATTATGCCGTTCCCGAACGATCCACCGCACGTTCCAGAAGAGAATCCAACTGGCATGTACCGTCGGACGTTTAGCGTACCTTCAGATTGGCAAGGACGACGCATCGTTTTGCACTTTGGCGGTTGTGAGGGAGTGCTGTACGTATACGTAAATGGTCAGCCTATCGGAATCAGCAAAGATGCTCGCACACCCGCTGAATTTGACATTTCTGCCCACGTAAACTACGGGCAGGATCAAGCTAACGAACTGGTCGTTGTCGTGGTGCAATGGTCGGATGCCAGCTTTATTGAAGATCAAGATCATTGGTGGCAAGCAGGTCTTCAGCGCGAGGTATTGCTATATACAACGGGCAGCCCTCATTTGCAGGATATTTTCGTTCAAACAGAGCTTTCAGAAAACTTGCAGCAGGCAGTTCTGCAGCTAACTTGCAAAATAGGATTTCCCGGAGAGTCTTACGCGGACACCAGTATTGAAGCACAGCTTTTCGACGCCGATGGAAACGCCGCATTCTCAGCTCCACTAATTGCTGAAGGCGCTACTTATCTCAATCAATGGCATACTTTTAACCGCACCCGAAATGAGATTGCGCTTAACCAAACAATCTCCTCTCCGAAGCTCTGGTCAGCAGAGTCACCGTATTTATATACGCTTGTAGTCACTTTCAAAACGGCAAATGGCTGTGAAAGCGTAAGCTGTACAGTCGGCTTTCGTCAGATTGAGATACGTGAACGTCAACTGCTTATCAACGGGAAAGCGGTGATGATCAAAGGCATGAATCATCATGATCATGATCCTGTTACCGGAAGCGCCGTCAGCCGCGAACTGATGGAAAAAGATGTTCAACTCATGAAGCAGTTTAACGTCAATGCGGTACGGACCTCGCACTATCCGAAGGATCCCTATTGGCTTGACCTTTGTGATCGCTATGGTCTCTATGTAATTGACGAAGCCAACATCGAGTCGCACGCCTTTAATCATGATATATGCAAGGATTCACGATATACGAATGCTTTTGTCGAGCGTGTGCAAAACATGGTCGAGCGGGATAAAAATCATGCGTCCGTGATTTTATGGTCGCTGGGCAATGAGAGTGGCTATGGGCCTAATCATGAGGCAGCAGCAGGCTGGATTCGTAAAGCGGACCCCACGCGGCCCCTCCACTATGAAGGCGCTATCGATCGCAATACCGGTAAAGAGTGGACCGGCGGACAGCGTGTTACGGACATCATTTGCCCAATGTATCCGCCTATCAAAGATATAGTAGCCTGGGCACAAGAGTCCGCAGGCAATAGCGTTATAGACCAACGCCCCATGATACTATGCGAGTATTCACACGCCATGGGCAACAGCAATGGCAGTCTCGCAGACTATTGGGCAGCCTTCGAAAAGTATCCAGGGCTACAAGGTGGCTTTATTTGGGAGTGGATCGATCATGGTATTCAAAAGGTTGCCGCAGATGGCAAGCCGTACTGGGCCTATGGAGGCGACTTTGGTGACGTTCCAAACGACGTGAATTTCTGCACTGATGGCATCGTTTGGCCGGATCGTACCCCACATCCTGGCTTGTACGAGTTCAAGAAACTGGCTCAGCCGGTGCGCGTCGAGTCCGTTGATGTGGCGCAGGGCAAAATCTGTATCGTAAATAAACAGGATTTCACCTCGTTAGACTGGCTGGAAGGTGAGTGGGAATTGATCGTCGAGGGCACTAGCGTGCTCTCCGGTAAGCTTCCTTCGTTACAGATCGCACCGCACGAAAGCCTGGATATAACCCTGGATGCAGTAGCTTCAAACTATGCGGTCGGCGAACGCTTTTTGAATTTTCGTTTCTGTCAGCGCGAAAATACAATGTAGTCACCGTCTGGACATGAAGTCTCGCAGACATCAAATGATAGGAACGGGCCTCAGAATATCAAGACATCAGCGTCGGTGGCGCTCGAAACAGAACATACGATTACGCTCCAGTTAGAAAGCATTAAGGCAGTATTTGATAAGTCCTCAGGCATCCTAACTGAGTTAACCAGGACCGGGGCTAATCCCATCGTCCGTGGCCCACGGTTGAACATATGGCGCGCTGCCACAGACAACGACGGCATTAAACTGCAAGACGGGCAAGAATGGAAGGCGCTGCCTCGCTGGTTAACACTGGGACTGAATAAGGCTATACAACGGGTAAAGTCTATAACAATAATTCATGAAGATAGTCCTGTCGTAGAAGTTGTTCACCAGATTTCGGGCCGTGAGAATTGGCAGGACCTCGAGCACATTCACCGTTACCAGTTTCTTCCCTCTGGCGAATTAGTTGTGGAAAACAGGATAACTCTAGGCGAGGGTGTCCGTGATATTCCACGGATAGGCGTGAATCTTGTCCTCGATCCGGGTCTTGCACAGCTTGAATGGTACGGGCGTGGGCCGTGGGAGAATTATGCTGACCGCAAAGCCTCAGCCCTGGTTGGCCGTTTCCAAAGTACAGTCGCCGACCAATATGTACCTTACATCATGCCTCAGGAACACGGGCATAAAACCGATGTACGCTGGCTAACTCTAACTGAGACGACGGGCCACGGTTTGAAGATTATAGGAGAACCCTTGATCGAATTCTCTGCTAGCCACTTTGAGGCGAATGATCTATTCAATGCCCACCACACTTGCGATCTCCAGCCCCGTGCCGAAGTAATCCTCAATTTGGATTTAGCGCAGCGTGGCCTAGGTACGGCTAGCTGTGGCCCAGACACTCTAGAACAATACTGTCTTTCGGCATCAAGTTACGAGTTCTCGTACCGGATGCAACTCCTGTAACTGGCGTCGCTCTTTTGCCATGTGTCAACGTCTTACTCCCTGGAAAACGTTCTAAGCGGCAAGTACCTATACAAGAGACGAACCAGTAGAAGATACTCTACTGGTTCGTCTAACTTCTCTTTAGGTGAACCCGGAGGGAGCACTAGCGAACCACCAGTATCCTCAAAAGTTCGTAGTCTAATCAACTTCTTAGAGTCAATCGAATACCCTCAGCGCCACGGCCTGGGGCGCTTCTTGACCGCGCTTTGACCTTCGCGGCGAAACGGGAGAGACATCGACCTCTCCCGGTCGCCTTGAAGTCCCGCTGGAATCGGCAGCGGCGACTCCCGCATCGAAGTGTAGCACACCTCGGCGGAGTCGCGGTTACCCAGGCGGAACCATCATTCGGTTCAAGAGGAGGGTATCGCAATGACTCGTGTTTATGTTATGACCAACCACAAAGGCGGCGTAGGAAAATCTACGTCTGCCACCAACATTGCATTCGGCATGGTCCGAGTGCTCAAGCAAGCTGGCCTTGCCAATCCTCGCGTTCTGCTCATCGATACGGACAGCCAGGGACATGCTTCTCTAGTCACTACAGGCCGTCGGGATTACGGGCGTGATGACAGCCTGTACACACTACTCACGGCTGAACGCAAGGAAGCTGCCTCGGTTCTCACCCGCTGCATCGTACCTAGCCTCTGGGACGACGATTTGCATGTCCTCCCCGCTTCGGCACTTCTGGAAGGCGCTGAGCGCGAACTTATGGGCGTGGCAGGTGCGCCGTACCGATTAGCGGAACCGCTCAGTCGTATCGCCAGTCACTATGCCGCCATTGTCATCGACACCCGACCGTCGTTCTCCCTGATGACTGAAATGGGTCTGGTCGCGGCGCCGGATGCCATCGTTCCGGTTGAGCCACGTTACCTCGAAACGGTTGGTTTGCTGTCAGTCGTCAACAAGGTCAACGAAATCCGCGAAGGCTGGCGACACCCGGATTTGCATGTGGGCGGCATTCTGCTTACCAAAATGGATGTTCGCATCAAGGGTCACGTTCAAATGGTGGAAAACCTCAAAGCGCATCCCGTCCTGGGCAAGCTGCTGTGTGGGGTTATCCCAGCCAATGAAGCCGTCGCCTATGCCCACGGGCAGCACCTAAGCGTCTTTGAGTATGATCCTCACTGCGCTGCTAGTCAGGGCTACGCACAACTTGTCGGCACACTCGTTAAGCAAATGTTTGTCCAGGGAGGTGTGGCATGACGGCGCGGCAACGGCAGGCGAATGTAAGTCTGCTGGACAACATCGGCCTCGAATTCCTCAAGGCAGATCCAGCCGAACACTTGGTGGATTCCAGCCTGAAAATCGAGTACATCCCGGCTGAACTCATTCGCCCGGACCCTATTCAGCCGCGACGAGTCTTGCCAGAGGCCATTCACCAAGCCTTCCATAGCAATCGGCTCACGCCGACGCAGGCTCTGAAGGAGCTGATCCAGATCGCTCAGGTCATTGCTCGGCAGAATGGGCGACCCTTTACGAGCGTCTTGGACTTGCTGCCAGACGAAAGAGATACCGAAGCTGAGGAAATGGAGCCAGGTCGCCTGTCACCCGAAGAGCAACTCGTCACGGATCTGGTGAATCTGGCGATGACCCTCCGGGACGATGGGCAAGTAAATCCACTCACTGTCGTTGACGTGACACAGGGAGTCACCAGGCTATATCGCGTCGAGACAGGCGAGCGTCGCTACTGGGCCTCGTGGATAGTACGCGACTTCCTACCAGGCTATGAGGGGGATGGTACCGTGCCGTGTATTGTCATTCCTTCAGGACGTACATCCGCTTTTCGCCAAGCCAAAGAGAATACAGCTCGCGCTGGGCTGTGCGCTACGGCGATGGCACGGCAGGCAGCCCTGCTGATACTTGCAGTCCATAGGATTGACCGGCCCGACGGACCCGCAGGTAATGATTTCTACCGACAGGCACTAGAACTCGGACTTGGCTCAAAGCGCGAATATACCGCTGATATTCTGGCAGCAATGGGCGGAATAAGCCGGACCTACTTTAGCCGCTATAAAGCACTCCTCGCCCTCTCGGACGAAGCACTTGAGCTGGCAGATCGGCACCACATCGAAGAGAAGAAACTTCGCTACGTGGTCATGTTAGCCTCAGAGGGCCATGCTGAACTAGTGCGACAAATCATTTCGTTCAATCTCACCAGTGCGCAAGTGAAGCAACTGTGCGAAGCCGATGGTGATGATCCGCCAACTCCGCCAGAGACTCCTAAGATTTCACGTCCAGCTATTCAAGTCGCCAAGCTGACCCGTGGGGATGGCAATGGATTCTCGCAGGATCTAGCGCGCGCGCTCCTGGTACAGGAACAAGATGTCACGGAAGCGCGGGCACGATTGGCAGCATTGCGGCGAATGGTGGATAAGGCGGACAAATATCTGGAGGCCGAAGGCTAATTTGTTGCCCCGGGGCAACAAATTAGCCTTGAGGATTACTATGGAATATCGAACGCGCAGCCCGCCATAAAAAAATAAACCCACTCGTGAGCGGGTGGGCTTGGGGAACTGGTACAGTCATTTGAATGGTATCAATTACTGTATCACAACTCATTCCTCCCCGCAACTGAAATTTCATCTTTTGTCATGTTTCATCAAACACGACCTGTGCTTCGTGTTGTCTGGAGGAGGCAGTTATGAAATCACTGAACACACAGCAGGGGCGGAATACCTCTGTTCCCATGTGGCGGCAGATGCTCGCCGAACGCGGCATCCTGGAGCAAGGCGAAAAAGCGGGCTGGGTTCCCGGCGGCAATGGCTGGACCTATCCAGTCTTCGATCCAGAGGGCAATCCTCTCAAGTCACCAGAGGGCAGCCCTATAAAGCGCTGGAAGAACTTTAGCAGCCATCTCACGCCGAAGTATCTATGGAAACCAGTCGGGGTGCGTGAGCATTGCCCCAGATATTATCTGTTGCCTGGAACGAACCAGGCCATACTCGATAATGGCGGACGGGTTTATATTGCGAGTGGAGAACCTGATGTCCTGGCCTATCACGCCGCAGGATACGCGAATGTCCTCTGCTGGTTTGACGGTGAGGAGAGTGTGCCTGCGACGCTTGCCGAAGACCTCCTGAAGCTAGGTGTCCGTGAGGCAATCTACTATCCCGACCTGGATCCTACGGGGACCTCGTCCGTTGAAAAGGTCGCCCAGATACTACATGGCAGCAGTATCGCATTTCGCGCCTACAAATTACCCGCGGAACTGGGCGCAAAAGGCGATATCAACCGCCTGTGGAAACACAGTGGTTTTGATCGCGCCTTTTTTCAAATCAGCCTATCACAGTTATCAAGCCTGTCTATCGAGATTGTTGCGCCCGATCCAAGTATGGGTTGTGCCCAATATCCCAAAGCAGTGGATGAGGCACGCCAAACTTATGCCAAGAAAGCGCTTGACTCTGAACTGGGCATTTTAAGTGGCACTGACTCGGGTCGGAATAACCAATTGAATGCCAGTGGATATGCGTTAGGCCAACTCATCGGCGCGGGTTATCTGGATCGATCTGAGGTGGAAGCGGCGTTGCTTGATGCCGCTCGTTCCATTGGCTTATCCAATCGTGAGGCACAGGCCACCATAAAAAGCGGCCTGGATGCGGGCAGATTGGTTCCAAGAGACTTATCCGAAATTGGTGAACATGAGCAAATCAAAGGGCGATCTGCGCCTGCCCCCGGTGCCAAATTAACTGTGCTATCACGAGCACCAGCGACAGCTAACAACAAATATGTGCCACTGTGTAGGGCAGACCTGGAACAACTGCCACGCCCAGAATGGCTCATCCCTAACCTAATTCAAGCGCGGACCCTTGTCACTCTCTTTGGGCGAAGTGGCTCCGGCAAATCGTTTCTAGCGTTGGAGCTTGCGATGCGTGTGGCCCAAACGGGTCCAGCGATATATGTCGCCGGAGAAGGCTTGTACGGTTATCTGAACCGGTTAAACGCATGGCGGAAGTTCAATAAGCAGGACGAAGGCAATCTCCACTTTATTCGGAATCCGATTCCGATGCTGGATCCTGCCGAAGTAAAAGCCTTCATCGCAGCGGTGATGCCCCTCGCGCCGCGCCTGATTATCCTCGATACGCTGTCGCGCTGTATGGTGGGTGGTGATGAGAATAGTTCAAAGGATATGGGACTGTTCGTCGAGGCGTGTGCCGAAATCCAGCGCGCCACTGGTGCGACTATCCTAGTAATCCACCACACTGGCAAGAATGGTATAGGAGAGCGTGGTAGTAGTGTGCTCCGCTGTGCCTGTGAAACGATGATAGAGCTTTCCAAAGACGAGGGGTATATCACCTTGTCCTGCGACAAGATGAAAGATGCGCCAGAATTCAATCCATGCACCTTCCAGTTGCTCCCAGTTGCATTAGACAACGGCGACAGCAGTTGCGTCATGGTACCGTCGGAAAAAGTGGTTCAAACCCTGCGAGATCCATTGACGAGAAACCAACGCCAGTTGCTTGAGGCCCTTAGCCTGGAAGTGTTTGTGGAATCCGGGGCTAAGACAACGGCCCTCATTCAGACTGCTGAGGTCTCCGGCGGAAGCGTCTATCGGGTGTTGTCTGTGCTCAAGCGGCTGGGCTATGTTCGCCAGGCGCAATCCGGCGATCCTTACTTTATTACGTCTGAAGGATTAGCGGCCCTGGGCAAAACGCTTCCACCATCATCACCATCACCGGCCCATCATGATGGTATCGATGGCTCGCCACACCCAGAAGCACCATCACATCATCACTCGCACACCCCCTTTAGGGGTGCGAATGATGCTAGTGATGGCAGGGGTTCAGCAAAGATAAACAGCCAACCTTTACTTGAAGTCGTTAGAACCTCCAAGTCACCTTAAGAGATGAAAAATATGGTCAGTGAAAACGACGCACAGCGTTGGAATTCTTGCCGAGCCATTGGTTTGATGCAGTGCAAAATAGTTGACTATTAGGATCGCTCTAATTTGTGGTCCGATTTTCCAACCGTGCGGATCGCCTGATAGTCGCAAAAGGCATCAAAGAACAGGAACAAAGATTATTGAAGGCGACGTGATTAATCGTCTATTCTGTCGCCAGCAATCTATTTAAATAGCCGCACAAGCCCATGGCTTAATCGGCTAACTTGTCGCCCTGTTGCTGGATCAGTTTGGCGACCAGCCCTGTCCAACCAGTCTGGTGGCTGGCACCGAGGCCCGCACCTGTATCGCCATGAAAATATTCATGGAAAAGGAGATAATCTCGCCAGTTGGGGTCTGTTTGCAAACGCGTCTGCTTCCCGTTAAACGGGCGCTGCTGCGCTTCATCAAGCATAAACAAAGCGATCAGGCGTTGGGATAGCATGTCAGCAATTTCGTTGAGCGATAGTAAATCGCCAGAACCTGTTGGGCTTTCCACACGGAAATCGTCGCTGAAGTAGTGATGAAATTTCTGCAAGGATTCGATGATTAAGTAATTGATGGGAAACCAGATGGGGCCACGCCAGTTAGAGTTACCACCGAAGAGCGCGCTGCGAGACTCGGCAGGCTCGTACTGGACGCCATAACTGTTGCCGCCTACTGCTAAATAATAGGGATTGGCAGCGTGGAACTTGCTCACAGAGCGTATCCCATAATCGCCAAGAAACTCGTCGGGATCCAAGGCCCGCTTGAGCAGACGTTTCAGGCGATGCCCGCGTACGATTGAGAGCAATCGGCGTTCGCCCGCACCAGGTTGGTGCCAATGCGATACCAACGCCGCCAGATGCGGTCGATGCTCCAGGAACCATTCCAGCCGTTCCTTAAAACCGGGCAACTTATCGAGCAGTTCAGGTTC
>WNFM01236621.1_pt1 | contig 13519 bp, 13 predicted proteins | sample 5400271 | NCBI WGS metagenome assembly WNFM01 (sample SAMN13153352, study PRJNA577476) | soil metagenome | isolation source: 60 cm saprolite on Douglas fir-dominated hillslope | place: USA:California | collected 2013-09-17 | reverse complement strand
CATCCAGGCCACGGATGAGACGCTGATTGTCCAGATCATACGCGGATCGGTCAGACCAAACGAGCCTTTGGCCTGCGATTCAACCGGGCTGGGACCAATGACAACGGGATGCAGCGTATCGGTACGGAATCGAATCACAAAGAAGACATAAATCACACTCACGACCGCCAGGATGCCATAAGCGGCAGCATAGCGCATCCGGCGTTCCGGGTTGTCAATAGTGGCGCGCAACGTCAGGTAAGCGGCATACAGCAGCCACATGACCGCCGTTGAATTAAGGCGCGGATCGTCGCTGGTCCACCACGTGTTCCAGATCGGTCTGGCCCATATACTGCCCGTAAGAAGTGTGACCGTCATTAACGGCAAGCCCATTTCAACACTGGCAAGCGCCAGCCGATCCCATTTGGGATTATGGGTGCGCAAATAAGCGATCCCGGCGACAACTGTGATGAAGAAGGCCGTCGCGCCACCCGTGAACCCGCCCACGTGCATATAAAAGATGCGCTGAACATTGCCCTGCTGCTGATCGGTCCCGGCGTAAAACAGCGCCATCAGGATAGCGGCTAACATGGTCACTATCGTAATCGCGGTCAAAATATTGAGAATTCTAGTTCGGGTAAGAGAATAATTTACCGTTGCCTCTGCCTGCATCTTACAACCTCCATGAAGAACTCATAAAGAGATTATAGCGCTTGCAGGCATAGGTGGGTGTGCAAATCCGTGATCAAATTCGAGAGATGGTGTAGCAGGTCATCAACATCGAAGGGCTTGGGCATATAATCATCCACTTCGATGACATTCGCGGTCACTTCGCCGTGACGGGCCGCCGTCAATAGCAGGATCGGGGGCAGCGTGTTGTGCCCATATCGCACGCGCGCCCGTGCCACAAATTCCCTGCCATCCATTTCAGGCATCATCAGGTCGACTATCATTGCAGCGGGCAGCGGCATCTCATCGAGTACCCGCAGTGCCTCCTCGCCATTCATCGCGCAAACCACGGCATAGCCTTCTTCTTGCAAATTATCCATGATGGCTTCACGCACTGGTTGGTCATCATCAATAACCAGGATAGTATAAGCAGATGCACCTTTGTTATTGCTAAATAAGCGCTGCAACATAGCCGGCTCCCTTGTTCATCTCATTAGAGATTTTCGTATTACTCATAGTGCAATATCCATGCCGCCAAGTGTCTTTCGGCCCTAAATATCATGAAATATCATCTTGATTTGCGTTGCACTTCGCAGTACGCTCCCTCTATTCCTATACAGTTGCCACAGACAGCTTGAGACAACCGATGAGCGAGATCATTGATAGCCACGAGCAAACGCGACGTGAACTCGCGGAAATATTGCGTATTGCCATCCGGGTTGGTGTGCTCATGCTGCGCAGTGGCGCGGCCAGTTTCCGCACGGATCAGGCGGTGAGTCGCGTCGCACTGGCATTTGGCGTTGATCGCATTGAATGTTATGTCACACCAAATGTCATCAACGCATCGGTGTATCGCGGTCCTGAACACCGTACACAGATTGCCAAGATCGATGCGCTCGGCGTTAACATGGACCGGATTTGCGCCCTCGAACTGATGATTCGCCATCTGCCACATGGCGCGGTGCCCGCCGAAGTATCTGCCCAGCTTGACGCCATTGAGCAGACAAAGCCTGTGTATTCACCAGTCGTCGTGATTTTGGCTGTGGGTCTGGCCTGCGGGGCATTTGCGTTCATTCTTGGCGGCGGCATTCTTGAGGCAGCCGCTGCTGCCATCGGGGCGTGTGCTGCCCAATGGATACGGATGCGCCTGACGGCGGCCCGTATCAACCCGCTGGTAATGACGGTCATCTGCGCGGCACTTGCGGCGACGATTAGTCTGGCCCTTGTGCATCTATTCGTCGCGCCTCAGCCGCGTCTAGGCGTGATCGCTTCCGTGCTGCTGCTCGTTCCGGGTGTGCCGCTCGTGACATCTATTCTCGATCTGACGCAATTCCAGCTTGTTTCGGGCATGGCACGCGGCCTGTATGCCGGGTTGCTAATCATAAGCATCGGGCTTGGAATGCTCATCGCCCTGACTCTGACTGGTTTCACTATCCTATGAGGTGAGCGTGCGATGACTCTTACTGATCTCGTGCAGCAGGCATTATTTGGCTTTGTAGCCACGGCAGGATTTGCGGTCCTGTTTAATGTGCCACGCCGCACGCTCATTTCTGTCGCTCTTATCGGCGCAAGCGGTCATCTCTTGCGCTTCGTTCTGCGCAGTGTTGGTATCTCCAACGAAGTTGCCACATTTTTAGGAGCGCTGGCGGTGGGTCTGGTAGGATACTGGCAAGCCCGCTCGATGGGGCTGCCGCGTCTGGTGTTCACCGTAGCCGGGATCATTTCGATGATCCCTGGTGTTCCGGCATACGAGGTCATCGTCCAGTTCAGCAAGGGCGACATTCTGGATGGATTGGTCAGTTTTGTCCGAGCGTCACTTGTCGCAGGCGCAATCGCGGCAGGATTGAGCACCGCCCGCCTCCTGACTGAAACGGAATGGTTGCGAAATAGCGATACAGCCTCACATTAGTGTTCATAGGTCTTTGCGCAGAGTCCGCTCTTCTGCGCGTGAGCCAAAGAACCATGCAGCCCCCACAATTAGTAGCAAGCCAACGATGATCGCCGCGCAGGTCGTGGCAATAATGACGGCGGGTGAGCGCGAGTCAACCAGCACCAACGGTGGCGCATAGACCGGGCTGGCATTTGGCGGCGCAGCAGGTGCAGTTAACCAGCCATCGTCAGTGACTTCAAAGTGCCACGTAGGGCCAGCGGCGCGGCTGCCCGATCCATCAATCGCTGTAACCTGCCAGCTTATCAAGCCGCCCTGTGGTGTAAAACTATAGGAAGGATCATGGGTTGTTCCGGCAACCTGTCCGTTGATTCGCACCTCATACGAAACTGGATGGCAAGTTGTGCTCCACTTTAGCGTGACAGCGCTGTGAGGCGCTTCGCCCAGGTTGGGCGGCTGGGGATCACCTGGCGGTTTAATCGTACAGTCGTCTTTATTGGTTGCCTCCCATGTGGCAACCAGCGACGGCCTATCAGCCCCAAGCGAGATACGTTGCAATCCGACCTGAACTGAACCAATAAAAAGATTATTGGCAGACAAAGCCAGCCGTTCCCCCGCACCATTGTTTCCAACGGATGACTCGGCTAACGCTGCTTTTGGTTTTGAGACGTCAAACGACACCATATCGGGACCTGCCTTATCGAGCCGCCCGATATAGAGATGACTGCCCTGAATTGCCATATCGCCAACGGTGGCCTGTTTATCATCCAGGGCGAGTGCCGACAGCAGTTTCGGACCTTTCAGGTTGATCGTATCCACCAGGGCAATATGATTTCCGTAGCCCACATACAGACGCGGCCCGCTGACTCGAACTACCGTCGCCGGGGCAAGGTCACGCAGCCAGGACAGCGCGATTGGCGTCGTGAGGTTGCGGGTATCATACAGCCGGACACCCTGAACACTTTCGGCTACCCACAGCAGCCCATTTACTTCCGCTGCAACATCCGCTGCGGGGCCAATCGTTGTCAGCGCTCCGAGTTTCTCCAATTTTCCAGAAGTACCCAGCCTCAAGACGCGCACTCCCGCTTCGAGTGCTGCCACGTAGACGCGATCTCCACTCACCGCGAGCCGCTGCCCGCCACCCTGCACAAAATCCAGGATATTCAGGTTCGCATCAAGCGTTGTCAGGCCATCCTCGCTTAACACAAGGGCAACGTTCTGGTTCACCGCAAACGCCCGAATTTCATGCCGGTTCAGCTTGAGGGTGCGGATAACCCTGACATCTGTATCTGTGATCTGAGCTTCGATCAGCGTCGCCTGCTGACCAATGAACAGATGATCACCTTCCTGATACAAAGCAGTGATCGGACCACGGATTGGATCGCTGACCTGAGTGTAGGCCACTCCCATCCACGGAACCAACATTAGCATTAGCAGGCTTCGAGCGAACATCCTAAATTGTTATGACCTTGTAGCGGCGCTAAATCAAAATATCATTAGAATTTATCAATAGAACTACCCAAAATTCATGCACTATCAATAATCTCTCTAGCAGGAATCTCTATGAACTTCCAGTATACTCGCGTGTGCATTGTGGTAGTAATTCTGTTCAGTGCGGTAATCGTGATTTTTAGCCAACCCTTTGCAGCCACGGCATCCTTGCCGGACTTGGGCGGTGATAAAGTGTCTAATACGCAGTCAGATTACAACGCTTTTCGCCTTGACATCCCATCCATTAGCCTCGATCTCGCGGTGGTTACTGCACCTTTCACGGGCCAGACCTGGGATTTTAGCAACATCGACCATACAGCAGGCTACTTTCAGGGCACGCCATTGCCCGGAGTAGGCGGCAACGTGGTGATCGGCGCGCATTCGGAGTTAGCGAACCGAGCACCCGGACCGTTCTATCGTCTGTCACGCGTCCGTGAGGGTACGGATATTTTCGTTACGTACGGCGGTCAGCGCTTCCGCTATCGTGTGACCGCAACCTGGACCGTCGATCCCTCGGATGTCAGCCCCGTGTATGATGCCAATGGTGACGCGCTAACGCTGCTGACCTGTTCCGGCTACAACGATGGTGTGTATCGCACGCGCTTCATTGTCCGCGCCATGCGGATTAACTGAGCCGAAGCTACTACATATTTGTAACCCCATTATCACCCCAATATGACAACGATATGTGAAAATCATTACGCTAGTTATGGGCCTGAACCGATTCAGGCTCCTTTGCTGTAAAGGAGAATCAATTCAACCAAAATGGTCGCCATTGTTGATAGCTCAAAGGAGTCAATACTCGTCGCTTGCGACGAGCCGCCCGCTACTAATCGCCGTCCCGTAACGCCCCGCCCATCCATCTGGGCGAATGTGCCGGACAGCGATTGGAACAGTTGGCGCTGGCAGCTTAGCCACCGCCTTAACTCTCTCGAAGAACTTTCCTCGTTTATCCATCTCACCCAGGACGAGATCGACGGCATTTCAGCCAAAAACATCTTTCGGCTGGATATAACGCCGTATTTCGCCAGCCTGATCGATCCCGACGATCCCAACTGCCCCATCCGGCGACAGGTGATTCCCACCGGGCGCGAGCTTCAGGGCTTCGACTCGATGATGGAAGATTCGCTTTCCGAGGATGCACACAGTCCAGTGCCGGGTCTGGTTCACCGTTATCCGGATCGCGTGTTGATGTTGGTCACGACACAGTGCGCCAGCTACTGCCGGTACTGCACCCGCGCACGTATTGTCGGCGATTCTCACGTGCAGTTTGCCCGGACTGACTATGACCGTCAGATTGACTATATCGCCAGCCACCCCGAAATCCGTGATGTGTTGTTAAGTGGTGGCGATCCGCTGACACTGCCGCAAAAGCTGCTCGAACACCTTTTGGAGCGGCTGCGGGCGATTGAACATTTGGAGATCATCCGCATTGGCAGCCGAGTCCCGGTGTTCATGCCGCAGCGCATCGACGAAAGCCTCGTCGCCATGCTCAAGCGCTTCCATCCGCTGTGGATGAATATTCACTTCAACCATGCCAAAGAGCTTTCCCCCGAAGTTTGCCGCGCCGTGGCGATGCTGGCTGATGCGGGCATTCCGCTCGGTGCGCAGACCGTGCTGCTGGCTGGCATCAATGACTGCCCGAATGTTATGCTGGACCTCGTACATAAACTCGTGCGCAATCGGGTCCGGCCCTATTACCTGTACCAATGTGATCTCGTGGAGGGCGCAGGCCACTTCCGCACGCCCATCAGCAAGGGCATCGAGATCATGGAGGCAATGCGCGGTCACACGTCCGGCTATGCCATCCCGACTTATGTGGTCGATGCGCCCGGCGGCGGTGGCAAAATTCCGGTTGGCCCGCAGTATTTGATCAGTCAGGCTCCCGGCAAAACCGTGCTGCGCAACTATGAGGGGTTCATCTCCACATACACGGAGCCGGAAACTTACGCTAAACACGATCCCGCGACCTGCCCAAGTTGTCAGGCCCGCGCCAAAGAGGGTCAGCAGGGCGTGGCAGGTTTGCTGGAAGGCCGTCGTATGACCATTGAGCCAGAAGGCTTCCACGAGACCCATTTGCGAGGTCGCGCTGAAGAGACCGAACCGATGGCTGCCAATGTCGTCCAATTTGCCCGCCAACGTGCCGAGCATTATTAATCGAGGAGCAAGCTGTGACCTATCACGTTGCAATTCTGGCGAACCTTAAGAAAAACGCGCCCAAACTTCCCAACCAGCCGCCGGATGTTTGGGCCGATCTTGACGCCGAGCACACCATTGATGCGCTGGCTGACGCGCTGCGCCACGCTGGACATCGTGTCACGTTCCTCGAAGCCAACGTCGAACTGATCGACAAACTGCGCGACGTAAAGCCAGACATCTGCTTCAATATCGCGGAGGGGCACTACGGCGACAGCCGCGAGGCACAAATCCCGGCACTGTTGGAGCTGCTCAGAATACCGTACACCGGGTCGCGGGTCATGACACAGGCGATCAGTCTGGATAAGGTCATGACCAAGCGGGTGTGGCAGTCTTTTGGGCTGCGCACCGCACCGTTTCAAGAGTTTACCCGTGCTGATGAGCCGCTCAGTCCTGAACTGGCCTTCCCGCTCTTCGTCAAACCCGCCCGCGAGGGAACGGGAGCAGGCGTCACCGTGAAATCCATTGCCGAAAATGAACGTGATCTGCGGGATCGGATCAATTATGTGATTCGTACTTATGAGCAGCCTGCCCTGGTCGAGCGGTTTCTGTCGGGCCGCGAACTGACCGTCGGCGTAATCGGCAATGCACCGCACCAGTATGTGTTTCCGCCCATTGAGATAAATACGCAGAAGGTTGCGCCGGAAGAACGCGGGCTGTACTCGCATCACGTCAAAGCGCACGTAGACGATGCCATGAGCTATTTGCAGGCTGCACAGCTTGACCCTGATCTTCTGGCAGAAGTGCAGAATCTCGCCTTGTCCGCCCACAATGCCATCAACTCGCTAGATGTGAGCCGTGTTGATTTCCGCTGTGATGAGGCGGGGGTCCCATACCTGCTGGAGATCAATACGCTGCCGGGGATGTCGCCGGGCTTCAGCGATCTGCCAATTGCCGCCGAGATGATCGGCATGGACTATAACTGGCTGGTCAATACCATTCTCGATCTGGCCTGCCAGCGCTACGGCCTACCCGCTCCGCAGCCCGTAATCCCGGAGCCGCAGTCTGTAATACGCTAACCATCTTAACTTGGATTGACTCCCTTTCCCTCTTTACGGGGGAAAGGGGGCCGCCGCTTCTACACTGATCTATCCTTCGACCCCTGTTCCCTTACAAAATCTTCAGGACCCACCAGTTCATCCAGCAGTTCGCCATCTTCGCCCAGGGTGAGGCGACCCCCACGCTTTGGCTTACGATCAAACGTGGCTCCGAGTCGCTGCTGGCGTTCGATCTCGCGTCGAATGGCCCACTCTTTGATAGTGTCTATGAAAAGCACCAGCCCGTGAATGAACAGACTGGCGAACCATATTGCCAGAAAGAAATTGTTAAATGGTCGAGGAAATGCGTAGGCGAGAAATAAGCCGACTGGTATAGTTAGAAAAAACTGGACAAAAAACCACATCCAACGCCGATAGCGTCGCGTGATACGGCGGCGAATTTCCTCTTCAGTTTCAAAATACATAATTACTCCTGACGACTAAATCAAGACTACAGCACAATACGCATAAGACTCATTTTCGTTCCGTGAATGGGCGGGACTATTGATCAATTATGCTACAATTCCTTTAATCGGACTTATAGGTATCTAAGCCATATGTCCACTGACAAACCGATTGACTTCTACCGCGTTGTCCTTGTAGATGACCATCAACATATCCATGATGCGGTTGCCGCGCTATTAAAAACGGTCAGCGATATTCGCCTTGTGGGGCACGGATACCGGGGCGAGGACGCTGTTGAGCTAGCCAGAACGACGAAACCCGATCTGATGTTAATGGACGTGGTGATGCCGGGCATGAATGGCGCAATGGCTACCCAGGCCGTGCTTGCGGCGTATCCGGGCACAAAAGTCCTCGTGCTATCCAGTTTCGTGGATTACGAGGCCATCAAGGGGATGCTTGACAGCGGCGCGATTGGCTATCTGGTCAAAGATGTGATCGCCTCCGACCTCATTGATACGATTCGTCACATATGCCGGGGTAACACGGTCGTTTTTTCGGCAGAAGTTGCCCAGGTAGTCCTTGCGCCACGTGTCCAGGACCCGGCTAAGGATTTTGGCCTGACCGAGCGCGAACGCCAGATATTGACGCACCTGGCACAAGGCGAGACAAATGGTGAAATCGCCGCCGCCTTAAGCATCAGCCAACCCACCGTCAGATATCACATCAATAACATCCTGTTGAAATTTAAGGTCGACACCCGTTCAGAAGCACTGATCCTGGCCGCGAAGAACCAACTCGTTTGAACCGCCCTTCACAAATGTATAACAGACTCAGCCGTACCTATCACTTCTGATAGTTGTTTGCGCTCCGGCCTTCACCTACCATGTTAAACGATTAACGTGAAGTGATTGCAACTGAAAAGTCAACACAGCTTCAGAAAGGAAATTACGTTGGACCAACCTCACACTAATGGCTTGACTCAGGGCACGACAGGTGGCGGAAACGTCGTCGTTCAATTGCTAAACAGCCTGACTCGCCCCCATCCCAGCATCACTAATATCGAAATGCGTCGACAGTCGCGGCTTTTGGCGGCATTGACACTCACCTTGTCTGTAACCGCAGGATTGGCTACTGCGCTTTTTATCCTCAAATCGACCGGTCAGATTCCGAGTACAGTCAAGTTCCTTATCCCCGGACTCGTGCTGACGGTGGTGATCTATTTCCTCAACCGAAGCGGACGATATCGTTTTAGCGCGGCCTTGTTCCTCATCCACAACCTGGTACTGGTCTACCTCAGCGCTGTGCTAACTCGCGACCTGTCGTGGCTGCTGTTCGCAACTATGGTCATGGTTATTGGTGCCATTCTGATGCCTACGCGCATCACGACACTCCTGTTCGTGGGGAGCATCGCGCTTCAGATATTGATCGCCAACGTAGCGCCAATGACGACCACGATTACGAACCTCGCCCCGCTCATGACATTTATCATCACTTCATCGCTGCTGCTCGTGTTTATCCGCTACCGGAGCGCTCTGGAGCGTGAACGACAGGCGGAGCTTCAGCAGGCAAACCGCCAGCTCAGAGACTCGGAAGCGCAACTGGAACGCCGTGTCGAGGATCGCACGCGAGAACTGGTCGTCGCCAAAGAGCAAGCCGAATCCGCGCTCCAACGTGCCGAGAAAGCCGATCAGATTAAATCACAGTTTCTGGCGAGTATGAGCCATGAACTCCGCACGCCGCTCAACGCGATCTTGACCTTCAACGAACTCATGGCGATGGGAACCTTTGGTGAGGTCAATGACGAACAGATCGATTACCTGCAAAAGGCCTTAGACAGCGGACGGCATCTGCTCTCACTGATTAATGACGTGCTGGACATCACCAAGATTCAATCCGGGATGATGAAGCTGTTTATGGAAGGCGGATTTGAGATATCCAAAGAATTGGAGGCAATCACCGCATCCGCCGAGAAGTTGTTATTTGGAAAGCCCGTTCAACTGGTTCGGGATATTGACCCTGACATTCCACCTTTCGTTTGCGATAAGCGGCGCGTCCGGCAAGTGCTGCTAAACCTCGTGTCTAATGCGGTGAAATTTACCGAGCAGGGCACGATCACGCTGAGCGTCAAGAAACGCGACAATGACCTGTTAGTCGCCGTAATCGATACTGGCCCTGGAATTCCGCTGGATCAGCAGGAGATCATTTTCGAGCCATTCGTCCAGACCGAGGCGGGCATCCGACATGCGGGTGGAATGGCGCACGGTGGGCGATTCTGGGTGGAAAGCACACCGGGCGAGGGTGCGGCCTTTTATGTCGTATTACCACTTCAAGTTGAGTTAGAGGGAGTTGGAGAAGTAGCGTAATGAGGGATGAGCAGGTTTATCTTTACGTTGAAGATGATCCACTAAGTCGTGAAGCCTTGCAGATCGTATTGCGACGTGTCATGGGTGCCGAGCGTGTGTATATCTTTCCGGATAGTGTTGAATTTATGTCGCGCATCAAAGCGCTGCCTGACCGCCCAGATATCATCCTGCTGGATATCCATCTGCAACCCTACAGCGGGTTTGAACTGCTGAAGATGCTGCGCGAGGACCCCGATTACCGAGCGGCCCGTGTCATTGCATTGACCGCCAGTGTGATGAACGAAGAGGTGGAACTCCTCAAGCAGAGTGGGTTTGACGGGGTAATTGGCAAACCAATCCAGGTCGCCACCTTCCCGAACCTGATGAAGCTTGTCAGCAACGGCGAGCTGATATGGCACATTTCCGACTGAACCACGGTAACACAATGACTGTAGGAGTACGTTAGCCGCATGGATGAATTGAAAAACCGGCGCATATTCATTGTTGATGATAACGTCACCAATCTGGCGGTGTTCGGAGCAAGTTTGCGGCGCAGTGGTGCGCGCGTTTTCCAGGACGCCTGGACCGTTGGCACGGTGCGGCAAGTGCTCCAATTTTTGCCGATTGACGTGATCCTGCTCGATCTGATGCTGCGTAACCAGACCAGCGGTTACGACATGTTTGATGAACTAACGAAATACCCGGAACTGGCGGGCGTACCTATCATTGCGGTGAGCGCGGCAGACCCCGGCACCGAAATTCCTAAGGCGAAAGCCAAAGGGTTTGCTGGCTACATCGGCAAACCGATTCGCCCACGCTTGTTTCCAGAACAAATTGCAGCCTGCATCAACGGTAAACACATATGGTATGTTCCTGACGGGAACTGGGAAGAGACAACACGATGAGCCGCTATGCTTTAATCATTGACGACAATCCATCCAACCTCGAAGCGCTGGCACTCCTCCTGAAAAAAGAGGGTGTCTTGCCCATCACCATCCAGACCATTCAGGATTTATCGACTGGATTAGACTCAGCATCGAAATTTGACGTGGTTTTTTTGGACCTTGAGTTCCCAAATCACAGTGGATTCGACCTGGTAAAAACGTTGAAAAAGGACCCACGCCTGCATAACACCCCGATTGTTGCCTACTCAGTGCACACGAGCGAGTTGAACGAGGCGCGTGCGGCTGGCTTCGACAGCTTTGTCGGTAAGCCACTCATCGTGGACAAATTCCCCGGTCAGTTGCGTCGCATCTTGCAGGGTCACGCCGTCTGGGAAGTCGGCGCGTAATCTGAAGTCGCCCTTGCCAATTTACTTTTCAATCCGACGGAGCAACCCTGCATCGTCGGATTTTGTTTGATCGCTAATCTCTCAGCAGGAGCGCTCCTACTATCTCGACTTGAAAAGAAAACCCCCTGTAAAGAGCGGAAGGGGAAAAGTCAGTCTGGAAGCCCCCTCTTTACGGGGAGCCTCCCGGGCTGGACCTCTTCGGAATTTTGATACTACTTTGACCTCGTTTGGAGTGATAATCTTTATGCGTAAAGTTAAGCCTCGACCAAAATAATTTTTTGTGAGGAATCATGAACGACAATTCGCGACCCGACCCTGATGCGCTTCTGGCGGCTGTTCAGAAGGAAGAGGCCAAACAGGAACGCGGCAAGCTGAAAATATTCTTTGGCATGGCAGCGGGCGTCGGCAAGACCTATGCCATGCTTGAGGCCGCCCAGCAGCGGAAGGCCGAAGGGGTCGATGTCGTCATAGGCTACGTGGAGACTCACCACCGCGCCGAAACTGACGCACTGGTCGCGGGTCTGCCCATTGTCCCGCGCCAGAAGCTAGAATACCGGGGCAGTGTTATGGAAGAGATGGACCTGGACGCTATCCTGGCACGCCAACCGCAGCTTGTCCTTGTCGATGAACTTGCTCACACGAATGTTCCTGGCGCTCGGCATCCCAAACGTTATCAGGATGTGCTGGAACTGCTGGACGCGGGGATCGATGTGTATACCACGGTTAATGTCCAGCATTTTGAGAGCCGCGCCGACGCTGTGCGCCAGATCACGGGCGTAACCATCCATGAGACTGTCCGCGACTCGATCCTCGATATAGCGGACAGCATCGAACTGATTGATCTTGCCCCCGATGAACTTATGAAGCGGCTTGCCGAGGGCAAAGTCTATACACCTGACCGTGCCGAACTCGCTACGAAGAACTTTTTTCGCCAGGGAAACTTGACAGCACTGCGCGAAATGGCCTTGCGTTTGACTGCTGAGCGGGTCGATCATCAGCTTCAGGATTACATGACGGTTAAGCAGATTTCCGGCCCGTGGAAATCCGGCGAACGGCTAATGGTGGCAGTGAGCGCCAGCCCACTATCCGAGCGATTGGTGCGCTGGACACGCCGTATGGCCTACAGCCTGGAAGCACCCTGGTTCGCTGTCTATGTGGAAAATTCCAGGCCAACCAAAGCCGCTGCTCAGGCTCAGTTGGTCGATACCTTAAAATTGGTTCGCGAATTGGGCGGTGACGTCGTCGTCACGGCAGGCGAAGATATTACTGAAGGCCTGATGCGTGTCGCCCGTCAACGCAACATCTCGCAGATCGTGGTTGGCAAGCCCAAGCGGACGGCAGTTCAGGAATTTTTGAGCGGCGGATCGATGGTCAACCGCCTGGTTCGTACCAGCGGGGATATTGACATTTTTGTGGTTACAGGCGATGAAACAGAGACAACCCGGCGTCCTCTGATTGCGCCGCCAGAAATCCATTCTGGCCCCAATCAATATTTGCTGGTCATCCTCGTGATTGGCGTCGCAGCGGCGATTAACTATACCCTCGTCGATATTATACATTATCAGGCCGTCGCGCTGGATTTGCTGCTGATCGTGATGATCCTCGGCTTGTTTGTGGGGCGTGGCCCGGTGCTGCTGGCAGCGGGACTCAGCGCCATTCTGTGGGACTTCCTTTTCATTCCGCCGCAATACACTTTCATTATTTCCAAGTTCGAGGATGTGCTGCTATTCAGCATGTATTTTGTCATTGCGCTGATTATGGGTAATCTGGCGGCGCGAATCCGCTACCAGGAGAAGGCTGGACGGCAGCGCGAAGAACGGACAGCAGCGCTCTATACGCTGGCCCGCGAGATAGCAAGGGCCGTTACGCTGGACGACGTGCTGCAAACAACTGTCAAGCAGATGCGGCAGTTGTTCAACGCCGACGTTGCCGTACTGCTGAGTACCTCGCCGGAACGTCTATCCGATCAGGTGCATCCAGTCAGCACGTTCACGCTCGATGAAAAGGAACGCAGTGTTGCAATGTGGGTGTTTGACAATGGCAAAGTCGCTGGTCGCTTCACCGATACCCTGCCTGTTGCCCAGGCTCAATATTTTCCGCTGCTTACGCCGGGTGGCGTATTCGGCGTCATCGGCGTGAGGACGAAGCAGACTGAGGAGCTTTCATTTGATCAGGAAGCGCTGCTGGAAACTTTCGTGCGCCAGATTGCGCTGGCGATTGA
>WNFM01346230.1_pt1 | contig 13521 bp, 6 predicted proteins | sample 5400271 | NCBI WGS metagenome assembly WNFM01 (sample SAMN13153352, study PRJNA577476) | soil metagenome | isolation source: 60 cm saprolite on Douglas fir-dominated hillslope | place: USA:California | collected 2013-09-17 | reverse complement strand
GCTGTCTCCCCAACTGGCGATCCGCCCATCGGGCCGCAGACCCAGACTATAATACGCGCCAGCGGCCATGGCCAGGAGGTTGGTGGCGCTATTGGGAATCAGGCCTTGTCCATGTTCGTTGTTCCCGAAAGCGACGAGCGCGCCATCTCCCCGGAGAGCCAAGCCATGCGCATACCCAGCCGCCAGCGCCGCGAGGCCGTAACCATTGGTGTCTGCCTGGACGAGGGTGTTGGAAGGGGCGTGGGAAATCAGAATCGAACCGTCCGGCAACGCGAACAAGCTCTGGAAGCCTCCGGCAGCGATCAAAGAAAAATCTCCATTGGTAGGGAAGTTCAGTTGCCCGTCCGTGTTCTCGCCCCAGCCCACAACTTGCCCGGCGGAAACGGCGGTTGGGCTGAGCAGTGCCAGCGCTAAAAATGCAGTGTTCAGAGGTTGTCTCATAGGACCGTTAGTGGATTTGCAGCCGGAAATACCTTTGTGGATAGAAGCTGTTGGAAGCGCTCAGGAAAAGCAGAGAACCATTGCCGCTCACTGGATCGCTGACGTTAAACCAAGTTCGCAAATCGGAGGATTCCTGGGGTTGATAGAAGGAGTTGATCTGGGATTGCCAGGAGAGGCGGAGGTTCCCGTTGCCTGGATTCTGGACAAGGTAGCGCGGATGGTAGATAACGGGCGGCCCCCAGCGCGCCCTGGCCTCCTGGAGGGCGGCGACTGAGACTGGCCACTTCCAGTTGGTGGTGAAAATCCCCGTCAGGTTCCCCCCGACGGCTGCGCTGGCTGCCAGGACAAAATTATCCGTCGCTTCCAATGTCGAATGAGCAGGAGGCCGGAATTCCGCCTGCTTCCAAAAGTCCAGCGGAAATTTTGGGCCTCCAAAGTCGCGGGCAATCCTGAACAGGAGCGAGGCGATCAGGTCCGAGCCGCCAAGTCCAAGCGAATTGGGCGGAGCGATGGACTGACGGAAGGTATTGCTCCAGTTGAGCGTGGATGCTCGGACATAACTATCCATCAAGTTCGTCACCGTCGCCCGAAAACTGGAAAACGGTGTGCTGCCATTGAAAGGGCCGGCGGCCACGCCGGCGGCATCCATCGAGATGAACCGCATATAAACGGCCAAGCCCGTTACCACCGGGTCGGTGTCCGCGCCTTGATACGCCAGTTGCGAAGTATAAAACCAGAAATTGCGGCCAAACTCATAGAACAGGACCTGATCGTATTGATTTTGGGCCGCCACCCCGTTGTAAAGAATCTGAAAATAGGGGCCGAGAATTTCCATGCCAGTGGCTCCAATCTGGCTGCAGCCTGCGCCGCAAGTGGAGTCAACCACGGCGATCGTATCCCGACCGGCGAAGGTCGTGCTCTCCCAAGGGGCCGGTTTGTGCGCGGTCGCAGATTCATAGAAGTCGTAAGCCTTGTCCAGCGCCGGTAAAATCTTCAGCATCACATTCGTTTGGAAGCTCGAGCTTGACGGTGTCAGCAGCGCAACGTTTCGCCCCAACCACGGCTTCATCGTATAACTGCCGCCGCTAAAGGAGGGATAGGTGATGAAACCGGCGGAGTTGGTCGTGAGTGCCTGGACCCGCGGGCTCAACAGGCCGAGACAGAGGAGCACAAAAAGCAAGGGAGAACGTTTCATGTCGGAACCAAGCTGGGACTGTTTACCATATCGAATCTGATCATCTTTCCCTTCTTGTTCCATCCGCTTTCGAAACCTAACGGAATGAGGCAGGGGTCTGGCCCTGGATAAATCTATTCCATAAACGGCGCCAAGTAAGCGCTCCGGATAATGTCGTCGGGAATGATGGCGTCGTCCCCCGGCTTGGCCCAAAGCACTCCCACCCAATCTCCTTCGGCGACCTCATGTCTGGCTTCAATGTAATAGTGCCGGCCCGCGACCAGCCATTCGGGGGCGGATTTTTGGCTGGCGAATTTATGCCAGTCACCCTGGTGGCCCGCGTTACGCGGACCGGCTCTCTTGGTGTAACTGTCGGGCAGTTCCAACGCCCAGTTCCACGTAGGTTGCAGCGAAGCGGGATCGGCTGGGGCAGGCGTGAAGGCGATTCGCTCTTTGCCGGCCGGGCGGTTGTCCGGGCTGAGCCAAAGCTCGCTGCTCGCTCCGCTCACCATCCAAAACGTATAGAAACCCGTCCGAGGGGGCGTGAGATAACCGCAAATCCTCGCGCGATAGCTGGCGCCCCAATTGGTAATGAAAGGATGCGGCCAGTAAAAGGTCTGAAAATTCGTGATGTAATCCCATCGGACGAAGGCTGCGCTGACAGGAACATTAGTGGCAAGGTCTCCCTGGCCATCAGACCACGTTTGGCGGGAGAGCAGGCCGGTTTGGCGTTGAACGGCAAATTCGTAACCTGCTCCCGCCACCGCGAATTGTCCCTCGCCGACCGTCAGGGGCCGGGCTGAAGCCGCCGAATTGAGCTGCAGAAATTCGACCGCGCCTGCGCTCACCTCGAGCCGGCTCGCCGTCTGGTTGACTGAGAGGACGAATCGGGTTCCGATCACTTTTGCCTCCGCGTGAGGGGTGACGAAAATCATCGGACGATGGCGTGGACGTTTGGCGACAGTTGCGTCCACCATGCCGGCGCTCAATCGCAAGGCCTTGCCATCAGCACTCAGCAAGACCTCCACTTCGGTATTCTCCCGGAGTCGCACGGAGGCGGCCTCTTTCCGCCATTGCAAAGTGGCGCTGGCGCTGAACGGGGCCTTAATGATGTCCTTTGCATACAGACGGGCGCCCGCTGCGGCTGGCCTCAGAATCCCGGCGCGTTCAATCATCACGCCAGGCTGGACCTCGGAAACGCGAAGTGGAGCCGGGCGCCAGGGCTCGACGAAGTACAGAAGCACGACCAAGCAGGCTGCCAACCCAGCGCCAGCCCTCCATGGCCAGCGGAAGCGGACGTGACGCCAAAGCAAAGGGCGGGAGCGTGCCTTCGTCATAGGCGCAACCAGGTTGGCTGAACCCTGTTCCTGCCAGGTTTTGAGCCCATCATGGAGAAGGGCGTAAAATTGAAGGTCCTCCACCAGCCGGGCGCGGGCTTCTGTCTGGTTGCGCGAGCACGGCCTTCAACTCGGCAATCTCTTCGGCGTTGAGAGTGCCATCCTCCCACGCAGCCAACAATTGTTCGAGCGTCTTCATCCGAAATCGGGTGATTTCAACTTTGCTTCGGCGCATTCTCTCAGGGAGCGCCGGATGCGCGACAGCGCCATCATGATGCTCTCGGCCGATTGGTTCAACAGCTCCGCCATCTTGGCCATGGAGTGGCCTGCATCGTAGCGCAAGGAAACCAGCCTTTTGGATTTGTCCGGCAGTTGTCCAATGCACTCCGCCAGGGCTCTCTGCCTCGTTTGCCAGATTTCTTGAGCGGAATCGTTTTCGAAAAAGGCCAGCTCGACCAGCTCGAAGAGGTCCTGGTCGGCGATCACCTTGGCGTTCTTGTGGTCGCGCCAATAATGCAGAATCAGGTTTTTGGCAGCGCCTCGACACCACCGCGCCGGCTCGTGGATGTTCACCCCGCGCTCCAGGGCGCTGGAGAAGCGCATCCAGACCTCTTGAACAATATCTTCCGCGTCATGGGTGTTGCGAATGAATCCGTAAATGAAACCGAAGAGTCCATGCCGGTTGGCCAGGAACTGGGCAGTTAACTGCTGTTTGTCCATTAAGCGGCAGTTGCGCGGACCCTCGCCAGATCAAGCGTTGTCATTCACCATCTCTATTCCACAACTGCCCAAAACCAAACAAGGTTTTTCGCCTATTGCACCCGTGCGCGGTAGAAGCGTTTCTGGAAACGCGCTGAGGCAGGATCGCTGAATGGCAGAACGGCGACATTGACCCGGTTGGTTAGCAGGGGCTGCCAATTCATGAACAGTGTTTATGGCCCCAGCATCGTTAGCAGCCGGTAAGAGCGGGTACTGGATTTGGTCGTATCGATGTAATTCCCGGAATTGTGAGGGCCGCCGGGGAAGGTCTGCCAGGGGGAGCCAGGGGAGAGTTGATCCTGATATTGCAGGAAATAGTTCTGGCCCGGGCTCAAGCTCCAATGGAGCGTCGCCTGGTTGGTGCCACCTCCCAGAGGGACGACCGTAATCGTCAACTTCGGCTGGATCAGAACCGTTGAAGCAACGACTTGGAGATCCACAAACGCGACAGTGTAGTCCCCTCCTGGCAGAGGGGCGCCACCCCCGGCAGGAGCGACCAGAAAATCCGAACTCATCTGCGGCACACCGCTGCCCGCCTGGACTTGAAAGCGGGTCTGCCCAACCGCCGTCCCCGTGATGGGAATACTCATCAGTTCCACCGGCGCATTCACTCCCGCTCCCGGCAGGTTCAGGAACGTGTCGTAAACCCCACGCCGGTTCGCTCCAACGGTCGTCCCGCTCGAAGAAAGCGACGGGTCATTATCTGATGCGGTCTTCTGCATGAGCGCGTAATTCGCGCTGGCCGCGGCGCCGTTGGTGTCGATGACATCCACATACCAGGAGAAGATCCGGTCCGAGCCGGCGCGGAAGGCCGGGAGAATTTGTGCCGCCACGTGCAAATGCGTGGTGCTGCCCAGCGTGAGGGTGTTGGTATCCAGCCTCAGTGTCACCGCCACCACCTGGGCGGCGGCGTGGCGCAGCCCGCATGACAGCAGGCCCATCATTAACAAACATTTCCAGTTTAGAGTTTTCATCGCTGTAAAGGGTTATACCAGTTGCGGATAACGTAACCGCGCACGGCCAGCGCAGGCTTGGCAACGGTTGCTCGGAGGTGTGCTTTGCGCAACCCGCGGGGCTGCGCCTCCTCCTCGCCTTCAACTCCGAACGCGGTGGTTTCGGGCAGAGTCCAGTTCTCCGCATCCCAGCCCATGCCCGCGCTCGCGAGGGTCTGATTCCTCACTCCGGCTCCTTCCGCGTCCTGGGGAGAGAGAGCGGAGCTCGCCGTTCGATTCAGGTTGACAAGGGTGATCGTGGCACGAGGTGCGACCGCCGTGCTGCTATTCGGCGTGGCTGGCGCGCTCCGGGCAGGTTTGGGCTGAGTCATCACGGTAGGGACTGGAACTGAGAGCGCGCTCGGCAAACTGGAGTTGTTCGCCCCCGGGCTCACCGAGACGTTTCCGCTGAACTGGACGGCAAGGCTGGTCACGTTCGAAGGCTGCGCCACGGCCCCGTTAAGCGTGACCTGCAGCACAGCCGGCCCAGGCGCCGGAAGGGTCGCCAGATAATTGCCTTTCACGACGTTGACATCGGCCTGCGTGACCTGCCCATCGCCAGTCAGGTCGTCGTTCAGGTTGCGGGAGGCAGGAGGCTTGAGCAGGTTCTGCCAGACCTCGTAGAGATCGCGGTCGTTGACTACGCGGTCACCGTTCACGTCGCCGGTCAAGACGTAGAAAGCGAACGTGTAATCTGCCGCCATGGGGTGCCCGAACGCATCCGAGACTCCCCCCGCCAGAATTGTCAGCCGATAATTGCCATCGGCTAACTTCTGGCCAGCAAGACCGGGGAAGGTCAGCCGGGCCCGATTGGTTGCGGCATCGTAACTCAAAGCCAGGCTGGCCGGAGAAATGTCCGCGCTGGTGGTCAGATTGCGCAAAGCGGCGTCGCTCGTCCCCAGGCTCGCCGAGACATTGTCGCTGAACTGGACGACCAGGCTGGTCACGTTCGAACGCTGCGTCCCGCCCCCATTCACCGTCACCAAGAGCACATCTGGCGCAGGAGCCGGAAGGGCTGCCAGGTAATTGCCTTTGACGACGTTGACATCGGCCTGCGTGACTTGCCCATCGCCGGTCAGGTCGTCGTTCAAGTTGCGGGAGGCTGGAGGCTTGAGCAGGTTCTGCCAGACCTCGAACAAATCCCGGTCGTTGACTACGCGGTCGCCATTCACGTCCCCGGTCAAAACGTAAAACTCGAAATTGCTGTTAGCCGCCATAGGTTTGCCGTGAGGCCCAAGGACGCCCGCTGCCAGGACGGTCAGTCGGTAATTGCCATCGGGCAATTGCTGATTGGGCAAGCCCGGGAAGGTCACGGTGGCCTGGTTAGTGGCCGGGTTGTAAACCAAACCGATGCTGGCCGGGGAGATATCCGAGCCGGTCGTGGAATTGTGCAACTGCAAGTCGCTCACCGTGAGGCTGGCAGAGACATCGTCGCTGAACTGCAAGGTCAGGCTGGTCACCCGCGAGCGCTGTGCGCTACCGTTGTTGACGGTGGTTGAAACCAACACTGGCGCCAGATTCGGCAGCACATTGATGGCGACCGTCCGGGAATCGGTAAACGGCGGAACACTGTTGTCCGAGACGATGATTTTGAGATTGTATAGCACGCCAGCCTGAGCCGGGGTCGGCGTCCACGTAAACAAACCGGCAGAAGTGATGCCAGCACCCACTGGCGCGTTCGGCCCAAGGCTGAAGGCGACACTGTCGCCGTCAGGATCGCTAGCAGTCGCCGTGAAGGTCAGGAGATTGCCGTCATAGACGGACTGGTTGGGGATCGAAGCCAGGACCGGCACCCCAACCTGCAACAGACTCACGTAGGTGGCCCCATTGCCGAGGGCATTGCCTGCCTGATCGGTAATGGTTGAGCGGACGAGCAGTTGATAGCGCCGGGCAGGGAGCGCCCCGGAAAGGGCCAGGATGGCGGTCTGTGTTCCCGGGTCATAAGTCACGCCTGTCATGCGCCCGGACTCGATGGTGTCATCGGCGTTGCCGAACGTTTCATCGATGCTGGCGACCAGACTGTAGTTGGCCAGGTTGGCCGCAGTCGCGGCGTTCATTTGCAGGTTCTCGGCGAACACGATCGTAAACTGCGTGGGACCCACTCCCACTGGCCCATTGGGGGTGACAGATGCCACCGTGGGCGGCGTCAGATCCAGTTGGAACACCCGCACGAAGTTGCCGCCGGCGGTTCCATTGTTGTCCCCGTCCAGGGCATTGCCGGATTGATCGACGATGGCATTGGTCAGGGTGCTGTATAAAGTCAGGCGGTATAATCCCTGGAGCAACTGGCCGGAGAAGTTCAATCGCACTTCCACATCGCCAGTCATATAGCCAATGCTGGCAATTGGCACGACCAGGTCGTCCCCGGTGCCCAGCAGTTGATCCGGGCCCGCTTCGACCAACGAGTAGAGCGACGGGCTGTTCGCACTGATAGCGTCGAGCGGTTTGCTGAACCGGACGACCAGCGTGTTGAACTGGGCATCGCTCAACGAGTTATTGGCCAGGCCGACCGGGCTCAGCGCCGTCACCACCGGCGGCGCGATGTCCGAGCTCGAACCAATGAACTCGAAGGCGCCCATGTCATAGAAGCGGTAAACTCCGGAGCCAGTGTTGGAGGTGCCGAGGTCGTCGATGCGCGCATTTCCTCCCGCGTCCAGGGGCGGGGCAACGTCGCTGTTGGCTGCGTCAATGGCAGGCGAATGGGCCCTCAGGTGGAAGTTGTCGTCCAAGCCAAAGTCCGCGAACTGGCTCTGCGGGTCAGGTTGCGTCCAGCCAAGCAAATTGTCCGGCCCGTTGAGGTCGATGAAGAGCGGGTCGCTTGAGATACTGCTGGCGTCTTTGCCCGAGGCCGTGCGCCAGGCGGCCAGAGTATCCGAGTTCGTCTGCGCGAGATACTTGCCTACGTTCGCGCCCGGCCGGGTGGGGAAGATGTCGTTGTAGTTGCTATCGAAACCGGTGGCGTTGCCGATGAGCTCGATCCCGAACCCGCCATTGATCACAATGATGTTGTTGTACACGTAAACCGGCTGGCTGTTATTCTCCAGGCGGATCGCGCTGCCGGTATCGTGGTAAACAGTGTTATTGATGATGCGCACGGGGCTGTTGTATTGCACGCCGTGGATATAAATGCCCTGGTTGGCGTTTTGATAGACGAGGTTATTGAGCAACTGGGTGCCGCCGGCTGCGTAACCGTCCACCTCGATGCCGACGCCATTGCCATAGACCAGGTTGCCATTGGCATAGACGACGTTGTAATCAAAGAGGAGGCCGCGGGAGCTGTTGCCGACGACTCGATTGTGGTAGATCCGGCCAAAGCCAGCTTCGATGCCAATGGCGTTTCTCACCGAATAGTTGTCGTGGACCCAAGTGTTGTCTCCGGCGCTGTTGTCCGCGTAGATGCCGGCGCCGAGGTTGGCGGCGGTGGTATTGCTGTACGCTTCGGTGTTGCTCTCCAGAACAAGGCCGGCGGTATTGTCGTGCAGATTGTTCTGGTAAACCAGGGTGCGGGCGGCGGCGTCATTGTCGTTCACGAACAGGCCACGATCGTTGTTGCGAGCTTCGTTGTCGTGAATCATTCCTTGTGACAGGTAAACCGTCAGGCCGCTGGAGTTGTTGAAGGCCAGGTTGTTGATGAGGGTCAGGGCGCTGGCCGAATCGACATAAATACCGGTCCCGAGCCGGGAACCGATCATGTAGGCGGTGTTGCCATTCACGGTCATGTGGGAACCGCGCAGGTAAAAGTCTTGCTGATCCTGGTCTGTCTCCGCATTGCCCGTGGTGCCATAAGCAGTGTTTCCGCTGAGGATAGCATCCGAGACCGTGGTGTCGATATAGAAACCGCGCATGGCGTTGTTGAAAGCGATGTTATGGGCCAGGGTAAGGCGCGCGGCATTCGAGGCCACCAGTCCTTGCTCGGCCCCGGTCACCTGCAGATTGCTGATGGCGACGTCATTGGCGCCATCCAACTCGATGGCATAGCGGCCGCTGCCAACGTTCATGCGATTCAACACGGCGCCCTGGGAAACCGCAGTGTAGTACTGGTTGACGATTCGATCCGAAGCAAGCACCGTGCTGTAAATGGCGGCTTCGTCAACGGCGCCCCCGAAGTTATAGTTCCCCGTCCAGTTGCTCTTGCCGATATAGTTGCTGGTCCGGCTCACATTGTCCGGAACAGGGAGCGTGCCGCTGGCGATGGCCCGGCCATTCTTGTAGATCACCGCCGAACCGCTCGGGCTGATGGTCGCAGCGATAAATTGCCACTTATTCATCTCCATCGCGCCGCCAGAGGTCGTGATGTAACTATTGCTGGAGGGCCCGTTGTAAACCTGAAGGTAAAAGTCGTTGTTGCTGCTGTAGCGACCCAAAACGATGTTCCCTTTCGCCTGGCCATTCCCCAAATCGAAGAACGTCGCCCACGCGATCGAGGCGGTCGGATAGATCCAGGCTGCGAGAGTGAGGCCGTTGGCGAAACCGCCCAAGCTCGGCAGTTTGATGTACTCCGTTGAACCGTCGAGGCTAACGGCCGTGCTGGCGTCACCCAGGATGGCGCCCGCGCCACCCAGGTTCACCCTGTTCAAATAAGCGCCGTCAAGGTGGTTGCCCGAGGCATCCACCGCAATCGTTGCTCCAGAAGGTTCGCCGAACCGATAATAGGCCAGCGGAGAATCACTGNNNCCACCGGCTGATAGCCCGATCCGAGCCTGGCTGCCGTGGTCGGTCCCACGATGCTGACTCCGGAATCGGCGGCGGTGATCCTGATGTTGGCCGGCAAGTTGTAAATGCCGCTGTCCACATAGACCGTGTCTCCAGCCCCCAGGCTATAGGCGGCCAGCAGGGCGTTGAGCGAGGCCATGGGATCACCCGGCGTGGTGCCGCTGTTGGCGTTGTTACCCACGGCAGTCGTGTACTGGTCGCCCGCCGGCGAGTTATCATTGACATAGAAGTTCTTGGTCGCGTTTCCAACGACAAACGTACTGTGTGAGACATCAGAAACGCCAGGATGACCTTGGCTCCGGATCCGAATCAGGGCCTGCAAGGTCGAAATGGATGGGTTCCAAGCGTAACTGCCGTCATTGACTCGCGCGGTCGCCAAGGTCGTAAACGTGGCGCCGTTGTCACTCGAGAATTCGACCGTAATCAGGTCTCCGGGCAGCAATCCGACCGAGCGCCACAGGATGAGCGAGGCCTGGCCCTGACGAACCTTTTCGCCGCCGGTAAACGAGAGCAATTGGACGACGAGGTCGTGCGACTTGGAGGCCTCGGCGGTATCCCCTTCGAAGCCGAGGTTGATGCGCTGGCCATTTGGACCAGATTCCAGGTTGTATGGCGAAGCCAAATCCCCAGCGTCAATCAGCGGCGAATCCACCGGGTCGCTCAACCACAGCCCGCCATGATAGCTGCCCGCGCTCGACGACAAATGAAAATCATCGTCCATCCCATTCGAACTCGGGGCCGAAGCATAGCGCAGATTCGACCGCGCCGCCCCCAATCCCGCCGCTCCCGCCCCCGGCGCCTCAGACGCCCGCAACAGCCGCAGGGTCCCGTTGTCCGGCGTCGCCCAATACAGATACGCCTGGGTCCAATCGCTGTAGTCCACCACCTCCAGCTTCAAACTCACCCACCCCGGCCCGCTCGCCGTGTAGGTCCCCTGCTGATAGGCGCGCGAAGCATTGGTGAAATCATCCACCACCACTGTCCCGCCGATGGTCAAGCGCTGCGCGCTGTGCGTACTGATCCCAAAAGTATAAACCCCCGCGCTGGCCAAATACACCTCCCCACTCCACCGGAAACTCTGGTTGTCCCCCGGCCCGCTCAAATTCCGAAACGCCCCATAATATTGCCCAAACGCCACCACCCGGTCATAAGCGCTCACCGTCGGGCTCCCCGCAAAACTGTTGTTCCCAAAATACTCGAACTTCAGCCCCTCGCTGCTCTGATAACCCTCCAGCCCGTCCGGCCCGGCCGGCGACACAAACTGCGGGTCCCCATACAGCGAGTGCGTGTCAAAACCCAGCTCATACCGCCAATCCGCCAGCGTCGCAAACCCGTTCTGCCATAATCCCAGCTTCGCCCCGTTCGTCGCGTAAAAATCATTGTAGTCGCTCCCAAAGCCCTTCTGCGCCGAATCCGACACCCAAATCGCATAATTCCCGCTCCCCCCCGCCCACAAGATGTTGTTCCGCAAGACCACGTTCTGGCTGTTGCCCAGCACGATCAACCCGTTCCCATTCAACTCCTTCACCGTGTTGTTGCTCACCGTCATCGTGTAGCCGCTGCTCTGCACATTATTCAGGTAGATCCCATCACTCAGGTCGTCATAGACCAGGTTGTTGATGATGTAGTTGTTCCCGTAGTAGGTGTCGGCATAAATGCCCACGCTGTTGTTGTAAACCCGGTTCCCACTGACCGTCACCCCATAGTAGTTGAGCCAAATCCCATTGCTGTTGCCGTAGGACCGGTTGTTGGCAATGGTCCCGCTGTTGGCCCAGAATCCCGTGCCGTTCTGCCAGGCCGCATTGTCGTGGATCACCCCCGAAAGACTCACCCCCGCAAAGCCCGTCCCCGAGTCATAAGCCTGGTTGTTATACACCTGCCCATACCCATGCACCTCGAAGGCGTTGCCGCTATTCCCATAGGCCAGGTTGCCGTGCGCATTGCCATCCACCGCCACAGTGCTGTCCTCCAGCCAGAAGCCCCGCCCACTGTCCCGCGCCAGGTTCCCCGACACCTCGTAAGCCGAGGCCCGCACATACAGGCCCGTGTTCGAGTCCGCCCACACCTGGTTGTCCTTGACCGTCACGTTCCAGCCCACGTCCTGCAGGTAGATGCCGTAGTCGCTCGACCCATTGTTGTGGTAGGCCTGGTTGCGCAGAATCGCCGGGTCCTGCCCCAAACAGTAAATCCCAAAGTTCTGGTCCCGGTTGCCGTCCGGCGCATATCCGTAAAACACATTGTCCTCCACCAGGGCGTTGGCGCTGCCGGCATCGCTGATGACCAGGCCGCCATCGGCATTCTCATACACCACGCTGTTCTGCAACGTGAGGTTGATCGAACCGTTGGACACGTTGATCCCGTCGTAGCCCCCGGTCATCGACAGGTTCGACAACGTCACCGCCCCGGCGTGATTCAGCTCGAACACGTACGAACCGGTTGTCGTGTTGCCCCGCTTCAGGAGCGCGACGCCACCCGGCCAGTTTGGACCCTGAATTCTGACGCCGGCATCGGCGGCGGTAATGACGATATTCGTGGCGAGATTGTAAACCCCGTTATCGACATAAATAGTGTCGCCGTACTGGAGATTGTAGGTTTCGATGATCGCGCGGATGCTGGCTTTGGGCGTCAGGCGCGTGAGGCCGTCATTGGCATCGTTGCCCGCGGCGAGGGTATATTGATCATTCACCGGATCGTAGGTGGCATCGTTGACGTAGTAGTTGGCAATCGGCTCGATCACGCTGAAAACGGCATTGTTGGTGTCGGCGATCGCCGCATTGCCAACGGAGCTGACGCGAATAACGTATTGGTCGGAGGTCGGGAACGACCCCTGCGTGATGGACCAGGTGTAGGCCCCGGTGTTGGCCGTGCTGGCCGCGATGTCGGCGAACGGTCCGCCATAGCCGGTGGCCGAGAACTCGAGGTGGACGTTGCCGGTAATCCCGTCAGAGCGCCAGCGAATGCTGTAGGTGGTCTTTTGCGGGAGTCGCTCGCCCCCGTTGGGATTGGTCAAAAGGATGTAGGTCACTGGGCTCTTCGAGGCCTGAGCCGTGTTGCCATAGGCGCCCAGGTTGATGTAACCGCCGGCCGGCGCCGGCTCGTTGGCGAACGAATCACTCGGCGCGCCCCGATCGATGGTCGGGCTTTGTTGGAGATCATTGGTGAATCCCAGGCCGGGCTTGAAGCTGCCGTAGAGTGATTGCTCGTGGAAGTTATCGTCGGAGCCATCTACCGGCGCGTTGGTCGTTGAGATTTGACCCGGCAGGAGCAACGCGCGGCCCGTCAAAGGCGTCGTCCATTCGACCCGGGCATTGACTTGGCCGCCATCATCAGCCATCTGGTAAACGAGGGTCACCCATCCAGCCGTGCTGGCATGATAGGTGACGGCGCGTTCGACACCCGGATCTGTCGCATCGTTCACCAAGGTCTGGCCGTTGACGATCAACCGCTGCGGCCCCAGCGAGTTGATGTAGAAGGTATAGTCTCCCGCCACTTCGAGCTTGATAAAGCCTTGCCAACTGGCAGACCAGTTGTCATCCGACAAGCCAGGGGCCGGCGTTCCGTAGCCCTGGAAATTGGGCTGCCGCTCGACCCGGGTGGCCGCGGGCGGACCGGCCCAACTCCGGTCGGCGTAGTAGAAAGCGGTCAAGCCTTGCGTATTGAGCGCCCCGACCATCGCGTCAGCGCCCAGCGGATTCACGAACACCGGGTCCGCGCTGAGGCTGTTGCCGTCCCTGAAATTGGCAAACTGCCAATCGGTGAGCGTGGTCCGGTCTCCCTGCCAGTATCCGACCTTGCCGCTGTCGGTGGCATAGAGGTCATTGAAATCACTGACAAAATCAGCCTGGCTGTCGTTGGCGATGTAGATGCCGTAGCCGTTCCGGGTCCAGATGATATTGTTGCGCAGGTGGATATCGTCCGAAGAGGTGGCGACGATGGCGTCCGAGACTGGCTCATAAATAGTGTTATTGACAATCTCGTAAGCGCTTGGTCCTTTGCTGGTGAGGCGAATGGCCGATGCTGAATCGGCGTAGATCAGGTTGTTGGCGATGGTGAACGCGCCGCCGATGTAGGGGCTCGCATAGAGGCCGTACTGATTGGAATAGAT
>WNFM01057956.1_pt2 | contig 13522 bp, 14 predicted proteins | sample 5400271 | NCBI WGS metagenome assembly WNFM01 (sample SAMN13153352, study PRJNA577476) | soil metagenome | isolation source: 60 cm saprolite on Douglas fir-dominated hillslope | place: USA:California | collected 2013-09-17 | reverse complement strand
AAGAAATGAAATAATATTTAATTTTATAAGAAAAAGAACATTTCTTAATAGGATGCAAATGTAAGTAACTGTGAATTATTTAGTTTAGCATTACTAATTAATAAATTAGACTTGATGTTTAAAATTGTCCCATTTTCTAACTCTATAATATATATATATATAATTCGGGTAATTGTGAAATTAAATTAAATTAAATCAACTTAATTTAAGGATTTAAAATATTTTAAAGGGGGTTAAATTAATAAAGTAATTTTGTTTTGTTTTGTGTTTTTGTTTTTGTTTTTTAAAATTAAATAAATTCTCTTAGTTTAACGATAGAACTGCATTCCTTAAAAATGTCGATTTAGGTTTAAATCCTAAAGAGGATCGCTCACTAAAGTACCCATTAATCAACTGATTAATGTTAGATAAAAAACCTAATCAAATTTAAAAACCTAGATATTTATAACAATAGCTATTCACTTCTATTTCTATGAAAGTTGATTTAGAAGATGCTACTTATAAGTAAAATTTATTATAATTGTTACCGTTATTAAATTTATTTTTAATACTAATTTTAGATACATTATTTTTGATAATATAAATGACATTCATATTAGATTCATTATTAAACAGTGATGTGGTTTTTTATTCTGTATTTACAGTGATAGCTGGAGGATTAAGTTATTCATTGCAAAAACCTCTAAGTCAAAAATTTTAACAAATAAATTTATAGTTTTAGATATTGAAACTTTCATTAAAAATAATATATTGATTCCATTTTTTATATCAACTTACGATGGTAAAAACAATAGTAATTTCTATCTAAGTGATTATAGAAATGTAGATGAATTAATAATTTCGGTTTTAAAATCTCTTATGATCAGAAAATACAACGGTTATAATGTTTATATGCATAATATGGCTAAATTTGATATTATCTTCTTATTTAAATACTTGTTAAAATTAGGTTTAGTGCATCCTGTAATTCATAATAATAGAATTATTTCTATAAAATTTAATTATGGACAAAATAATAAATATCAACTTAATTTCAGAGATAGTTTATTATTATTATTAAATTCATTGAATAAATTATGTGATTCATTTAGTGTTGTGAATCCTAAAATAATTTTTCCTATTTTCTTTGCTAATGAAAATAACTTAAATTATATCGGTGAAATTCCTAATATAAAATATTTTAAAGATATTGATTTAAAAACTTATAAAAATTATATATCTAATTTCAATGGTTTATGAAACTTTAGAAAAGAATCTATTAAATATTGTAATTTAGATTGTATCTCATTATATCAAATTTTATTTAAATTTAATAATATGATCTTTGAATTATTTGGTAAAAATATTCACAATTATCCAACTCTTCCTAGTTTAGCTATGGGTATATATAGATCTAGTTTTATGGATAAAGAAAATATTCCTCAGTTATCTGGTAAAATTGCTAAAGATATTAGAGCCGGTTATATTGGAGGAGCTGTTGATATGTACATTCCTAAATCTAAACCGGGAGTTAAAATTAAAAGTTATGATGTTAATTCATTATATCCATCACAAATGGAATCCCAATTAATGCCAATAGGAATGCCAACATATTTTAATGGTGATATAAGAAAAATAGATCTTAATGCTTTTGGATTCTTTTATTGCGAAATAATTGCTCCAGAAGATATTCAGCATCCCATTTTACAAACTAGAGTTAAAATTAATGGAATTAATAAAACAATTGCTCCAATTGGAACTTGAGAAGATATGTTATTTTCAGAAGAGTTATATAATGCGGAAAAATATGGTTATAAATTTAAAATCCTTTGAGGTTATACCTTTGAATCAAAAAATATATTTAAAGATTATGTAAATTTTTTATATAATTTAAGATTACAATACCCTAAATCAGATCCGTTGAACTTTATTGCTAAAATTTTATTGAATAGTTTGTATGGTAGATTTGGTATGGATGATAATTTTGAAGATATAAATGTGATTCATAAAGATTTTTATGGGGATTTTGAAAATAAATTTATTGAACAAATCACTGAAAAAATTGAAATTGATGATTACTTTATTGTTTTTATTAAGGCAAGTGATGGATTAATAAAAGATCAAGGTGAACACAATGTTTCTGTTGGAATTGCAGCTGCTATAACAGCTTATTCTAGAATTCATATGTCTCAATTTAAAAATAATCCTAAAATTAATCTTTATTATACAGATACAGACAGTATTTATACTGATTCAGATATCGATAAAAGTTTAATAAATAGTAAAATTCTTGGAATGTTAAAATTAGAAAATGTTTGTGAAAAAGCAATCTTCTTAGGACCTAAATTATATGCATTAATGCTTGAGAATGGAGGATTTATACATAAAATTAAAGGATTAAATCAAAAAATTAATATTGATTTTAATGATTTTCAAAAATTATTAACTAAAGATACTATCATTGCTAAAACACAACCTAAATGATTCAGAAGTTTAAGTGAATCAAAAATAAATATATTAGAACAGTTATATAGTATTAAAACAACTAATAATAAAAGATTATTAGTTTATGATAATAACTATAAATTAATAGGAACTAGAAATTATAGAATTGATAAATCAAAAGAAATAAAATAAAATAAATGTTTTATAACTTTTTAATTTATTAACCCCTTTTTATTAGAATAAAGGAATTGTTTAAGGATTTAGTGTTAATAGGTATTAACTATGAGTTTTGCGGTAAATTTGTAATTGAGGTTCGATTCCTCTAAGTTCTATTTAAATTAGTAAATCTTATCTTTAGATAGTTTTAAAAATGATAGTTTTAAAATAACTTAGTTTTATAGTGTTGAGTTCCCAAAATTATCCTTGTGGAGAGTTTTTTAGAAAAAAAAAAACAGAATTATTTTGAAGTTGATTTCAGAGATTCTTTTGATTGAGAATTTAAAACTAAAATAAAAACTAAAATTACATTTCTTAAAATTCAATGTTTAACTGAAGATATAATAAAATTATTGAATTCATTAAATGATAATGAAAATTATTCAATGAGTTTATCTTATATTTCAAGTTATAAAGAATGAAAAGGTGATAAAGGGAAAATTAAACCTCTTATGGTAGAAAACCCTATTATTATTAATAAAGAAAGTGATCCAATTTTAATAACTCAATTTATTATGGAAAACCTAGATAAAAAAGGTTATTTCATAACTAATTGATTATTTAAAGATTACTCATTAAATTCAATGGATCCAGTAATATTAGCAGTTTTAGATTCTATTAAAGTAGATATTTAGTAAAATTTACCATAAACAGAATATATTTTTATTCTGTAATTATGGAGTAATATTCTTAATTGAATATTAGACATTTAATACTAGTCCCAAAGGGTTATTGCAATCAATTTTAATTTAAAAAATGAATTTAAGTACTAAAAATATATCCTTTTTAAAAGATATTAATACAGCTATAAAAGTTGACATGTCTTCTGGTTGAAGACACCATTATTTCGATGATTTAACTATAAATGAAATTCTAACTTTCATAAGATCAATTAAAGATGATAAAATTTATTACCAACAGAATTTATAATTTTCATTATTCTTTTATTATTTTTAATAAATACAATAATTTTCATTATTCTTTTAATAATGTTCATTTTTTTAGAACTATCTAAGATTTTAATGAATATTAAAATTGTTTATTACAAATGTATAAACTAATATTGCAATCATATATAAAAATTTAAAAATGAATTTTAACAAATTTACAAAAGCTGAATTAATCAGCAAAATTAATCAACTTAAAAATAAAAAACAAGATACTGAAGTAAAAAATGTACAAGAAAATAAAAAACAAGCATCTCCTACAATTTGAGATATTATTTGAAGAATAAAAATTTATTTATTATCATTAGCTATAATTACTATTTTGATGAAAGTTTTTAAAAACTATAAAACTATTAGAGTTTTTTTTAAAAATGGCAAATTATATTATTTTAACTATGTTTGGTGTATCAATGTTTGAAGCATTTGGTATTGGATTTTTAGTGAAATTTTTAGGAGAACTTAAATATATATTTTCAGCGGGTGTAACATATCTTTCTGAATCAACATTTTATGAGTATCTAAGGAATATGTTTAATGTAGTTGAGGAAAATAAATCTATCAGAAATAGTTATAAAAAACCTGTAGAAATAGATTGAAAAGCTGAATATGAAAAAGCAGAAAGACAAAGAGATATAGAAAAATGAAAAGAAAGATATGAAAATCATAAATAAAATAATGATAGTTCAAATAAAAAAGCTATTGCTTTATTGATATTGTTATTAGGTGGAGCAATTACAAGTTGATATTATGGTCCTGAATTATTAAATATAATTTCACCTATTTTAAATGTAAGTGAAATGATACAAAGAATTCTTAGAGGAAGAGATGATAATGATGATGGTGATGATACTAAAACTAATAATAATAGTATAAAACTTGAAAATAAACAAGAAAGAGAAGGAAGTATATCTCCGGGAATGTTAGTTTATAGTTCTGATCAAGTTGATACAACTCCTAAAGCATCAACTTCTCATATTCCACCTGCTCCTCCTGCTCCACCTGCTCCTCCTGCTCCTCCTGCTGCAGGTATGCCTGTGGGTCACTTAGATTCAATTAGAAAAGGAACAAAATTAAGAAAAACTGAAACTATTTTAAAAGATAAATCATTTAAAGGTGAAATTGTAAATGAAGAAGTAGATAAAAATACAAGTGAAAGTGGAATGTTTTCACATTTAAAAAATAGTTTAGATAAATTAAGACCTATAATTACCGGTGATGATACAGAATTAGAAGAATCTAAAGCTGGAGATGAATGAGATGATACTAGAAAATCTGCTTTATTAGATAAAGGTAAAGCTAAAATGACCTCAAAATTATTAGATAGTATTAGTAGAGATAATGAAAATATGTCAAGTTCTCCAAAAATATCTAGAGCTTTAAAACCGATAATGGATAGATTCCCTAATTTAAGTCATGAAACTTTAGAAAAATTAAGTACACCTGAAGGATTGAGAGATAGACATAAAATATTACAATCATTATCAGAAGATGAATTAAGAAATGATATTAACCCCTTTAATATTGAAAAAGAAGATGGAATTAAATTAGAAGATTTATCAATTAAAGATCAAAAAGAAGTTACTAAAATTATTCAAGAAACAACTAATCTAGATTCTTTGGAAGTTATTAATAAAATAAAAGAAAGATTTCCTAATTATGATGAAACTACTTACAAAAATTCATTTATGAAAACAATTGAAGAAGAAATGGCAAGTGGTAAAACTGATGATGAAAAAAGACAAATAGCTTTAGAAATAAGAGATTTTGATTTGAAAGAATTAGAAGATATTGGAAATTTAACTATTAAAGATATTAAAAATATAGTTAATGAAAATTATACACATAATAAACTATTCTCAGAACTTAGAAAGAAAGCAAATAAATCATTAGAAAACTTGGATGAAACTGATCAAGAATTACTTGAAAAAACAATTAAAACCTTAAAACCAGATGTTGTTTTAGATGGGAGAAAAGATTTTTGTAATAATGATTATACAGATTCTTTAATAATTAATAATGTTGACTTCTCCATACAAAAAATCATAGATAAATATCCTGGTGCTTCAAAACAAGTAATAATTGAAAAATTGTTAAAACAAAATCCTTTACATAAAGACGAAATATTACGATTAACTAAAAAAGCTATGGATATAAATATATCTAGTTTAAAAAGTAGACTTTCTGATAAAGATTTTAATAAAATGGAAAAAGCTTTGACAAAAGAAGATATAAAAGAAATGCAAAGTCTAGAAGGAGATAGAACAATTGATCAAATTAAAACTTTGAAACATGTAAACAGAAGTCACATTAGTTTATTAAATGAAATTAAAAATAAACCTAGCCTATCTTCAATTAACACTGATATTGAAAAAGAACAATCTCAATTTAGTTCTAATCATATGGAGGATACAATGAACCTATTTAATTAATTTATAATGAAAATAATAGGAACAGAAAGTTATATCTTAATTAAATAGTAATTATCATAAACATCTAATAAATATTATAGATTTATTTTTATAAAATAACCCCTTTTTAATGATGTTCTCGGTATGAATTGTTAAAAAGTTATAAAATAACGATGAAATTTATTTATGAAAAAAATTTAATAATAAATCGATAGTTTACGATTAAGAGATTTTGTGTAGTCAATAATGAAAAATAAAAAATGGAGGTGTTTTTAATGAAGTTTGAATTTATTTAAAAATGGAATATCTCTAATTAAATTCACTGATGAATTTATTTCTGAAAAAAGATTTGTTAGAATATTAGATAATAAAAAATATTGCTTTGATAATGGGAAAAAAATTCTATTTACAAAAGAAATAAAAACAAAATTCATTATGAATTCTTTAAAAACGGAACATTTGGTTTTATTTAATATAAATGAAACATCTGATTTCTTAAATAAATTAGATAGTAATGATAATTATATTGTTTCTATCGAATTTATAGCTGAAATTTCAGTTTATGACACAAATGGTCCAAGAATGATACTTTCAAAAGATTTCGTTATAAATAAATTTAGTTCAGAAAAAACACTTACTAAATTTATTAACGAAAGACTTGATTTAATGGTTGATTACTATTATTTAGATGATACTATTATTCAAGATACTAAAGAAGGTGGTGGACCTATGGTTTTATTAAATTATACTAAATTTTATTTTTATTAATAACTGCTACTTTTAATTAGTAAGTTATATTAATAAAACATTAATAATTTATAATAGAATATTTACTGTTATATATGATTTTAAAATTATTAACCCCCTTTTAATGTATTATAATAATTATATAAAAGTATAATTAAAATCTGAGACCCGTTTCTTACTCAATTTTAAAAACAAAACTTATATCTTACTAATATCCCAAGACGATATCACCATTTCAAGCCGATTCGGATATTAGGAAATATTCCTAGGGGAGGGAGATCAGGAATGTGATATAATTAGTTAATAAAAATTTATTAACGATCTCACACTCATAATCGGCTAACACCTTATAAAAATAAAAATACAAATGTTAAAAAAAATTAGAAATTTAATAGTATTATTCACTTTACTTTACACTCTTTCAAGTATTATTATGAGTATATCTTTAAATTTTTCCGATATAATGTTCTTCATGGCAGATAATAATAAAGATATAAATTTACATGGACATGTTTCTGTTACTACTGAAGCAGGTAAAGCTATAGAACTAGAATTACAAACAATTTGAACTCAAATAGGATTAGGTGCCACAGCTGTAGGATTTGCCACAGTTGTAAGCAAAGGAATAATTAAAACACAAATGCCTCCTCTACAAAGAGTTGGAGCTGCTGTAGCTAGGGTGATAATTGGTGGTCTTGTATATTCTAAATTAAGTAGAATAAAGAATAACATAAATATAAAAAACGATATTATGAATAATGTTTGTTCTTCCAATAGTAATGGATTAAATGGAGATGATTTAATTTCTAGTCCATTAGAAGGTTTATTATTAGATTTAGAATTAACTAACTATGTTTGTGTATATATGTTAATCGTGTTAATTATTCAAATATTTTTTAAACTTCATCTTACTAATAGTTTAAGATTAAACTTAAATTGAATTTTAGGTAATAAATTAAATAATAATTTAGAATTTTATATTAATAAAATAATTTCACTAAATAAAAAATTGAGTATGTTTTATATCTTATTAATTTTATTTCCAGTAATTATCGGACTAAGTTCATCTATTTATGCAATCCATGATATACAAAATAATCTTGATGATTACATTTTTGTATATAAATCTATGAAAGGTAAATAAGTGAATAGTTTTACTATTTAAATTTACCCCCTTATAGAGGATTAGTTGTCTAATGGTTTAGTCCAGAAATCTCCAAAATTTCTGTTTAAGTTCGATTCTTACTAATTCTAAAATAACACAGGGCAATAATTTAATTAGCCTTTTATTCATTGTAAGGATTTAATGTTAAATGGTATTAACTATAGATCTTAGCGATATTCATAATGGAGTTCGATTCTTCTAAATTCTATTAAATTTTAAGATTCTTATTTTAAATGACTAAATATTTGGGTAAGATTTTAAATTACAATCAAATTTAAATAAAATATGGCCTAGTTTTTGTAGAAAATAAGACACATGCAGAATATCGTTATTAAAGACTGTAAATAAATCGTGTTAATGTGTTTAAATTTATATTTGAACACAGAGGAGTTAAATAAGTAAAAAGTTAATTATTAAATTATGACTAACATTATACCTACAGATAATTGGATTTTCTATGGTTTATGTACTTTCACTATTTGTGTTATAACTGGATTCTGTATAAAATATTATTTTCATACTACTGTTATTCCTAATTCCCCTCCAACTTTCAATATTAATCAAGAACAACTTAAAGAAGTTCAAAAGATATTAGATAGATGAGAAGAATTAGAAAATGTAAATGAAGATGTTCAATCTATTATTGGAGAAGAAGTTTTTGACAGAATGGAACAAAAATTTGAAACTCTTGAGAACAAAATTAATGAAATTTTTGAAGATCTTGAGGATAATTTATGAGATACTTTTAGAAATGCTTTTGAAAATGAAATAAATTCACCTTTCGAGGAATGTGATTTATTAGAAATTTTTTTAGATTTAATAGAAATATTTCCAGATTTGACAAATTTAATTTTTCCATTTTGATTAATAGCTTTAATTCTGATATTGATTTGAATTAAAAGAAAAATATCTTAGGATCAGAGCAACATAAGGAATTATAAATGCTTAGAATAATCAATAATTTTAGTTTTTTAACCCCCTTCATTTCCATAAAGTCTATAATTTAAATAGCAAAATGGTTTCTTTTATTGAGAAATTTATAGAAGTGCAAATCTTCTTGGACTTGAAAATCTAACTATGTTTTTATAAACTAGTTTAAAAATATTTTAATTGTCAGAATAACACTAATTTTATTTGTCAAAAGACTTATAAAATAAATTATACATCTATTATTAAATGTATAATTCCTAAAAATAAATATACATCAATTAAGAATGTATACTCTGTGTCTACTATTAAGTAGATGTATCTAATTATACTTCTTTATTATTAAATATAAAGAATAAAAATTAAAAAATTATTTACAAAATCATAATGATTATATTATTATTATTAATCTTTTTTAGTTTCTCATATATCCACTTTGGATTATTTATATTTATACAAATTTTTATCTGAACAATAGTGTTTTTCCTATCTAATTTTTTACATGGGATTAATCCATTATCAATAGAATTTTATACCATTAGATTAATGTCAATTATCTTTATAATTATATTAATAAATTTAAACAATTTTATTGAATATTTATGATAATGAGTATAAAAAATATTACATTTTTAGATCAAATTATACCACATTCTATGTTTGTTTTTAATAATTCCCCAAAAACCAGATTTTATTTTAATGATTATTTAGAAGTTAAACAGTTTCTAAATAGTTTAGATCCTGATCAAGTTTATGTGATTACATTTGATTTTATTTCTTCTTTAATGATGTATTCGGAAGATACACCAGTTATTGCATTAAGTAAACCAATTTTAATTACTAAAAACTCTAACCATATAGTCATATCTCATTTTTTAAAAGAGAGAATAAATGCTGCTTGTAATAGTCATTTTCTAGATGAAAGTATTCTAGAAATGTTAACCATTCAAGATGGACCAGGAGTTCTTGTAAATTACTCTAAAATAAATAACAACCTATCGTCATACATAAATATATATATATATATTATAGAGTTAGAAAATGGGACAATTTTAAACATCAAGTCTAATTTATTAATTACCTTTTATCAGTAAATATTAATTTCAAGTCTGATAGATATAAGGAGTTTGATATTCAATGGTTTGGATTAAGGATTAGCGAAATTCTTATTTAAGGTTCGAATCCTTCTAACTCTATAATATGTAATTATTTAAATAAAATATAGAGCTCGATTTCTAACTTTTCCTTGAGGAGGTAAATTTAAGGTTTTTTTTAGTAAAAGAGAATATTAAATATTCAGTTTTCGTTAATTTTCATATTAATTTACGACTTTATTAATTTTATTAATTTTATTAATTTTAAAATAATTATTATAAATTATTATAATTATATTTCAAAAATATTCTTTAATTAGAATATTATATTTTTAGGTTTAACCTACATTAAAAATTTTATTAAATTGAATGATTTATAAAAATTAAATGTTTACAGCCTTAATCGTTAAAATTTTATTTTTATATTAAAATAAAATTTTAGATCGAAGATTAATAATATATAATTTTATTAATAGGCTTAAATAAAAGTAAAAATGAAATTTGTATTAATAAATATATTAAGTTTTACAACAATAATATCAAGTGTATTAGTTATAACATCTCAAAATCCTGTGATATCAGTAGTATATTTAATTTCTGTATTTGTAAATGCAGCAGGTTATTTAATATTATCTGGAATAGGTTTTCTTGGTTTATCTTATATTATTGTTTATGTAGGTGCTATAACTGTATTATTTTTATTTGTTATTATGATGATTAATATTTCATTAACAGATATTATAGATACAGGAAAACAATATACTAAAAATTTACCTTTAGTGTTTGTAGTAGGTTCATTATTCTTGTTTGAAATGTTTAACATTTTACCATTTAGTTTTAATAATGTATCTGGTTTAAATTCAATTTTTGATGCTATTACTAATTTTAATTTATTTATTTGAAATAATAATAATTTAAATTTTATTAATAATATTCATACTACTTATCAATCTAATATTGCAGATACTACATTTATTTCATTTAGTCAAATAGAAGCTATAGGACAATTAATTTACACTTATGCTGCTGTATTATTAATTATATGTAGTATTATTTTATTATTATCTATGATAGCACCTATTTTTATATCATTAAATAAAAAATAAATGTATCTAATTTATTCAATTATTATTTATTTACCCCTTATTTTTATCTAATTTGTCATAATAATGTTTAATTTGTTTTAAATTAAATAAATAAGAGTTAAGTTTACAGATGGTTTCTGTAATAGATCTGCAAAATCTATAAATATTAGGGTTCAATTCCCTCTTAACTCTATAATCATACAAATTTCATTTAATAATAATATTAAATTATTATAATTAAAGTAATCTATTAATTAAAATAAAATTAATATAATTAAAAATAATATATAATAAATTCTCTTAGTTCAATGGTAGAACTGCATTCTTCTAAAGTGTTAATTTTGGTTCGAATCCAAAAGAGAATAAGAATATATTAAACTATTAAAAAATTATATTTCTAAAAGTTAAAAAGAATAGTAAAATCTTTTTCATAATAACTATTTAGATAATTAATTTATTAATTAGGTTGTTAATATAAAAATAAATTATTGTTACAGTATCTTTTACTTTATGTATTTTCTAACAATTTATTTAGAAAAATTTATATCTAATTAAATTATTTATTTTACTTATAAATATTTAAATTATTAATTAAAAATAAATTTAATTAATTTATAAAGTTCTGTGGTTAATTTTAATTAACTATAAATCAATATTTATATCTATTTCAATTTTATGAAAATGTAATATAAGATTATTTTTGTTTAAAAAAACAAAAATTATATATTTAAATTATTCTTTAATAAAATTAAATAAGATAATTTAAAGACTAAAGTAAATATTTAAAAATGAAAAATCAATTAATAATAAAATAAAATATAGAAATAAATAAAGATGATAAATATTATTATCTATGAATACAAATAATTTAATTTTAACTCTATTAAATCTAATAATAAATTTATTAGATGTATTATTAGTGATATTACCTATATTATTATCTGTAGCCTTTATGACTATAATAGAAAGAAAACAATTAGCAGCTCATCAAAGAAGAGTTGGTCCTAATACTACAGGATATTATGGTTTATTACAACCTTTTAGTGATGCTCTTAAATTAATAGTTAAAGAAACTGTTATACCTTCTCAATCTAATAAAATATTATTTTATTTAGCGCCTGTGTTTTCTTTAATATTTAGTTTATTAGGATGAGGAATAATTCCTTTTGGACAAGGATTAACTTTATTTGATTTTACATTAGGAATATTATATACCGTAGCTTTATCTTCCTTAGGAGTATATGGAGTATTATTTGCAGGTTGATCAGCAAATTCTACTTATGCCTTTTTAGGTTCTTTAAGAAGTACTGCAGCTATGATTAGTTATGAATTAATTTTAAGTTCAGCTATATTAATAATAATAATATTAACAGGTTCATTTAATTTTACAACTATAATTGAAAATCAACAAGCTATTTGATATATTATACCATTATTTCCAGTGTTTATATTTTATTTTATTTCTATATTAGCTGAAACATCTCGTACACCTTTTGATTTACAAGAGGCTAAAAACTAATTGATTTGGCCTCTATAAATATCGCTATATGCTGGAAACTCCTAAAGCTTTAAGTACTAATCTAATTTTAAATAATAATAATTATAAATAGATAGTTAAAATCTTAAAGATAATACAATGGACAATCAGCAGGAAACCAAAAATATAAAATTTAAGACCAGTGGTTTAAAATCAAATCAAACACAATAATTCTTAAAATTAAAATTGAGTAGGATCCTCAGAGACTATACGCGATAATTTCTAATAACAAAATGAAATATGATATAGTCCAACCATTATTGAAAGATAATGGATAAAATATTATATTTAAATTATTATTATTACTTATTTTACTTGTTTTAACTTAAAAAATTTACTATGATAAACTTCAATACGATAATTTGTTTTCTATTTTGTATATTCAGTGTTTTTATACTATACCTATTAAACCTTTAAAAACTTATAGTGAGATTTCTAATACTAATTTATTAAAGAAAGATTTAAGTAATTTAGGTGGGGTTTATGGTTTTATACATATTAAATCTTCTAAACAATACATTGGTTCTAGTTCAAATTTATATTCTAGAATAATGAATCATATAAAAGGTAGAGATTCTAACTTAAGATTACAAAGATCTATACAAAAATATAAATTAGAAAGTTTTAATTTAATAATATATTATTTTCATACCGATCCTAATGTATTGTTAACAGATATTGAAACTACTGTTATATCTGCTTTTCCTTTTTCTTCTCTATTTAATTTAAAAAAAAAAAGGCTAATTCAATGTCAAGGTATAAGCATAAAAACACAAGCAAGATAAAAAATGAAATCAAGATTTGTAAATAAATAATTAAACTAATATAATATATTAATTTGATATGTTTATTTATCGAATTAAATATATGTTGGAATCTGAATTAGTAGCTGGTTTCTTTACTGAACATTCTAGTGTACCTTTTGTTTTCTTTTTCTTAGCTGAATATGCTTCAATAGTTTTATTTAGTTGT
>WNFM01133366.1_pt3 | contig 13526 bp, 15 predicted proteins | sample 5400271 | NCBI WGS metagenome assembly WNFM01 (sample SAMN13153352, study PRJNA577476) | soil metagenome | isolation source: 60 cm saprolite on Douglas fir-dominated hillslope | place: USA:California | collected 2013-09-17 | reverse complement strand
TTTCATCGCTGCCTCCTCGTTGGTTCGTCCGTCATGACTACTCTTGCCATCACGACGCTACGCCCCTTCGTAGGAGGCGGCTAGATGATTATCAGGTCTGCAAAAATCTAAAGTCAGCCAGCGACCGACCCCATCAGGACAAATTGGGTCGGGTCTGCAGTGTGCATTTTCACTGACGCATCGATCACAAGGCGAAAAATTCCGTGCTGATATGGCAATGAGAATAATGAGCTGGGCCTTCGCCGCCAGCCTCGCCATATGCGCTGTATGGTCGCCGATTGCGCTTGCGGTAGACGATGCCCACATGGCGTTCATCGATGCGCAGATCGCAGCCAATGCCGGGAAGAGCGGGGTTTACGTGCTGGACACCGGCGCAGAAGCGCTTCTGGCGCGGGCATGGCTGGCCGATCACGCCCAGGAGACGATCGAGGTCCAGTATTTCATCTGGAGCACGGACAATATCGGCATCCTGGCTGCGGAGGCATTGCTGCGCGCAGCGGACCGCGGCGTGCGCGTACGCGTGATCGTGGACGACCTCATGATCAACGCGCCGGACAAAGCGCTGCTCGCGCTCTCCCGGCATCCGAACATCGACATCCGCATCTATAACCCCAAGACCTCGGTAGGCGTTCCGTTGTCCAAGCGCCTGCTTAACGTGCTGACCGATTTCCGCGGCGTCAACCAGCGCATGCATGACAAGACGCTCATGGTCGACGGCAAGATCGCCATTACGGGCGGAAGAAATATGGCCGCGGAGTACTTTGACTACAACCACGAGTACAACTTTCGCGACCGGGATGCGCTGCTTCTCGGCGAAGCGGTCAAGGCGATGCAGTCGAGCTTCGAAAACTTCTGGGACAGCGCGCTCAGTGTCAAGGTCGAGGAACTCTACGACGGCCTGGGCCTGATGCAGAAAAACGTGCACGTGGACGACGACGAGATCAAGCGGATCTATCGTGAATTGCACGAGTATGCAAATTTGCCGGAGAATTTTGCCCCCGAGATACGGGCCGCCATCGTGGCAACACCCGCGGCCTTCGACCGCCTGGCCCGGCAGATGGCCTGGGGCGAGGTTGAGTTCATCAGCGACCGGCCCGGCAAGAACGGGAACCAAATCCGTCTCGATGGCGGTGGACAGACGACCTCTGCCCTCGCCCGGCTGGTCGAGGACGCCCGGGAGCACATTGTGATCCAGTCGCCCTATCTCGTTCTGTCGGATAAGGCATTGCGGCTGTTTCGCCAGGTCATCGCGCGCGGGGTTACCGTGCGCATCAACACCAACTCCCTCGCCTCCACCGACAATTTCCCGGCCTTCAGCGGGTATCGAAATCAGCGCCGCCGGTTGCTGGAGATGGGACTGCAGATTTACGAATACAAGCCGGACTCCGACACGCAGCGCAAACTCATGCTGCGCTCTCCCACTGCGACCGGCGAGATACCCGTCTCCGCGCTGCATGCCAAGACGCTGGTGATCGATTCCAGGACCGTTTTCATCGGAACGTTCAACTTCGATCCGCGATCCGAAAACCTGAACACCGAAGTCGGGGTGATCATCCACGATGAGCGGCTGGCGCGCGCGGTGGAGGCGTCGATTGAAACGGACATGGCTTCCGGTAACAGCTGGGACGCGGCCAGGGACAATCCGGACCAATACGTTGCATTTTCGAAACGGAGCAAGATTCGATTCTTCCAGCTGATGCCAATCAAGTCCGTGCTATGACGCGAGCGCCGCACTGACGCGCCGGCGTGCGGAGTTTCATCGACTGTTCCGCACCCACCATCCGCATCGTCATGCGATGATGCCGGATGTCCCGCGAAACATTCACGAAATCCTTCGGTACCTATCTTCAGCTCGGCTGCTTCGTCATTCTGCTCGCGCTGATTCCCTATTCGCTGTATTCCGGCGTCTTGTTGTACCGCACAGCTGTTTCATGGACAGGTGGCGAAGCGGGTCCGCTGGTCTATGCCACAGCCCGGGTCGTTGCGTGCGTGATTCTGATCTACGCGCTTTGGCAATTGCGCAAAACCGGCTCGCGATTGCGCAAGGACAACTCCACGCGTAGATAAGCACGCCCCACAACTTAAATCTCACCACGAAGGCACGAAGATCACGAAGTGACACGAAGAGGTCAATAAGTTATATATGGAAAGTAGTCCCAATATCCATCGTCAATGATCCCTGATCGCCGCCAGATCCAAAAAAGACATACATTCCTTGTCTTTCTTCGTGTCACTTCGTGATCTTCGTGCCTCAAGGGAACACTCATATGCACCCGCAGGGGTGTGTGCCGCTTGCGGCGCGTGGTGAGATTGAATATTTTCACGCCCACTCGCAGGACTTATCGTGCTACTCGCCGATGCCCTGCATTCCTTCGATGGCTACTTCCACGAGCGTGACGATGCTCTCGCGCAACGCTTCGCCTTCGAGGCGGTTACCGGTCTCGACTCCGCACGTCGAACCCTTCAGGACGCCGTTCTGGTAAACGCGCGCGTCCCAGGTCACGCTCTCGCCGGGCGAATACTTCACCTCGTACTCATACCTATCCCCGCCTACCTTGCGGGTATAAACATCCTTGATCGATATGGTTTGCGTAGCCATGCAGGGTTCCTGTCGTCAGTGATCCAGCGGCGCCGCAGTGCGGGCACACTGGTTACGGTCATGATATACGGGAAAGCAATGAGCGCTATTGCGATCAACTCGTCGTGCCGCATACTGCCCCCTGCCGGCGTGACGCAGGCAAGAACCACCTGGACCCCGACACGATGATGACCCTAACCAGCCAACTGAATGCACTTTGCGATTTGCTGCGCAAGCAAACGAAGCTGTCGGTGGTTCTGGGACGGCCCAATGAGAAGGCCCGCGCCATCTATGTCTGGCCCTGGAGAATTCTGCCCGTCGCCGAATCTCGCGCCCCCATTCGTGCACCCGGTATTTCTCCCGCTCCGGCGTTACCGTCCCAGCCCATGGATATCCGATTCCTGTTGATTGCAACGCCGACGCTGAGTCAGAAAGGCCTGGACAGCCTGGACCTAGCCCGGCAGATTCTGATCGATCATCCGGTGCTCGACACGCCCGGCGCGCGACTGACGGTAACGCCTGACTCGAGCTTGTCGGCCTCCGATCTGGCGGCATTGTTCGCTGCGGCCAAACTGCCCCTGACGATCTGTGCGGAGTTCAGCATGCGATCTTCAGCGGCGCAGCCCTGATTGGTTTGCGTGAGTAGCGGACCGAAACCGGCTGCCGTGATCATCGGCGGCGGCCCGTCCGGTCTTATGGCTGCGGAAGTTTTATCCGCAGGCGGCGTCCGGGTCGATGTTTACGACTCCATGCCTTCCTTTGGACGCAAGTTCCTGATGGCCGGCAAAGGCGGGCTGAACATCACCCACGCTGAAGCGCACGATGCTTTCCTGGCGCGCTATGGCGCGCGCCGTCCGAATGTCGAGCCCCTCCTGAACGACTTCAGTCCCGCGGCACTGCGCGAATGGGTGGGCGGCCTGGGAGTCGAAACGTTCATCGGCAGCTCCGGGCGCGTATTTCCCACCGGCATGAAGGCGGCGCCACTGTTGCGAAAATGGCTGCACCGCCTGCGTGACGCGGGCGCGAAATTCCACGTTCGCCACCGCTGGCTCGGCTGGCGGGAAGACGGTGCGCTCAACTTCGCCACTCCACTAGGCGAACAGTCCGCGCACGCCGACGTGGTGATCCTGGCGCTCGGCGGCGGCAGTTGGGCGCGGCTCGGATCGGATGCTGCCTGGGTACCCTTGCTCGAACGACGCGGCATACGAATCACGCCGCTGCAATCCGCCAACTGTGGATTCGACATCGGCTGGAGCGAACACTTCCGCTCGCGGTTCGCCGGCCAGCCGCTCAAATCGGTGGTCGCTACTTTCACCGACTCACACGGCGTAACGCATCTGCGCCAGGGGGAATGCATCATCACGGACAGCGGCATCGAAGGCGGGCTGGTCTATGCGCTTTGCGCGCCTTTGCGCGACGAGATCGCCGCCAGGGGTGCGGCCGTCATCCATCTCGATCTGCTGCCCGGCCGCGAGCCGCAACGCGTACTCGCGGAAGTCGCCCATCCGCGCGGCGCGAAATCCCTGTCCACCCATCTGCAAAGCCACCTGGGCATCAAAGGCGTGAAGGCGGGATTGCTGCGAGAAGCCGTGCCGAAGGAGGACTTCGCCGATCCCGTCCGGCTCGCCGCCGCACTCAAGCGGCTCGTCGCGACCCGGCCGATCGACGAAGCGATCAGTACGGCGGGCGGCGTCGCCTTCGAAGCGCTCGACGCGCAACTGATGATCCGCACCGCGCCGGGCGTGTTCTGCGCCGGCGAGATGCTGGACTGGGAAGCGCCCACCGGGGGCTATCTCCTGACCGCCTGTTTTGCCAGCGGCCGCGCCGTCGGCGCCGGGGCGCTTGCCTGGCTCGAAAGCCACCCCGGCCGGAATGCGGATTCGCCAGCGCAAACATGACCGCCGCCGGAAACCGGTTCCCCGCGTAAGCCCGGCCACGAACTATATCCTCCCGGGACGATCTATCTAGTACTACTCCGTTGCGGGATCAAATCCTGCGGCGCAAGCCAATACCAGTGTACGGGGGATCACCGGGACGTTCACCGCCGACTTTACAAGGCGTCGTCTCCAGCAGGAGGATCTCATGTCGAAGTTACTGATCATCACCCTTTCAATTTCAATGTTCTCCGCCGCCGCGTTGGCGATGGGGCCTGACCCTGGCGGCCATACCGGTGCCGGCGTAACCCCGGAGACGACGAAGACGGACCGCCCCGAAGTGGACGCGGCCCGCACAGCGAAGTCCGGCGGGAAGGTCGAAAGCAATACCCCGGCGGACCCGACCCAGTCCAAGCCGTCGGGCAAGGCCAAGCCGGCGAACTGAGCCGCACAGATCTTTCTTTGCCGGCGCGCCCGTTCACCGGCATCATTGGCGCTTTCCGCGGGAACGACCATGAGTTCTTACGTCGATGGCGTATTGATCAATGACGAGCGGGTGATGTACCGCGCCAGGATCAGCAAATGGTCGTTATGGCCGTTCATCCTGTTCGGCGCCTTGTTGATTCCCCTCTTCGGGGTCGGCTTGTTGCTGTGGCTATGGGCGTGGATCATCTACACGACCACCGAACTGGCGATCACCAACAAGCGTGTGATCGCCAAGACCGGGCTGATCCAGCGCCGCACCATCGAAATGTTCCTGGAGAAAATCGAAAGCATCCAGGTCGATCAGAGCGTGTTCGGCCGCATGTTCAATTTCGGTTCCGTCGTGATCTCCGGCACCGGCGTGTACAGCGCGCCGTTCAAGAACATCTCCGACCCGCTGGCGCTGCGAAAAAATTTCATGATGGCAGCCGACTCCCGGCGCCCCGCATAGCTCTTCCGCCAGGCGACGCCCGGCCTCCGCATCAAAATCCGAGCAACATTCTGCTTTTGCTCTACGCGTCGCTTCTCGCGATAATCACGGGAGGCGATTCAAAGAACATTCACCGCAAAGGACGCAAAGGAAAAGCAGAACAAGGAAAATCGCGCCGGGAATTGGAATGAGCGTAACTGGTCAGGGAAAATCACCGCCAATTTTTGCGTACCGGGAAAAGCGATCCCAAACCCATTTTGATTCGAGCATTTCCTTCTGTTGCCTTTCCTTCGCGTCCTTCGCGTCCTTCGCGTCCTTCGCGTCCTTTGCGGTGAATACATCTTTAGGCTCTATTTATGAAACCAGCAGATACCGCCCCCGCCACCTTCCGTGAATTCGAACACCGCGCCTGGCAGAGCGTAGTCAAGCTCTACGAGGATTATTTCGGCGCGCTGACGGCGCAGTGCATCGAGCCTTTGCTCGACGCCGTGAACGTGCATGCCGGCGATGCCCTGCTCGACATCGCCACCGGCCCCGGCTACATCGCCGCGGCGGCCGCACGGCGCGGCGCAAAAGTCACCGGGCTGGATTTTTCATCCGCGATGATTGCTGAAGCCTCGGCGCTTCATCCGGACATCAGCTTCCGCGAGGGGGACGCCGGCAATCTTCCGTTCGCCGACGCGAGCTTCGATGTGGTCGTGATAGGTTTCGGCATCCTGCATTTTCCCGATCCCGATCGCGCCCTGCGCGAAGCGTTTCGCGTTTTGCGCAGCGGCGGGCGCTTCGGCCTCTCTGTGTGGACCGGCCCCGACAAGGCAGCCGGCTTCGGCATCATCATGCGCGCGGTCGAGAAACACGGCAGCACCGATGCAAAACTGCCGCCGGGACCGCCGTTCTTCCGTTTCAGCAATGTCTCGGAATGCAGCAGTGCCATCGCTGCTGCCGGCTTCGGAGACGTGAACATCACGGAGAACCCGCAGGTCTGGCGCTTTCCCTCGGCGGCAGCTTTCTTCGACGGCATCAGCGCGAGCACGGTCCGCACCGCCGCCCTTTTGCGCGCGCAGACACCCGGGAATCTGGCCAGGATCCGCGCGGAGGCGGAACGCGAAACCGGCGCGTATGCGCGTCCCGACGGGAAAATCGAACTGCCCATGCCCGCCCTGGTCGCCCGCGCTCGCAAAAGCTAGATCTCGATTCGACGCAGCCGGACGGAGCGCAAGCCATGCCCGGCGTGCACTAGCTTCGGGCAGCCCGCTCACTGTTCCGGTGCCGGGACGGGCCGTGTCCCGCGCCGCCCCTCGCCTTCAATATCCTGAATTAAAAGCAATCCACGCAATCCCGCGGCTCCCGCCGGGCGTTGGTCCGCTTATTGCGCTGTCATGTCGAAACGCAGGCAGCACAGCTAGTGATTCGATCACGCAAGGGAGCCGATCATGACCACAAGCAAGCCAAGCATCTGGGTGCCGGGGGACTGGAACGCTTTATTCGGATTCGGAACCAACATCCTGCTCAATCTGCTGGTGCTCACCGGCCTGCTTCGCTTCGTGCTGAAGATGCCGGACGACATCGTCTTCGGGCGCATTCTTCCGGCCTGCGGCCTGATGCTGTTCATGAGCACCATGTACTACGCCTGGCTCGCCTACCAACTGGCGAAGAAAACCGGCCGCAACGACGTCACGGCACTGCCCTCCGGCACCAGCGTGCCGCACATGTTCGTCGTGGTGTTCGTCATCATGCTGCCGATCGCACTGAAGACCGGCGATCCGATCAAGGGCTGGGAAGCAGGCCTTACCTGGGTGTTCATCCAGAGCTTCGTGTTGATGGCCGGCGGCTTCGTCGCGCCCTGGATACGCAAAGTCACGCCGCGCGCGGCCCTGCTCGGCACGCTGGCCGGCGTTTCCATCGCGTTCATCTCGATGCGCCCGGCGCTGGAAATGTTCATGACGCCGCTGATCGGCATCATCTGTTTCGCCATCATCATGGTCAGCTGGCTGGGTGGCGTGCGCTACTTCAAGGGCATTCCCGCTGGCCTCGTTGCAATCGCCGTCGGCACGCTGATCGCCTGGGGTTCCACCGCGTTCGGGCTGAACTATGGCGGCATGAGCCTCGACAAGCTCGCCGGCTCGGTTTCGAATTTCGGTTTCTCCATTCCGATGCCGGCATTCAGCCATGTGTTCGCCGGCTTCGAATTCCTCGGCATCATCCTGGTGACGGCCATTCCGTTCGGCATCTATGACCTGGTCGAAGCGATCGACAACGTCGAGAGCGCTTCCGCTGCAGGTGACAGCTTCCCGACAACGCGCGTGCTGACCGCCGATGGCATAATCAGCCTGATCGGCTGCCTGATGGGCAATCCCTTCATCCTCGCCGTCTACATCGGCCATCCCGGCTGGAAAGCGATCGGCGGCCGCATCGGTTACTCCGCCGCGACCGGCATCATGGTGATCCTGCTGGCCTGGTTCGGCATCATCTCGGTCATGATGGCGCTGATTCCGGTCGTCGCCATCGCGCCGATCCTGCTCTATATCGGCATGTTGATCGGCTCGCAGGCTTTCCAGGAAACGCCGCGCAGCCACGCACCGGCCATCATTCTCGGGTTGGTGCCTCACGTGGCAGCCTGGGGCAAACTGCAGATCGATGGCGCATTGGGCGCGGCCGGCACCAATGTCGCGGCCGTTGGCCTCGACAAACTCGGCCAGGTCGGCGTCCTTTACCACGGCCTCGCGGTCATCGGCGGCGGCGCCATACTCGGCGGGCTGGTGCTGACGTCGATCGCGGTGTTCGTGATCGATCGCGAATTTACCAAGGCCGGGATTTTCGCGACCATCGGCGCGGGCTTCACGTTCTTCGGCTTCATGCACGGCGAGGCGATCGGCTTCGCGCAATCGCCCGTGGTCGCACTGGCCTATCTGGGTGTCGCGGGTGTGATGTTCGGCTGCGCCAAATACGCGACGGCCATACCGAAGCCCGTCGAAACGCACTCGCCTCATGGCACCATGGGTCAGTTGGCAAGCTGATCCGAAACCGGCATCCGCAAGTCTTGCGACGGCCCGCACGGGCCGTCCTTCATTGGCAACAGCACAAACAAAAAGTCGACTGACGCAGCATAGTCAGGCAAGCTGCCGGCATCCAAACGCGGACCGGAGCTTTCATGGTCGAACCAAGAAGTTACGCCCGAGACGTCGTCCACGCACCGCACCCGCCCCTGACGGCCTACTACGACGACGAAGCGCAACGCCGCAACTGGGTGCAGCGCATGTTCAACGACGCGGCGGCCGACTACGATCGCACGGAAAGCATGATCGGGTTCGGCACCGGCTCCCGGTACCGCCGCGAAGCCCTGGTGCGGGCCGGCTTGCAGCGGGGGATGCGCATCCTCGACGTCGGGGTCGGCACGGGCCTCGTGGCACGGCGCGCGGCCGAGATCGTCGGCAACCCGGCGCTGGTCACCGGCCTCGATCCCAGTCCCGGAATGCTGGGAAGCGCCCGACTTCCGGCGGGCGTAAATCTGGTCGAAGGTTGCGCGGAAAATATTCCGTTCCCGGATGCCAGTTTCGATTTCGTCAGCATGGGCTTTGCGCTGCGCCACATCTCGGATCTTGCGGTGGCGTTCCGCGAATTCTTGCGCGTGCTGAAACCGGGCGGGCGGCTGTGTGTTCTCGAGATCACCTGCCCCGAAAGCAGGATGCTCACGGCGCTGCTCAAGGGCTATATGCGTGGCGTCGTGCCCTCGCTGGTCAGGCTGACTTCGAAAAAAACGGATACGCCGCTGATGTGGAGTTATTACTGGGACACCATCGCCGCCTGCGCGCCGCCGTCACAGGTAATGCACACGCTCGAGGATTCGGGTTTCGGGGAAGTCGACCGGCACCTCGAGCTGAAGATCTTCTCCGAATACCGCGCGCGCAAGGCGCCGTAGCCATCGCGTCGCCGCGTCTCCGGCCCGTGCGAACGTTCCGGCTGTGCGGGCATTCGCCGCCGTACTAGAATAGCTGTGCCCGCACTATCCAAAAAGAACATGCCCGCCGAAGAAAAAAAAGGTAACGAAACCTTAAGGGACGTCAAGAGCGACATCTCGCTGCGCTCGCGTTTCCTGATCCTGTTCGTGGTCATTTTCCTCGCCGGCTCGGTGGGGAGTTACTTCGTGATGGCCTGGTTCACCCGCGACATCGTCGGCACGCTGGGCGGCTGGTTCGCGGAGAAAAGCGTGCTCTACGAAAAATCCCGGGTGCTGCAACTGCTGCTGCGCGAGATCACGCTGACCCAGAAAATGGCCAGCTCGCCCCTGTTGAAGGCCTGGGTGAAGAACGAATCCGATCCGCAGGCCAGGGCACGGGCCATCGCCGAACTCGAGGATTACCGCCATTTTTTCCGCAGCAAGAGTTATTTCTTCGCCATCGCCCGCTCCGGAAACTATTACTTCAACGACGAAAAGGGCGAGTACGATCCCGGCCGTTCGCGCTACACGCTGAGCGAATCCATCGCGAAGGACGGCTGGTTCTACGCCACGCTGCGGCAGGTTCCCGACTACGACCTGAATGTGGATACCGACCGTCACCTGCAGGTGACCAAGGTCTGGATCAACACGGTGCTCAAGGACCAGGGCAAGCCGCTCGCCATCATCGGCACCGGGGTCGACCTGTCCGATTTCATCCAGAGCGTGATCAGCACGCCGCAACCGGGTGTAACCAACGTGCTGCTCGACAGGAACGGGGCGATCCAGGCGCATCACGACGTGTCGATCATCGACTTCGCCTCTATCGCCAAGGAACAACGAAACGAACAGCAGAGCACACTGTTCAACCTGATCGAAGGCGCCGACGACAGGGCAAGGTTCCAGGACGCGCTCAAGGACCTCGCCAGCGGCAAGGCGGACACGCGCACGCTGCAGGTTTCCATCCAGGGCAAGCGGCACATCGTCGGGATCGCCTATCTCCCCGACATCAAATGGTTCATGGTCTCACTGACCCATCCGGAATCCGCGGAGAACCGCGGTTATTTCGCCGCCGTGGTCGTGGTCCGGATCGTGGGACTGGCGTTGACCCTGCTCATCGTCGGCGTCGCGTTCGACCGCCTGGTGCTGCGGCGCCTGGCGATCCTCGATACCGCGGCAAAGGAGATATCCGCCGGCAACTACCATGTCAGATTGCCGCAGCAAGGCAGCGATGAGCTTGGCCGCCTGGGGCGCACCCTCGAGGAAATGGCGCAGCGCGTGCAAACCCACACGGCCGACCTCGAACAGCAGGTGACCGAGCGCACCGAAGTACTGGAGCGCATCGCCTACGCCGATTTCCTGACCGGGCTGCTCAACCGGCGCGGCATCATCGACCGCATCGAGATGGAGCGGAACCGGCTGGCCCGCAGCAAGGGCAAGCTCGGCGTGATCGTCCTGGACGTGGACCATTTCAAAAAGGTCAACGACGAACATGGCCACGACTTCGGCGATCGCGCGCTGGTCCACGTTGCGAACACGATACGCAATGTGATGCGCTCTTACGACGTCTGCGCGCGCTGGGGCGGCGAGGAGTTCCTGGTGATCGTGCCGGACATTGCCGACGTCGGTACGCTGGGCGCAACAGCCGAAAAATTAAGGCAGGAAATCGCCAAAGCGCCGGTTTCGCAGGACACTCCGAAGGTAAGGCTTACCGTCAGCATCGGCTGCCACCTCGCCGATCCGGCGGAGTCCATCGACCGCATGATCAAGGCGGCGGACGACGCGCTCTACTCGGCCAAGCAGACGGGCCGCAATCGCGTCGTGATGTCGGCGCCGGCCACCTGAACAGCGATATCCTGCAGGCACCGGAAGCAATTTGCACTTCCATACGCTCGGCGTAGGATTTCCCTGCACACCGAACCATCAATCGGATCACTGCGGACCCATGCGAGCTTCCATCCTGTCAGTGTCGTTCGTTCTCGGCCTGGCGTTGCCTTCACCCGACGATGCGGCCGTCACCGTGGCTTTCGTCGATCCCGGTAATTATCGCGACGCCGCCTTCCGGCGCGACGACCACCAGGCCGAGGACGCGATACCGCAAGGCATCGAAAGGCACCTGCAGGAGCTTGGCGAATGCTTTCTGGCCGCGGACCAGAAACTCAGCGTCGAAATCCTCGACATCGACCTTGCCGGAAGAATCGCGCGTGGCGCGCGCAACTCAATGGCGTTCGGCTGATGGACGACGTGACCTGGCTGGGCATCAAGCTGCGCCACCCGCTGGAAAGCAACGGCGTAATCACGAGCGCGGAGGAATTCGTCGCGGACATGAGTTATCTCGCTCGTGCGCACAGTTATTTTTCCGGAGACCACCACGCCCACGAAAGACAGATGCTCGACGACTGGTTCCGCGCCCGCTTCGTCGAACACCGCATGCCGCGCTGACCCGAAGATCGATATTGCTTTTCGCGTGCGCTAGTCCAGCATCACGCGATCGACGTAACACCATCGCCAGTCTTCACCGGGCTCGATTGAACGCATGACCGGATGACCGGTCCCATGGAAATGCCCGGTCGCATGCTTATGCCTGGAACTGTCGCAGCAGCCGACGTGGCCGCACGACAAGCACATGCGCAATTGGACCCAGCGCTCGCCGAGTTTCATGCACTCCTCGCAGCCCTGGCTGGTCGGCCGCACGTCCCTGATCTGGTCGAGATGCGTGCAACCTGGCGGGCCGCGCCGGGAAGAACCGCGACGCGGCGATGGCCACGGGGAAGATGCCTGCGATGACGGCAAGAGAAAGCCCGGACGGAATCTCGACCACATCCACCAGGAGCATCTTGGCTGCAACGAACAGGAGCAGGACGCCCAGCGCCGTGCGCAGAAAACGCAGCTTCTGTATTGCGCCGAGCAGCAGGAAATAGAGCGATCGCAGTCCGAGGAGCGCGAACACGTTCGACGTGTAGACCAGGAAGGGGTCGCGCGTGACGGCGAACACGGCCGGAATCGAGTCGACGGCAAAGATCACATCCGTCGTCTCGATCGCAACCAGCGCGACGAGAAGCGGGGTCGCGTACAGGCGCCCTGCTTTGCGCACCAGGAAACGCTCGCCGTCGGCGACTGGCGTTATCGGGATGAAGCGCGCCAGCCAGCTCGTACAAAGCGAGCAGCTCGACTCGACGATTTGCCGCTGCTTCTCCTCGCCAAACAGCATGCGCGCCGCTGCGTACAGGAGCAACGCGGCGAACGGATAAACCACCCAGTGGAAGCGCGCAAGCAGGTAGAGCCCGAGGCCGATCAGGGCCGCCCTCATGATGAGCGTGCCAACGATGCCCCAGAAAAGCGCGCGGCGCTGGAGCGCGGCGGGGATGCCGGTCTGCGAGAAAATCAGCGCGAAGACGAACAGATTGTCGATCGAGAGTGATTTTTCCAGCAGGTAGGCGGTAACGTAGGTCAGGCCGGCGTCACTGCCCAGTCGCAGTGTTACCCATGCGCCGAACAACAACGCAAGGCCGATCCAGATGCCGCTCCACAGCGATGCACTCCCCAGCGTAGGTGCGCGCCTGAGCGAGACGTCGACGGCGAGCATGGCGGCGACCACCGTCAGGAAGACGGTCCACTCGATAGGCCCTGCCGCTGTCACCACCGCTGCCTCCGTGCCGACGCATTGTTAATGCTCCGCATTCTACGGGGCAAAAGCTGCCGAGGCGCCAATCACGGAAAATCGTTCCCCCTCATTTCAAAACTTGGCCACAGAGGACACAGAGGTCACAGAGGAAGGCAAAGACGAAATCGAAGTATGAATTTGGATACTCGGGAAAACTGGCATCAATAGCGCAAACCAGGCGCCACTACCACATACATCTTTACTTGTTTTCCTCTGTGTCCTCTGTGACCTCTGTGGCAATCGCCTTTCCAGTCCGGCTACTCCAGTTTGAAAATGATTTCCTGGTCGGCCTGGTAGCTGGTGCCGTCGCGCTTGAAAATATACTGGACCACCGCCTCCATGACGGCGGCGTCGAACACGCCCGGTGGATCGGCAGTCAGGATCTTGGCCTCGCTGACGCTGCCGTTGACTTCGACGGTCAGTCTCACCCGCACCCGGCCTTCGATGTGCTGCGCCTCCGCTTCGGGCGGATACTTCGGCTTTATTTTCTTTACCGGCTTGACGTCGCGGAACACGGACGGCAACGGCTGCACCTCCGGCTTCGGCTCGGGCACCGGCTCGGG
>WNFM01341753.1_pt2 | contig 13531 bp, 15 predicted proteins | sample 5400271 | NCBI WGS metagenome assembly WNFM01 (sample SAMN13153352, study PRJNA577476) | soil metagenome | isolation source: 60 cm saprolite on Douglas fir-dominated hillslope | place: USA:California | collected 2013-09-17 | reverse complement strand
CTGCGGCGCACTATGGCAAGATGGCGTCCCAACAGGATTTCCCTTGAAATGTTGAAACTGGTCATCGGTAACAAGAACTATTCGTCATGGTCGATGCGGCCGTGGCTGGCGCTGCGCGCCAATAACATCCCGTTCGAGGAGGTGTTCATCCCGCTTTACACCGATCAGGCCGACAAGGACCGGATCCTGAGCGTTTCGCGCGCGGGCAAGGTGCCGACGCTGATCGACGGCGACGTCACGGTGTGGGATTCGCTGGCGATCGTCGAATACCTTGCCGAGAAATTCCCGCAAGCGAAACTGTGGCCGGAAGACCGCGCCCGGCGTGCGCATGCGCGTTCGATCTCGGCGGAGATGCATTCGGGCTTCATGCCGCTGCGCAACGAATGCGGCATGAATCTGCATCGGCCGGTCGGCGCCATCCAACTGTCGGACGATGCGCGCGCCAATGTGGCGCGGGTTCAGGAGATCTGGGCCGATTGCCATGGGCGTTACGGCAGCGAAGGTTCGTTCCTGTTCGGCGCCTTTGGCGGTGCGGACGCGATGTTCGCGCCTGTCGTGCACCGCTTTCGCACCTATGCGATCGAGGTAAAGGGCGATGCGCGGCACTATTTCGAGGCGATGACTGATAACGCGGCCTTTCAGCAATGGACCCGTGAAGGGTTGGCCGAGACGATCCGGATCGAGCGCTTCGAGACGGTGTGAGATCGTTTTCGTGATGTCATCGCCGCTTGACGGATCGGCGGTAAAGCGGTCTGAATCCGCCACCGGCGTTTGCCATCGACCGAAAAGGACGCGACCATGGGAATTCTCGATTCACTGGAAAATTCGGATGCGTTCAAGGGCATGCTCGGTCAGCTCGGATCCGCCGTGATCCCGGTGGTGCTGAGCGAGGTGCTCGGCAACGGTAGCCAGGGCGGCGGATTGTCGGCAATCGTCGCCAAGCTGCAGCAGGCCGGTCTTGGCGATCAGGTCAAATCCTGGATCGGCAACGGCCAGAACCTGCCGATTACGGCTGACCAACTGCAGCAGGTGCTCGGCAGCGACACCGTCAAGCAGCTCGCGGCGCGCTTCAACATTCCGGTCGACCAGCTCTCCAAGGTGCTGGCGCAGCAGCCCCCGACCGCCGTCGATCATGCCAGCCCGAACGGGCATCTGCCGCACACCGCCTGACGGTAGAATCGCGGTTGGGATAGCCGCCATGCGGATTCCCGGGAACCCCAAGGATTGCCTTCTATCCTATTGAAGGTACTTGGAAATTTGTGTCTTTTCCATGTCCCGATGTTGCTGGCTTTTGGCGCCTCCGGTGTGCTAGGTTGACGCAGGGTTCTCAAGTCGGCCGAAAGCTAGTGGGACCATGAGCGCGGCCGGCTTCCTTGCGTATGGAGAGGGCGTTGAAGCACAAGTACTCCGTTGGAGAGACTGTCTATTTTACTGCCAGTAACGTTGCCCGTCCGGCCGCCACCGGCACCTATGAGGTGATCCGGCTGCTTCCGACCGATGGTGACGATTGTCAGTATCGTATCAAGAGTTCGGCCGAGACGTTCGAACGGGTCGCCAAGGAAAGCCAGCTCGCGGTTTCCTGAAACTGTTGTGCGCTGGCAGCCGGCTGACGGTTCCACTTTCGACCGCCGTCAAAAGGCCCCGTTCGCAGAACAATTCTGGCGAAGGTTGAATGGCGCCGAATGCGCATTCGCCTTCGACGATCGTGTTTTATGCTGCGTTGAGGGACACCGCGCATGAACTGGGCTTGGGCTTCTTCGCTGGATCACATCTGGCGCTCACCGACGTTCCCGATGTGGCTGACGCTGGCCGCAGCGGGATTTTTCGGCATCATCGTTCTGATCACGCTGTTGCGGGCGGAGAAATCCGTGGCCAACGGCGCGCTGACGGTGATCACGCTGCTGGCGATCGGCGTTGCGGTGGCCGCGACCATCCGTGGCTTCGGGCCGGGCGGGCAGACCGCTTCCGCCCAAACCCGCAACGCCCAGCCGATGCGTGCCGGGTTACCGCAGCTTTCCTGCATCGACGACCTCGCCGGCGATGCCGTGCTGAACGCCTGCGAGAAGACCTTGTTCGGCTCCGCTGAATCCTCCGCCGCGGCCGTTGCCTATGCGGGCTCGCTGATTACGCAACTGGTCGAGGCCGGCAATGCCGCCACCGTCGGCAAGAACCCGAGTTTCGAGTTTCTGGCGCTGCGCCGCGCGGTCGAGCGCGACCGTTATGGGCTGATGGCCTATGTGCTGATGGCGCGCGACCATTGCACGCCGCAGGCCTGTCTGGCGTTTCGTTCGCTGGCCGATAGCCGTCAGGTCGCCGGCAACATGGACGATCGCGTCTATGAGAACCTGATCACACGTTACGCGCCGTCGTGGAACGCGCCGGCCCAAGGAATGGCAGGAGCCGGGGCAGGGCTGATCGCGGCGCTGCCGTCGACCATGCCCACTGGAAAACCCACCAACGCTGAATTTCCGACCTCGGCTTCGACCCCTGCGGTCAGCATCATGGCGCCGGAACCTGGGCCCGGCGCGGCCAAGCCTGCCGCGGCGGCCGCTACGAGAGCGCCGGCGCCGCCTCCGGCGGCGGCAGCGCCCGCGCCCGCGGCTCCCAAGAAGCAGGCGGCAGCGAAGCGACCGCCGGCTGCGGCACCGGTCCAGATCGCACCGGCCGCAGCAGCGCCCGCCACTGCGCCCGCGAATGAATGATCATTTGCAAAGTTAACGCAGGCCGCTAAACCGTTAGCGAAATGGCGCTTCATATTCTCAAGCTTGCGGTCGGTTGCGAGTCAGTCAAGGAACTCCGCGGCTGGGTTGCCGAACGGATGGCGACGGCCAAGAAAAAGGGCCTGCCGCTTCGGCACGTCCACGTCACGCGGATGACGCCGAAGCGCGATGGCGAAATCCTGGCCGGCGGCTCGCTCTATTGGGTGATCAAGGGCGAAATCGCCGCACGCGAGAAGATTATCGCGATCGAACCGTTCCGCGACAAGGACGGCATCGGACGCTGCCGCCTGGTGATGCAGCCGAAGGTGATTGCGGTGTCGCCGCGGCCGATGCGGCCGTTCCAGGGCTGGCGCTATCTGGCCGAGGACGCTGCCCCTGCCGACCTGACCAAATCCTCCGCCGCCAGCGTCGCCGCGATGCCGGAACCGATGCGCCGCGAATTACGCGATCTCGGACTGCTCTAGGTCGGGTTAGGTTGCACGCTACAGCGACGCCGCCGTGACGATGTGCAACCGCAGCCATTCGGATGCCGGCAAGTCGGTCTGGCGGTGCGCTTCCGAGTTGCGGTCGACAATGTCGAGCAGTTCGGTGTCGACGCCCATGTCGCGCAGGTAGATCCGATAGAGTTCACCAAATCGCACCGTCAGTCCCTCGCGGCGCTCTTCGCTGACATTGGGCGCCAGCCGGTTGTGAATTTCCATGCCGCTCAGGACCACCTTGGTGCCGGCCGGCAGGCTGCGGTGGACGCCACCGGCCAGCACCAGCACACAGGCGAGGTCGCAGGCCATATCCACCGTCTTCAGTTTGGCATCGAGCGGCCCGCCCGGACGCTTCAGCGCAAAACAATCCGCCTCGTTCTTTCCCTGACAGGCTTCGACCTCGGTCGAGCCCGCCGTGGTGTCGAAGCCCCGGGCGCGCAGAATCCGGCCGAGGCTGTACGCGACGTTGAGATTGGCCGGGCCCCAGCTATGGATCACCACGGGCAGCTTGCGACCGGCCTGCCGGTCGAGGATCGCGATCAGACGCTTGTGGGTATCCCACTGCACGGTTCCTTCGGCGGCGATCCAGTCCGAGCAGCCCGGCCCACAGGCACCGTCGGCGCCGTGGGCGACATAAAAGATCATCGCGTCAGTCGGCGAGCCGATGCCGCCGACCGCCGGCCGATGCGGGTCCTGCGCCTGGGCGATGCCGGTGGCAAAAAGGGTGAACAGTCCGCCGAAAACGGCTGTTCGTAACGACAAGGCGCCCATCGCGGCAATTCCCCTTGGCAAGAACATCGTTGGCGGCGATTTTTATCCCGAAAGTTGTACTTCTCAAGTGTGACGCGTAGCGGACCTAGATTCCGATTTTGCCTAGGTCCCGATATTGTCGATCAGCCGGGTCTTGCCGAGCTTGGCTGCGACCAGGATCCGCACCGGTCCGTCCTTCGCCGAGGCGATCGGCGCCAGCGTCTCGGCATGCCGGGCCTCGAAGTAATCCACGACGAAGCCGGCATGGGTGATCAGTTCCCGGCCGGCTGATATCGCGGTCTCGCATTCCTCGCCGGCTTTGAGGCGTTTCGCGGTTTCCTTCATGGCGCGATAAAGCACTGGCGCGGTCTGGCGTTCCTCCGGCGACAGGTAAACGTTGCGCGACGACATCGCGAGGCCGTCGCGTTCCCGCACCGTGCGCGAGCCGACCACCCGGACGCCGAGGTCGAGATCCCCGGCCATTTGCGTCACCACCCGCAACTGTTGAAAATCCTTCTCGCCGAAGATCGCGACATCCGGCCGGCACTGGGTGAACAGCTTGCCGACCACGGTGGCGACGCCGCCGAAGAAGTGCGGCCGGAAGCGGTCCTCGAGACCGGCGACGGCCGGCCCCTCCGGCACGACCCGGGTTGCGAAGCCCTCCGGATACATCGCCTTGACGTCCGGGTTCCAGATCAGGTCGACCTTCTCGGCGGCGAGCTTCGCAACATCGGCCTTCCAGGTGCGCGGGTAGGAACCGAAATCCTCCGTCGGCGCGAACTGGGTCGGGTTCACGAAGATCGAGACGATGACTTTCTGGGCACGGCGTTTGGCGAGGCGCACCAGCGACACATGGCCGTCATGGAGCGCTCCCATGGTTGGCACCAGCGCGACCGTGGACTTTCTGGCGCGCAAGGCTTCGAGCGCGCGGCGCAAGGCGGGAACGGTGCGGACGACCATGGGACTTCGCGACATCTGGGCTAAATCTCTTTGCAGTGCTCTTGGCGTTCAGGATCGGGCGAGGGCCATTAGCCCCAAGCCTTTTGTGCCCGAAGCCTTTTGTGCCCGAAGCCTGTCGGCGGGCAGGCCGACCATATAAGGCAAGGTCATTGTCGCCAAGGTAACTCGAATACCGTTCAGGGATGGCTGTTCTGAAACAGCTTGACGCGCGCCGCGGGCCTGGCGCGCCAACCGGGCCGGTGTGCGGCGGGACACATATCCACGCGCTTCGCGGATTCATCATTAAGGCAGCCCACGTGCGATTTAAAACGGTTGCCGCGCATTTCACTTGACCGCAGCCGCGCGTGATTTGAAGATATCGTGCGGGGGTTGAATCATGTTGGTGCAGGCTAGTCAGAGTCAATCCGGTTCGGCACACGTCGTGGTGCTGGGCAACGAGAAGGGCGGTTCGGGAAAATCCACCACCGCCCTGCATATCGCTGTCGCGCTGATGAAGGCCGGACAGCGCGTCGCCACCATCGATCTCGACTGCCGCCAGCAGAGTTTCACCCGCTATATCGGCAACCGCAGCGCCTGGGCGCGCCGGACCGGCCTTGGCCTCGAAATTCCCGTGCACTACTGCATCAAGCTCGGCGAGACGATGCAGATCGCCGACAATGAAAATTCCGAGTTCCAGCAATTCATGGAAGCGGTGAGTGCCGTCGAGCGCACCTTCGACTTCATCGTCATCGATACGCCAGGTTCCGACTCCTATCTGATGCGGCTCGCGCATTCGATGGCCGACACGCTGGTGACGCCGATCAACGACAGCTTCCTCGATTTCGACGTGCTCGGCACCGTCGATCCCGCCACCTATTCCGTGACCGGCGAGAGCCATTATGCGGAGATGGTGCGTGACGTCAGGCGTAAGCGTCGCCAGCTCGACGGCGCCACCACCGACTGGATCGTGGTACGCAACCGCCTGTCGATGATCGGCTCGCGCAACAAACAACTCGTCGCCGACAGCCTGAAGGATCTTTCGCTGCGGCTCGGCTTCCGTTCGATCGACGGCTTCGCCGAACGGGTGGTCTATCGCGAATTCTTTCCGCGCGGGCTGACTGCACTCGACGACATCGACGAGGCGACGCTCGGCACGCGGCCGAGCCTCGGCCATGTGACGGCGCGCGAGGAAGTCACGAGCCTGCTGCGCCAGCTCAAGCTGCCGCTCGACGAACGCGGCCGCCGCCGCGCCGCCAACCGCGCCGAATGGTTCACCCAGGTCGACAAGCCGCTCGAAATCCACGACATCATCAGCGCCTAGCGTTTCCGAAAGCAAACGCGTCCTTCGCTGTCATAGCGTTTCCGTAAGGAAACGCGTCCTTCACTGTCGTAGCGTTTCCGAATGGAAGCGCGTGTTTCGACATTAAGGCTCGATTACCGTGATGCTGAATGGCCCGCTCTTGGCCGCGGCATGCGCCACCGCTTCGTTGGCGTGGTCGAGATCGAATGCGGTGACTTCGAAATGATCCAGCGTTACCTGGCCTGAGCGGATCAGGCCTGCCATCAGTGTCGTCGCATGCGGCGGATACATCCATTGCCCGTGCAGCGTGATGCAGTTTCGCATCATCCAGGGATAGGGTAGTTCGAGGTCGGCGCCACCCTGCATGCCGACGCCGCCCATCAGCACCACGCGCCCGTAAGGGCGCACCGCCAGGACCGCGGTCCGTACCTGCACGGCAGAGGCTGCGGGCGGCAGGATGTCGAGCACGCAGTCGATCGGGCCCGGCGCGGCCTGAACGATCCGCGCACGATCGTCGGCCTCGCTGCCCAGCATTTTGACGGTTCGAACGCGGGGGCCGAACCGCTTGGCGACATCGCCGAGCGCCTTCTCGTTACGGCCGGTGGCGATGACGCATTGCGCGCCCATTCCGAGCGCGACGGCAACGGCCCCCGCGCCGAAACTTCCGGTGGCGCCGTTGACGAGCACGGTTTCGCCGGGCTGCAGCTTGGCGGCGAGGAACCCGCCAAAGGGCACCAGAAATTTGCCGATCGCACACCAGCGGCCGGCGTCCTTGGCTTCGATGGCGCCGATCGGAATGGCATTCTCCGTCGGCAGCCGCAGCCGTTCTGCCCAGGAGCCATCGTGGAAGTATTTCTGCAGCTTCAATCCGCCTTCGCTGCCGCCGGTCAGCCCCTGCAACATGATGTCGGGTGCCAGCGCATTGTCGCGCGAACGCACGGTCGGATCGCAGAAGACCCAGTCGCCGGGGCGAAGCCGTGTCGCGTCGGGGCCGGTGGCGCGGACGCGGCCGACACAGCCGGCGCCGAACACGATGGGCAGTTCCAGAAGGTAATTTCTGGCGCCGCTGAGAACTTCGTTGGCGTAAGCCAGAACCCCGCTCGCCGCGACGTCGACGATCACTTCGCCGGTGCCGAGCACTGGATCAGGCACGGTTTCGATGGCGAGCGGTGATCCGAACGATTTCAAGACGGCAGCTTTCATGGCGTGTTCCTTCTTTGGCAGAGACCGCATTCTCGCAGGCTTCATTGTGCTAACAAGACCTGGTATTATCCTAGGACTGCAACACCCAGCCGGCGGGGCGAAGCCATGACTGACTTGAAGCCATGACCGACGTGATGACCAATTCCAGGCAGGGCGAACTCGGCGACTTCCTGCGGTCGCGGCGGGACAAGTTGACGCCGAGGGCGGTCGGCCTGCCGGACGGGCGCCGGCGGCGAACGCCGGGCCTGCGGCGGGAGGAGGTGGCCGAACTCGCCGGCATCGGCGTCGACTGGTACATCCGCCTCGAGCAGGGACGCTCCGTCAGTCCTTCCACGGCGACGATCGACGCGCTGGCCCGCGCGCTGCGGCTATCCAGGGGCGAGCACCGGCATCTGAAGGAGTTGACCGAAAATACCGACCGGCGCGTCTTCGTCCGCGAGACCGTTCCGCCGGCGGTCCGGCGCACCGTCGAGCGGCTGAACCTGCCGGCCTATGTCACCGGCCGGCGCTGGGACGTGCTGGCCTGGAACGAGGCGGCCGACGAAATCTTCGGCTTCAGCCAGATCGCCGATGCCGATCGCAACAGCCTCATCACCGTGCTGACCAAGCCGGCATCGCGGCGGCTGTTCGGGGCGTCATGGGCCGATGTGGCCAGGCGGATGGTTGCCCAGTTCCGGGCCACCCACGATCTGTGGGCCGGCGATCCGGCCTTTCGCGACCTGTTGGCGCGCTTGCGTGAGGACTGCCCGGAATTTGCGGGATGGTGGGAAGCGCACGATGTCAGCGGCGTTGCGGCTGGCCACAAATCCATCAGCCATCCCAAGAAGGGGCGGCTCAAGCTGGAATATGTAAGCTTTCAGGCCAACGACGATCCAGGGTTGAAACTGGTGATCTACACCCCAGTCTGAATCTCCGTATTCCTACGGGATTCTTGCGGGATTCCCGCGGGGTGAAGGCAACGGATCGCGAACAGCGGCGGAACAAGCCGCAGGGAATCCCGTTTTCATTAAAGTTTTATCTGATGACCGAACCCGGCGTTGGTTGGGGCCGTCGTATAAGAGAGAGGTTGGGAACTGAGCAGGTGCACAATGGATAGCTGCATCGCACAACGATCAGGCGTTCAATTCACAACATTTGGACTTTATGTCACGTGGCCGTGACATATATGATCCCCAAGGGACCGAAGAGTCTCGAAGGTAAAAAGCGGCCCTTTTGGTGGGGCACCGAGGACGAAATATGAAACGTGGAATTACCGTTCTGCTTTCACTCACCGCGCTACTCGCGCTCGCGTATTTTACCGCGAGCAAGTGGGCTATCCGGCACGAGACGATTTCGTTCCATGACCCGGCGCGTGACAACCGGCTGGTTGCAGTCGACATCGCTGTCCGCTGGGACAAGGAAATGCAGGCCAATGCCGGCATGATCACCTTGCCGGTGACGATCATCAACCACGGCAACACGGTCAAGCACACCGAGTATTCGTTCCTGGCCAACGTCTTTGCTGCGCGTGGTTACCTCGTGATCAGCCCCCAGCATGACCTGCCGACCGATGCGCCGATGGTGACCAAGGTCGGCGAACTCTATGTCGGCCGCCTGCCGCAGATTGAGCGCGGCGTCGCCAACATCCATTTCGCTCTCGCGGAAATGAAAAAGATCCAGCCCAACGCCGACTACAACAGGGTGACGATGGTCGGCCATTCGATGGGCGGCGACATCACGATGTATTTCGCCAAGCAGTATCCCGACGAGATCAAGAAGGTCGTGACGCTGGATAATCTGCGCGTGCCGTTCCTGACCGAGGGCAAGTTCAAGATCCTGTCGTTCCGCTCGCACGATACCCAGTTCAAGCCGGACGCGGGTGTCGTTCCCGACGCGGAAGAGTGCGAGAAGGCCGGCATCACCGTTGTGAATACCGACTTCCAGCACAACGACATGCGCGACACCGGACCGGACGCAGCAAAATCCTCGATCCAGACCATGCTCGACAAGTTCCTGGAAGATACCGACACCAGTTCGCTGAGGCCGGTGCCGACCAAGGTGCCCGACGTTCTGACCAACAGCCCGGGACCGGTCCCGCTGGCGAGCAATCCGGCGCTGGCGGACAAGCCGATCGCTAACTAAGGTTCGCGCCAACCAAGGCTCGGTTGATCTCTGCCGGATCGAGATCGGGTGCATTGAACGCTGTCTGGCGCCGTCCCACATAAGGGCGGACTGCGGATAGCGAGAGCCCATGGCCGGCGAACCCATCAAACCGAAATCGGCAGGCGACGTCGCGTCGGCGAAAGCCGCGGACGCACGCAAAGCCAATCCGTTGCCGGAGGCGAGGCCATCGGCGGCCGAGGATATCGCCGCCTTTGTCGCCAAGGCCCGCGCGATGTCGCCGCACCACCCCGGCGCCAGGGGGCGGCTGGTGTTTGCGCTCGACGCCACCATGAGCCGGCAGCCGACCTGGGACATGGCCTGCGCGCTGCAGGCCGACATGTTCCGCGAAGCCGCTTCGCTCGGCAGCCTCGACATCCGCCTGGTCTATTACCGCGGCTTCAACGAATGCCGCGCCACGGGGTGGATTTCCGACTCCGCGCAGCTTGCGAAATTGATGGGCAAGATCGATTGCCAGGGCGGCAATACCCAGATCGGCAAGGTGCTGTCGGAATCACGGCGTGAGGCGGTCGCATCCGCGGTGCGCGCGGTAGTGTTTGTCGGCGACGCCATGGAAGAACAGGTCGACGATCTCTGCGCCAAGGCCGGCGAACTCGGCCTGCTCAAGGTGCCGGTATTCATGTTCCAGGAAGGTCACGATGCCGCCGCCGAACAGGCGTTCCGCGAGATCGCGCGGCTCACCGGTGGCGCCTGGTGCCGGTTCGATCCCGGCGCCGCAGCGCAATTGCGCGAATTGTTGCGTGCGGCCGCAGCCTACGCCGCCGGCGGGCGCGAGGCGCTGATGGCGCTGTCGAAAACCGCAAGCGGCGCGGCGAAGCTGATCGGCCAGATGAAGTCGTGATCGGCGCCGTTATGCAATTTGCCGCCAATGCGATTATATTAGGCGGATGCCAACCCTGATTGCCGGCGTCGTCGCCGTTGTCGTTCTTTACTCGCTGCTGCAGATGTTTCGTGCGGCCAATCCGGTCGTGCTCGCGCGCGCCATCAAGATCGGCGGCGGCGTGGTGGCGCTGGCGGTCGCGGCCTTTACAGGGCTGCGCGGCTTTTCGGCGCCGGACTGCTTGGCTGGTCGCCGTTCGGTCCCGGCGGCTTCAGCAATATCGGTGGGATGTTCGGCGGCACGCAGCGCTCGCCGGGCCAGGCGTCGCGGGTGCGCTCGCCATTTCTCGACATGAGCCTCGATCACGACAGCGGCGAATTGTCGGGCCGGATCGTGGACGGGCCGAATGCCGGCCGCGCGCTCGACGAGTTCGACCTCGAAGGCCTGGTCGCGATGATGCCGGGCTTCGACGCCGAGAGCGTCGCCTTACTTGAAAGCTATCTTGACCGCCGGTTTCCCGCCTGGCGTCAGAACGCGCAGGGCGACGCGGCAGGGGGGCAGCGCCGCGCGGCGTCGAGTGGCAAAATGACGGACGAGGAGGCTTATCAGATCCTTGGCCTGCAGCCGGGGGCGGGGCGTGACGACATCAGCCGGGCGCATCGCGCCCTGATGAAGAAACTGCATCCCGACCAGGGGGGCTCTACGTACCTCGCCGCCCGTGTAAACGAGGCCAAGGATACTCTGCTTCGCACGCATCTCAGCTAACTCCGGCTTACGCTACAAACGCAACAAACCGAGAGCTGCTTCCGTCTTGTTCTCTGATCGAGGCCCCATATCGCCCGCCGTTACCCGGCGTGGTCGATCGCTTGTTCCCTAAAACTTAACCGTAAAGTCTTGACGAGAAGTTTTCGCCGAGCCGAATTGCCCGCCATCGCGCGATCGGCACTCGCGACCGCGTTCCCGGCTTGGGGCAGCTTTCGCGCCAAACCGCTCCGGAAAACAACAAAGCCGGCGCTTGCGGCGCCGGCTTTGCGATTTCGAACGAAGCAACCGATCAGTTGCGGACGGTGATGCAGGAAATGTCGGCGCGCTTCAGCGTCTTGCAGACCGCTTCGGCCTGGTCGCGCTCGAGGCCGGCGAAGCGGGCGCGGAACAGTTTGCGGTTGTCCTTGGCGACGACCGGTTCGGTGAAGGGATCGGCCTTGCTCAGCAGGGCTGAGGCCTTGCTGCGGGCGAGATCGATGCGCTGCTTGGCTTCGCCTTCGCTTTCCAGCGCGCCAACCTGGATGATCCAGCCGCTGTGGGCAGCGGCCGGAGCCGCCGGCTTGATCGCGCCGTTGTCCTGCACCGTGCGCGGCGCCGGATCGGCATAGGCCAAAGCTTGGGAAGAACTGGCCTGGGAAGAACTGGCTTTCGAAGCGGCGGCCTGAGACGGGGAGGCCACGCTGGAAGCGGGCAGGACGCCGAGTAGGCCTTGTCCGGTGCCGTGATTGGCGGGCTGCGGCGGCATCTCGACCCGGGCCGTCTCGGTCTTGTTCGTCTCGGTCGCCTTCGCCACCACGGCGCTGGAGGTCTCGGCAACTTCGGGGCGGGCCGAAACGGTGCTGGTGATCGGCGGTGCCGGCTGCGACGGGCCGGCGGAGGCGAGCTTCATCGATCCTGCCTTGACCTGGACAGTCTTGACCCTGACCGGCTTCATCGGCTCGGCGGAGCCGGGGATCGCCGCGATCTGTTGGGTCTGGATCACGCCGCTGGTAAACTGCGCGGGCTCGGGCTTGGCTTGCGGTTCGACCTTGGCCGGCGGCGGGGGCAGGGCTGCGGCGGCCGCCGCCATCAGCGAGGGTTTTGCCGGAGCAACCTGGCGGGTCGCGGCCTGCGCGGCCATTCCCGGCTCGGAAGCAGCGATGCCGCCATTGACCTGAACCATCTCGGTCGGCCGGGAAGCGGCTCCGGCTTCGGCCACGTCGGCATTGGCGTCGGCGGGGTTGCGCTCGGTGATCGCGGCAACGGTACGCCTGGTCGCGCCCTTTTCCAGGTTCTCAGCGAGCAGGTTAACCGCCGCTGCGGCCGCCCAGCACCACGCCCACCAGATGGCGGTTGCCGCGGCGCATCGAGGTCACGAGGTTGAATCCTGAGGCGCGGGTGTAACCGGTCTTGATGCCGTCGACGCCCTCGACATTGCCGAGCAGCCGATTGTGGTTGCGGATGGACTGGCCGTGATAGTTGAACACCGACGTCGAGAAGTAACGGTAGTAGGTCGGGAAGCGATCCTGGATCGCGCGGCCGAGGGTGGCCTGGTCGCGCGCCGTGGTCACCTGTTCGTCGTTGGGAAGGCCCGAGGCGTTGCGATAGGTCGTCTTCGTCATGCCGAGCGCGCGCGCCTTGCGCGTCATCATCTTGGCGAAGTCGTCTTCATCGCCGCCAATGGCTTCGGCGATCACGACAGCAGCGTCGTTGGCCGAACGGGTGACGAGACCCTTGATGGCGTCCTCGACCTTGACGGTCTGTCCCGGGCGCAGACCGAGCTTGGTCGGCGCCTGCTCGGAAGCGTGCTCGGACACTTCCATTTCGGTGTCGAGGTTCATCTTCTTGGAGTCGAGGCGCTCGAACAGCAAATAGAGCGTCATGATCTTGGTCAGCGAAGCGGGGTGACGGCTGCCGTCGGGGTTGTTCGAGGTCAGTACCGCACCGGAATTGCCGTCGACGATGATCGACGAAAACTGCGGACTATAGCTCTCGCTGGCGACGTGGGTCCGGTGATGGCTGGCGACCTGGCGATGCCGGTAGCGGCGCGCTTCGGCGCTGTCGCTGGTGATCAGGATCGCGGTCGTGAAGGTAGCCAGCCCGAGAACGCAAACTCGCAAGGTGCGCGAGGAAGCCAAGGTTGTACGAAGCATTTACTTCCCCGTCCCAATTTCTATCTTGATCACCGGTTCGTGAGGCGAAATTGTGCCCAAAGACCCCCGGTGTTTTCCTGCTCGCAGTACCAATCCGGGCAAAACGCGTGGCCCGGACGGCCGATCAGGTCGCTGTTCTAGCTAAGGTGCTGTTCACAAACAGCTTTCAGGCTGTCTGTCGGAAGGCGAACAAGTCCAGGAATCAGGTTAGGCGGAGCGAGTTTCCAAAAGATTAACGAACCGTTGCGTAACACTCCGGGGTT
>WNFM01157987.1_pt1 | contig 13542 bp, 12 predicted proteins | sample 5400271 | NCBI WGS metagenome assembly WNFM01 (sample SAMN13153352, study PRJNA577476) | soil metagenome | isolation source: 60 cm saprolite on Douglas fir-dominated hillslope | place: USA:California | collected 2013-09-17 | reverse complement strand
CGCGGACATGCTCAAGGGCCCCAAGGGCACGGTCGTCAAAATTGTGGTCACGCGCGAAGGCTACACCGACCCACTGACGTTTACCGTGACGCGGGGCGAAATTCCGCGCCACTCTGTTGACATTACGTTTTTGCTCAAGCCTGGCATCGGATATGTCCGGCTGTCTTCGTTTAATGAAACCACTGACCATGAAATCGCCGATGCGCTGCGCGAATTGAATGCCAGCAATCTGGACGGCCTGATTCTGGACATGCGTGGGAATCCCGGCGGCCTGTTGAATGAGGCGGTCGCGGTCGGCGACATGTTCCTGGAAAAAAATCAACTCATCGTTTCGCACCACGGCCGCACTTCGCCGGAGCGCCGTTACTATGCAGTGCGCGGCAACCAGGGCGTGACGATCCCCTTGGTAATTCTAGTGAATAATAATTCTGCGTCAGCCACCGAGATTGTTTCCGGTGCGGTGCAGGACCACGACCGCGGACTGATCGTCGGCGAAACCACATTCGGCAAGGGCTTGGTGCAGACGGTAACGCCGCTCAGCGAAAACACCGGTCTGGCGTTGACCACCGCGCGTTACTACACGCCAAGCGGACGCCTGATTCAACGGGATTACAAATCGATTTCGCTTTACGAATATCACTACGAGCGCAAAGTCCCCGATCACCCGACGGAAATCAAGCTGACCGACAGCGGCCGCCAGGTTACCGGCGGCGGCGGCATTACTCCCGATATCGTCGTAGCGTCTACGAAACTCACCAAGTTTCAACAGGAACTGTTTCGCGCGGATGCTTTTTATCCGGCGGAAGCGGGCGTAGGCGGGTTCACTCGCTTTTATTTGGGAGAGCGGCCGACCATCACCCACGAATTTACCGTGGACGACGAAGTGATACACCAGTTTCGGAATTATCTGACCAAGAAAAACGTGCGCTTCTCGGAAGCTGAAATCGCCGACAATCTGGACTGGATCAAGCGCAAGATCAAGCAGGAAGTTTTCATGTCCACGTTTGGAATGCAGGAAGGTTACAAAGTCCTGCTGGAATCCGATCCGCAAGTGCTGAAGGGCGTGGAAGCGATGCCGCAAGCCCGCGCACTCTATCAGAACGCGCGCAAGATTGTGGCGCAACGAACCGGCGCCTCCATCGATCAGCCGTAATTCCGGCTCTCAGGCGTTTCGCGGGAATCGGCCTTCGGTGATGCCGCGGCTTAAGCCCAACAGATAGCTCCACACGGCAGTTCTGGTGGCACCCAGCGTTGTAAAACGGAACTGGGTGCGCATCGGATCCACATAGTCAATCAAGCCGGCTTGCTCCATAAATCGGAAGTGGCGCTCGCGAAGCTCACGAAATTCAGCCAGTTCGCGCCCCTGGGTGAACGGCCTCACCATCACACCATTTTCCTGAATCCAGGCTTTATGGCGTTGCCAGAGGCGATTAAAATTTGGTGACGGAACCAACTGGCTGGTCCAATTACGGGAAAGGTCGATTTGCACACCCGACTGTTTGTCAGTGGAGTAGAACGATCGGCCATCCGCGGTTGGCGTATGCAGCCAGGTGCCCTGAATGGGTAGCTTTCCCAACGAACCCGCGCCAACCACGGCAAGAATGGTGCGATCCGGCGAAATTAGCAGCGCGTAATCTACCCGGTAAAGCTCGCCCTTGAGGTCGCGCGACCAGCCGAGTAGCGTGAATTCGGCCTGCGTGGCGTCGGCGACCCAGCGACCTGCGTAGCCGCCGGCGTCCCCGAAGTGCGGCTGTGCCTGCAAATCGCTGTAAGGCCAGGTCAGACGCTTCTCCAAACGAAACGCGAGCGTGATGAAGATCAGGAACAAAAACACCATTCCAGCAAACGTATAGAGATTCATAGCGGGCTTCCTTTCGCGGGTGCTACTGAAAACAGTCTATAGTTTGCGAGCAGAACAAGAGAGATGGCCGGGTTCTCGCTGTTGGAAGAGTTACCTGTCCTGAAGTGCTGGTTGGAAACGGGCGGTTGCTTTGCTAAAATTCTTACTGCAGTACATCCTAGCTCGTGTGGGCGAGTAGCTCAGCTGGGAGAGCGCATCGTTCGCAACGATGAGGTCGCCGGTTCGATCCCGGTCTCGTCCACCAAAAATACCAATAAAAACCCAGTATTCTGAAGCTCCGGCCGCACTCGCCGCCCAGCGCCGTCAGTTGCCAGTACAACACGTAGCCCGTCGGACCGGCCTCGTAGCAGAACTGCAACTCTTCAACAGGACCCAGTTTCTTGACCAGTTTACGAACAGACTCATGTCGATTCGGGATCACTCCAACCGATCTGACCTCTCCGTCTTGCTCTGCAACGGCGACCGCAACGTCTCGGCATGGACATCCAAACCAACAAATTTTATTCTTTTCACTGACCGGCTCCTTTCGCTTGTGGCTCTGCGTTTTGGTCTTACCGACTCACAGCGTAACCCACGCGCTGCGAAGCGGAGCCGGTCGTTCCATGGTCACAATCAGGACTTGGACGACATTCGTATACCTCAGAGCTTCAGAAACCGGACATTTTCGTTCCACGACCCACATGGAGGGTTAAGCGCGTTACCAGGACATGGCGGTTTGCTGAGTTGGGTGTTCGAGCCTCTTACTTCGGTGGTTGTGCGGGCTGGTTTTCACTTGTTGGGGGCACGATCCCTTTGAGTCGCAAATCGGTCACCATGTTCCCGTAGTGCTCATCCGTGTGCGCCGTATTGATCGAGAACAATGTGAGCTTCGCTAGGTCGTAGTTGAAGAGTTTCACCATCTGGCCGCCTTTTGCATCGGTCATACTGTCGAATGCCTTGTTGCAGTACGCGACTCCGTCCTTGAGTGCAGCCACGAGGTCCGCCTTTGACGTCTTCGTTTTTTCGATGTCCTTTGCTGGGTTTGCTTCACCTATGACTTGCGAGCAGAACATGTACGAAGCGTCGGCCACATGGCCAACGAGCTGGCCAAAAGTGCGAACCTCCGGTGTCGGCTTGAAGGAGTAGTTTTCTTCCGGCATTTTCTGCGCCGCACCGACAACCGCGCCACTTACAAACGAGTAAAAACCTCTTTCGCTCGCGGTAATCGGGTTCGCGGGCGGAGTGGACGGCGCCGGTGGAGCGGACGTCGGCGGTTTCTCCTGCCCGAGCAGAGCAACGGGAACTGCCATCAATGCAACAAACACAAAACCGAGTCTTTTGTTCATGAAACTCCTTCCGGGAAATCGTGCCACCTTGCGGGTCATAAACACCCGCAATCTACTATACGCACGAAGTGCCGAGTTGTTTCGCGAAAGACAGCTAACTCCTAGTAAGTTAACCAGGACTTTCACCCTATGCGCACTGGCAGCGGGCGCGGTCTCCACCAAAGCAAGAACCCTTGCCCGACGCCAAAAGCCACGTGCTGCCAAGGATTTTCAGAGTAAAACCTAGAAGAGTGATGGTTGTCGCGCAAGCAAAGCAGGTGAAATTAACCACTCGCCACCGATTGAGAACTCTTGAGGAGTCAAGAACAACTCCTTCAGCTGCCAAGAATTTTCTACGCATAACAAACCCAACTACGACGGAATAGACTGCTACAGCGCAAGCCCCAGCGGAACCCAAGGGGAAACGTGACGGGTCGGACTGGCCAGCGAACGGAGCATAAAACCATAGCAAAGCCAAGCGAAGACATGAGTGCCGTAAACGACCCACATCCTGGTTTCCGCCTTTGAATTGTTTCGAATTTTGATCAACTCCTGCTGGCCGCTAGAAGTCTACAGGCTCCTGCATCATATAGACCGTCGAGAGTTCTCAGTTTTCAGTAAGAGACTCAACTAAGCCACCCTCAATTACTCGTTCGAACCCGCATGCGTGGTGTGTCCGCAACCGGGAGACTGGCCATAGAATGAGTTGCCGGCATAATCGAGTTCCTGCAGACCGAGCCGTGACGTGTAATAAGCCCTTATGGCTTCGGATTTTAGAAAATCGAAAAAACGAGTTCCATCGTGAGCGCCGGAGGCATCGTTCCTTGGATCGCTCTGGGGAGCGGTTCGAACAGCGCTCATCGAAGAGACAATTTCGACCTGCCTGTCTGGCTGGACATCCAGAAAACGAATTGCGAAGAGGCGATGCGATTCTGCGTCCAGCCACGCGAGTCCCGCGCGGCAAACTGTTTCAGGCTCGAAGATTTCGAGTCCGCGCACCTGCTCTTCCGAAGCGAAGTAAGCAACGGCGAGCGAGCGCTGTTCGGGCGTCAGTTTTCGCGCTGCAACACGAACGCGTGGAGCGCAGGCCACGGCCAGATCAATCCATTCGGCGACTTCATCGTAGATAGTGGCTGGCGCGCCCTCTGTAGGTGATTTAGTGGATAGCTTCAAGTCTTCGCCAAGGATGATCTCGACGAGGCGTCGAATCACGGGGAATTCCTGAGGCGAAAACGACTGTGGGGCGTACGGTCCAGAGCGCGGACGAAGATATTCGGTTTCCGCGCCTAGCGGAACCGGAAAAAACGCGCCATCGCTGTTGAGCGCGTGAGTGACGTGGTCGATGGAAGGCGAATAGAGTCCCGGAGGGAGAGCTGCCGCAGCGATATGTTCCGGCGGCTGAGATTCGCCGGGCACACCGGTGAACCCGGAGAGAATGATGGCACTGCCGAAGTTCAGCAGCCATTCGCGGCGAGACAGTGGGGCAATTGGCCCGGCTTGATCGGGTTTGTTGTCGTTTTCGCTCATAAGAAGTTCAACTCACAGATTGCCTCTGCGGTACTCATCAACGATATAGTCGCCTGCGCGGGCGGAGATGGCCATAATGGTGAGCGTTGGCTCATAGCATCCCTGGGTGGGGAAGACCGCGCCGTCAGTGACGAAGACGTTTTTGGCATCGTGCACCTGGCCGAAGCCATTCACCACACTCTTCTTGGGATCGGCGCCCATGCGGGCGGTGCCGCATTCGTGGATATTCTTGCCGAACACACTTAGCGCTTCTCCTGGGGGCTGGGGACGGTCCAGCTTCATAGCGTCCAGAATCTCCAAGACATCCTGGCGCATGGCCTTGGCCATGGCGTGCTCGTTTTCGCCATAGCTGGCCACGATGCGTAGCGCCGGAATGCCCCAGGCGTCTTTCTTATCAGGGTCGAGAGTAACGTAATTGTCGTAGCGGGGCAGACATTCACCCTGCGCGTTGATGGCGAAATAGTACGGGATTTCAGAACGTATTTTCTGGCGCCAGGAGGAGCCAAACCCCGCGAGTCCGAACGCGTGTGCGTACAGTTCCTGACTGCCGTCACCGTCAAAGCGGTAGCCGCGCAGAAATTGCTTGTTCGTATTTCTTCCGGTGTTGGCGTACTTGGGAATCAGGAAGCCACATGGCGTGCCACTGGGGTCACGTCGAGAAGATTTAAACTGCGGAAGGTACCCGCCAGCACCCTCTAGCGAGAAGTGGTCCATCAGGTAGTGCCCAAGTTGACGGGAGGAGTTGCCGAGGCCGCCCGGAAAGCGGGACGAGGATGAGTTGAGCAGGATGCGCGTGGACTCGAGGGCGCAGGCAGCGAGCACGACGACGTTGGCGCGCGCCTCGTGATGAGTGTGTGATGAGCGGTCAACATAATGAACGCCTTGCGCTTTGCCTTGCTCGTTCATGACTACGTGGCTGACAACAGCGTCGCTGACCAGGGTCAAGCGGCCGGTTCGCGCAGCGGCTGGAAGTGTCACGCAGGGACTGTTGAAGTACGACGCGGTGTGGCAACCGCGCTGGCATTCGTCGCAGTAGTGGCAAGCAGGCCGCCCGCGATGCACGGTGGTGAGATTGGCCACACGGTCGGGCATCACGACCCAGCCAAAATTCTTCCCGATGACTTCCCGTGCCAGCTCGCCGCCGCAGGAGAGGCTCATGGGCGGCAGGAATTTGCCGTCGGGCATCTGCTCGAGACCTTCGCGCGAGCCGCTTACACCGATGAAGGATTCCACCAGGTCGTAATACGGAGCCAGGTCCTTGTAACTTAGCGGCCAGTCTTCGCCATAACCGTCGCGGCTTGCGGCTTTGAACTCGTAGTCGCTGTAGCGGTAACTTTCGCGGCCCCAGCAGAAAGTTTTGCCGCCGACCTGACGGCCGCGAATCCACATAAATGGCTTGTCGAGCGGAAAGGTGTACGGATTTTCATGGTCGTTGACGAAAAACTGGTGGCTGAATTCGTCGCACGCAAAACACAGACGCTGGATGGGCTGGCGTTCGATCAGCGCTTGGCGATTACCGAAACCACGGAACTTGACCTGATATGGCCGGACATGTTCGGTGAAGTCGCGGGAGGGCACTCGCGGAGGCCCGGCCTCGAGCATCAGAACGCTCATTCCCTGCTCGGTGAGCTGTTTGGCCACCCAGCCGCCGCTGGCTCCGGAACCGACGATCAGCGCGTCAAAGAGTTTAGTGGTTGGCATCGTTGGTTCGCATCATTGGTTAGTGTCAAAGGGGATGCGCATGGTACCACCTGGCGGGAATCGTCAGCAATGCGGAGGCACGTGATCGGAGTGCGGGTGTAGTTGGCGGACTGAATTACGAAACAAAAAAACTACGATGCGGTGGGTGACGTAAAACTGTCGGGTCGAGGCACCGCCGTCACGGCCCAGAAAAAAGGCCCTTGCAGGGATGATGCAAAGGCCTGTCTATTCGTGACGCGTTATTGCTTGATGAACTGGACATCCAAGGTGATGGTCACTTCTTCGCCGACCAGGACGCCGCCAGCTTCAAGCGCCGCGTTCCAGTGCAGACCATAATCTTTGCGGCTGATTTTAGTGGTGCCGGAAAGCCCAATACGCAGATTGCCCCAGGGATCCTTCTGCGGCTCGCTGGGCGATTCAATGTCGAGAGTTACTTGGCGCGTGACGCCGTGGATGGTCAGGTCGCCATCAACCAAAAGATCTTCACCCTGCTTTCTGGCGACGCCGGTCGATTTGAACTCGAGAGTGGGGAACTTTTCCACGTCCAGAAAATCCGGGCTTTTCAGGTGCGCGTCGCGCTGCGGTTCGCGGGTATTGATGCTGGCGGCGTCAATTACGACGTCGATCGTGGACCTGGTGACGTCCGACGAGTCCAGCTGCAAGGTGCCCTTGACGGCGTTAAATTCGCCCTTCACGTTGGAGATCATCATGTGCTTGACCTTGAACTGCGCGGTGGAATGCACGGGATCGATATTCCAAGTGGTGGTGCTGGGTTCTGGTTTAACTGCGGTGCTCATGGCTTGTAAGCCTCCTGTTTGACTTATTGTCGTTACAACGACTATTGATGTATGGGAGTGCGTATCGGTTGCATCGTTTATTAACTTCCTGCTGCTGAGCTGCTTTTGTCTGGATGGGCGAAGTTTGGCCGGTGGTGTGGACAGGCGTGTACTGCTCAAAGCAAGCAAGACAGCCTGGTTTTACGGTTTTTCAGAAATGGGTCCGGCGTCTAGGTTAGTAGACTTCCGCGCTACTCAGTACGGCGGTATTCACTCCACCGGCCAGCAGCACTACCCCGATCTGCAGGCGAACCGCTGCGTGCCGGGCTCGAGGAGTCGCCAGAGTGCCAGCCGACGAGAAGGTCTGGGCCACCGGGTCGTAGATCTCGGCCGTGTTTTGCACCCCGGAGGGGGCTGCTCCGCCCGCCACCAGCACTATACCGCTCGTTAGCAACGTTGCCGAGTGGAAGCCGATAGACCTGATTAAGGCGACAGTAAGTTTTGCCACAGGCCTGCGCCGGGCATCATCAAATTGCCGTTAAAATCGTGCGGCTAAAAGGTTTCGGTTGGAGATGGACTCAGATTCTGTAAGTTGATGGTTTGAGGGACTTTCTGAGATTGTTTTCGGGCGAAGGACAGCCTTCGGCGTCTAATTCGCAGCCGACCTCAGATGTGGGAATGATCAGCTAGCGACGTCAAATTCGATTATTCCTGCCAGCCGCCGCCGAGTGATCTATAAAGTTGTACGAGGCTTTGGTATTCGCCGCCGCGGGCTTGCGCCAGGGAGAGTTCGGCGGCAAAGAGCGCGCGCTGTCCGTCGAGAACTTCGAGAAAGGTGGTGGTGCCGCCCTTATAGCGAAGGTTGGAGAGACGAACCGACTCCAGCAAATCCGCGACGGTATCTTCCTGCCGCAGGCGGACCTGGTGAAGCTTTTCATAGCCGATGAGCGAGTCGGAGACATCTCCGAAGGAGCGCTGAATGGCCTGCTTGTAAGCGAGCAGGGCTTGCTGATGCTGCGATTCGGCCAAGCGGAGATTGCCGCGCAGAGCTCCGCCGGTGAAGATGGGCTGGCTGACCTGGGCGCCATAAGACCACACGCCGAGCTGCGAGCTCATCAAGCCGGAAAAAGCACTGCTGCGGCCGAAGGTGCCGCCGCCGCCACCGGTCAAGGAAATTTGTGGAAAGAACTGAGCTTTGGCCACGCCGATTTCGGCGTTGGCGGCGATAAGGATGTGTTCGGCTTCGCGAATGTCGGGACGGCGCTCGAGGAGAGCTGAAGGCAGGCCCGGCGGAACTTCGGGCGGTATGGGCTGTTCAACCAGGGGCAAGCCTCGTTTGATGGATTGCGGATAATTGCCGAGGAGAATGCTGATGGCGTTTTCTTCCTGAGCGATGAGGCGCTCGAGGTCGGGGATCTGGGCGTTGGCGGTGTCAAGGGTTTGCTGGGCTTGCAAGACGTCCAGCTTGGTGGCGACGCCGTGATCGACGCGGAGCTTGGTCAGCTTGACGGAGTCTTCCTGGGTCTCGATGGTCTGGTGAGTGATCTGGAGCTGCAGGTCAAGCTGTAGGAGAGCGAAGTAGTCGCTGGCAACGTCGCTGACCAGGGTGAGAATGACCGTTTGCTGGGCATCCTGTGTGGCCAGCAGGTTGGCGCGGGAAGCTTCGGTGGCGCGACGCAACTGTCCGAAGAGGTCCAATTGAAAAGCGGCATCGGCTGCGAGATTCAGAAAGTTGGAGCGAGTCTGGAAGTTCCCTTCCTTGCCGCCGGCAAAGTTGCCGCTTCCCTGGACCTGGGGAAAAAGACGAGAGCGTGTGATGGCTAGCTGGTCTCTGGCCGCGTTGATACGTTCGGTGGTGATCTGAAGATCGTAGTTCTGCTTAAGCGCAGTGTGGATGAGTTCCTGCAGTTGCGGATCCTGGAAGATCTTCCACCAGGGGAGGTCGGCGAAGGAGGCGGCCTGCGCCTGCTGCTGCGGATTTTCGGTTACGTCGCGAAAGGCGGTTGGCGGCTGAACGGTCGGGCGATGGTAGTTGGGGCCGACCATGCAGCCCGTTGACAGGCTGCAGGAAGTCAGCACGGCAAGAATTGCTGCGCGCTTTTTTATGAATTTTTTCCTAAGATGCACGTTAGTCGGCCTCCGCGGGAGAAGGTGTGGCCGGTAAAGAACCGGCCGCGCGCTCTTTTTTCCCACCAGACAACTTCTCGACCATGTAAAAAACCGCAGGCACGAAGAAGATTCCGATGGCGCTGGCAGCGACCATGCCGCCGATGACGGTGGTGCCCATAATCTGACGAGCCACGGCGCCGGCGCCGGAGGCCGTCCACAATGGGACGCAACCGAGAATGAAGGCGAAAGACGTCATCAAGATGGGACGAAGGCGGAGCCGGGCACCTTCGAGGGCGGCGTCAACCAGCGGTTTGCCCTTCTCGAATTCGTCTTTGGCGAATTCCACGATGAGAATGGCGTTTTTGGCGGCCAAGCCGATGAGCATGACAAGTCCGATCTGGGAATAGACGTCGCTTTCGATCTGTACCAGGTAAGGCGGGTAGAAGACGCCGACCAGCCAGCGGCGCAGCCAAAGGACGAAGAAGGCGCCAAAGATAGCCACGGGCGTACTGAGCAAGACACTGAACGGGAGCGACCAGCTCTCATAGAGAGCGGCCAAAATGAGGAAGACGAATAAGAGCGAGAGTCCGAAGACTGCGGCGGGTGGAACGCCCTGACGAGCTTTCTGCTCCTGAAAGGAAATGCCGGAATAATCAAAGCCCATTTCGCGCGGCATGGTCTGTTTGAAGACGTCTTCCAGCGCTGCCGTGGCTTGATCCGCGCTGTAGCCCGGCGCGGCGCTGCCGTTGATTTGCGCGGAACGATATTCGTTAAATCGCAACAGGAATTCCGGGCCGGTGCGCGGCTTGACCGTGGTGAGTGCGGACAGCGGAACATTCTGGCCAACATTGTTGCGGACATAGAACTGTCCAACATTTTCCGCCCTGGCGCGATCTTCGCCTTCGGCTTCGACGTACACCTGCCACTGGCGGCCAAAACGATTGAAGTAATTGATGAAATAGCCGCCCATGAAAGTCTGAATGGTCTTATAGACGTCGCTGAGGTTTACACCTTGTTTCAAAACTTTGTCACGATCGACGTCGACGAATTGCTGAGGAACGTTCCCAAGGAACGTCGTGCTGAGGCTGGCGATTTCCGGCCGTTTGCGGGCGGCGTCGAGAAAAGTAGCCAGGTTTTTGGAGAGGAACTGGACATCCCCGCCCGAACGGTCTTCCAGTATGAACGTAAAGCCCCCGGCGGTGCCGACGCCCGGAATGGCCGGCGGAGAAAACCCGAACGCAACCGCACTCGGCAGCTTGCTCAACTGCTGATTCAGATGCACCTTAAGCGTTTGAAATTGCTCATCACGTGTCTTGCGCTCATCCCAGGGCTTGAAGTTCACGAAGAACGTAGCGTTGTAAGTGGTGCGCGCAAAGCTCAGTAAGCTGAATCCGACAAAACAGGTGGACTTTTCAACACCCGGCGTATTCATGATGATTTTTTCGACTTGCTGGACGACAGCATTGGTGCGCTCGAGCGAAGCGCCATTCGGAAGTTGCATGCTAACGTAGGCGTAGCCCTGATCTTCGTCGGGGAGGAAACTGGTTGGGACACGGTTGGCGAAAAACCCGCCTGCGGCGGCAAAAGCCACCAGAAGAACAATGGCAACGGCGGACTTCTTGACAAGGACCGCGCTCCAAGTCACGTAGCGGTCGGTGGCGCGATCGAAGACCCGGTTGAAACCATCGAAGAATCGCCGCAGCGGGCCGTTGCTGGGCTTCTTGGGCTTGAGCAGCAGTGCGGCAAGAGCCGGACTGAGAGTCAGCGCGTTGAAAGCGGACAACAACACGGAGATGGCGATGGTGACGGCGAATTGCTGATAGAGCTTGCCGGTGATGCCCGGAATAAAAGCCGTCGGCACAAAACGACGGGCCCGGAACGCTCCTCCATGGCCTTCAAAGCTGCGTCCTTGGGGGTCATCCCGTCTTCGATGTGGCGCTCCACGCCTTCTACCACAACGATCGCGTCGTCCACCACCAGGCCGATAGCCAGTACCAAGCCAAAGAGAGAAAGGGTGTTGATGGAAAAACCGAACAGCGGGAAAAGCACGAAGGTACCGACGAGGGAGACCGGCACGGCTAGCAGTGGGATCAGCGTGGCGCGCCAGCCCTGCAAGAAGATGTAAACCACAAGAATCACCAGGGCCAGAGCGATCACCAGGGTGATCACGATTTCCTTTATGCCTTCGGTTACGGCCCGCGTGGTGTCCAGGGCGACGACGAAGTCCAAGTCGTCCGGAAAACGCTGCTTCATCTGTTCCATTAGCTTGTTCGCAGCGGCCGCAGCTTGAACCGCGTTCGAGCCAGGAATCTGATAGAGCGCAAGCACGGCGCTGGGCTTGCCATTGTAGCGCCCGGCGATACTGTAGTCCTGTGATCCCAACTCGATGCGAGCCACATCACGAACGCGAACGGTGCCGCCATCAGGTGTTTCGCGCACGACGATCTGACCGAATTGCTCTGGCGATGTCAGGCGGCTCTGTGCGAGCACGGCGTAAGTAAACTCCTGCCCTTTCGGAGCGGGTTCGCCACCCACTTTTCCCGCGGGATTCACGGTGTTTTGCGCTTGGACCGCGCTGATGATTTCGGGAACGGTAACGCCAAGCTTTGCCAGTTGGTCGGGTTTCACCCACATACGCATCGCGTATTGCCCGGCGCCGAACACATTGACGATACCGATACCGTATGACCGGAGCAGGGGGTCCACAAGATTGATGTAGGCGTAGTTGGCGAGAAACGTGGCGTCGTACGTTCCGCGGGGAGAGTACAGGTCGAACAGTATCAAAGGTGCGGTGGGGGACTTGCGGACAGTGATTCCATAATTGTTCACATCCAGTGGAAGTTGAGAGGCGGCCTGCGTCTCGCGCGACTGCGCTAGAATGAAGTCGTTATTGGGTTCTGTCTTCGCGTCGAAATCGACGATCAAGGTGGTCGTCGAGTTGCCGGTAGTATTTAGCGAATACATGTAGTTCATGTTGTCGACGCCGCTCATTTGTTGCTCGAGGGGCGTGGCAACGGCTTGCTCGAGAGTCTGTGCATCCGCACCGACGTAGGTGGCCAGGATTTGAATTTCCGGAGGCGCAATGTTGGGGAACTGTGCCACCGGCAAGCTTAGAATGGTCAGTGAGCCAACCAGCACCAGCACGATGGAAATTACCATGGCGACGATGGGACGGTTGATGAAAAACTTTGACATCGGATTACCTGCCCTTCGAATCGCCGGCAAACGGCTTGGGATCCACTTGCATGCCTGGCCGAACCTTTTGAACGCCCTCGGCAACCACGCTTTCGCCAGGTTTTAGTCCGTCCGCGACAATCCACTGTGAACCGCTTTGGCCGCCGAGCTGCACAGTGCGAATCTCCACTTTGCTTTCGCCGTTCACGACGGCAACCTGGTAAGCACCTTGTAGCTCTGAAACCGCCCTCTGCGGAACCAGCAACGCGTTTGGTTGTGTCTGGAGGACGAAGCGAATTTTGCCGTAGCCGCCTGGCCGTAAGATGTTGTTCGGATTGGGGAATAGCCCGGCAAGCCGGATGGCTCCGGTGCCCTCATTGACTTGGCGGTCCCCAAAGGAGAACGCACCTTCGTACGGATAGGTTGAGCCGTCCGCTAAAATCAGTTGTAGCCGCAACTTCTTATCGGCTTCCATCCGGCTGCTCTCCGTTGGGAAGCGCTTCCGAACTTGATAGGGTTTACTGTGGAAACGGAAGTGACCGGCCCGCTGCTTGGATTGACCAGTGCGCCCACTTGGAGCTGGGCTTGCCCGGCAATTCCGTCGATGGGCGCCACCAGCCGCGTAAAATCTAGATTGATCTTGGCCGTTTCCACGGCGGCTTCCGCTGATTGAATTTGCGCAGCGGCCGTCTGGACGGTCGCTTTGGCTGCCAGGTTATTCTGCACCGCGTTGTCCAGATCCTGCTGGCTGGCTGCCTGTTGGGCCGCCAGAGGCGTGTAACGGTTCACATCCAGTTCGGTTCTGCGCTGCACCGCCTCGGCGTTGGCGAGTTGCGCCTTGGCTTGCGCCAACTGTCCTCGAGTTTGGTCCAGGATCGCCTGAAATGGCCGCGGGTCGATCTCGAAAAGAAGTTGGCCCTTTCTAACGAATGAGCCCTCCTGATACGCCTGCTTAAGGAGGTAGCCAGTGACCTGCGCCCGCACGTCGGCGTTTGTAAGTCCGTCGAGCGTGCCAATCAATTCGGCATAAATCGGCACATCTTTCTGTTCTACCTCTACGACCTCGACCACCGGCGAAGCCCCGGGCTTC
>WNFM01197020.1_pt1 | contig 13543 bp, 13 predicted proteins | sample 5400271 | NCBI WGS metagenome assembly WNFM01 (sample SAMN13153352, study PRJNA577476) | soil metagenome | isolation source: 60 cm saprolite on Douglas fir-dominated hillslope | place: USA:California | collected 2013-09-17 | reverse complement strand
GAGCTCGTGGTAAGTCGCGTGTGGAATCGGGATGCCGTCGCGGCTGCGATGCTCGAACGTACGGCGGCCGCGCTCGCCGGGCATGAGAATTTCCCCTACCGCCGGATCGACAGGCAGGGATTTCAGGGCTTTCACCAAGCGGCCGACTTCGTGCCGGAAATCCTCGGGATCGCCGAACTGCGCCAGGTCGATCGCCATGACGAAGCCGTTTTGGCGGTGCCGGCGCCCTTCTGGGGTGCCTTCCAGCGACTCGGCGAGCAGCGGGTTGGCCGCGACGAGGCTCGTGATGCATTCGATCATGAGAGACAGGCCCGAGCCTTTGGGGCCTGCCATCGGCAACGGAACCTGTGCGGCCTGAGGATCGGTCGTCGGGTTGCCGTCCTTGTCGAGGGCCCAGCCAGCGGGTATCGGCTCGCCGGTTCTTTTCGCCTGGTTCAGCTTTCCCATCGAAACGACGCTCGTAGCCATGTCGAGCACCACGGGCTCTGGTCCCGGGACCGCGATCGAGATCGGGCTGGTGGACACGCCCGCTGCGCGCGTGCCGTGATAGACGACATTGGGCCAAGACGCCGCGAGCGCGACCGCGGCCATGCCCTCGCGGGCGGCCGCGAGCGTGTAGTAGCCGAGCGCCGCGGTGTGCGTGGTTGCCCGGACCAGCGCGAGCCCGACACCCGCGTCGCGTGCCTTGCGCAGGGCCTCGGCAGTAGCGCGCATCATTGCGACCGGCCCCGCCGCGCGATCGGCTTCGATCAGGACCGAAGCGGGCGTCTCGGTGCGGACCACGATTTCCGGCCTCGGATTCATGTCGCCGGTTTCTACCAGATCGACATAGCGCGGGATTCTCATGACGCCGTGCGTGTCCACGCCTCTGAGATTCGCCCAGACGAGGACATCGGCGACGACCGCCGCATCGGATTTCGGCAGGCCAACCCGCGCGAAGACGTCCGTCGCGAAGCGCTTTAGCCCCTCGGCCGGGGCGGTCGGCGCTGCCTGACCGCGCAATTGCGTCTTGCTCATTCCAGGATCAGGTCCGCGGGAAAGTATTTGTCGAGCCAATTGCGCACCAGGTTGACCACCAGCGTGTTTCCTTCCGAGAACATGAAATGGTCGACGTCGGCGATGAGGTGTAGATCGGTCGGTTTTCCCGCGCGCTCGAAAAGCTCGACCGACTGCTCGGTCGGCGTCACGGAGTCGTTCGCCGAATGCAGCAGCAACAGCGGCCGCGGCGCGATCCTTCTGACGACGTCGTTTGCGTTGAAACTCCATGATCGAGCCCGGCGCGAGGTTGCCGCGCAGGCGCGGCGGGATGGGAACGATGTCGTAGCGCGGCACGCTCATCGGTTTTCCGGCGCGCTTGCGGCGCCTTCCCTCCTTCATCATGGCGGCGAACTTCTTCCAGGCCCGGGGCGAAGCGTGCTGCCTGCGGAATTTCTTCGCGCCGTCGCCCCAGCCCCCCGAGGAGATGCAGGCGGCGATTCTCCGGTCGACCCCCGCAGCGTATACGGCGACCGCCGCGCCGAAACTCTGCCCGACCACGCCGATACGCTCGGGGTCGATATCCGGGCGCTTGACGAGGAACGACAGCGCGTTCCTAGTGTCCCTGACCTGCTGCTTGCAAATGACCCGCCCGCGCTCGCCTTCGCTTTCGCCGCAGCCGCGGAAGTCGAAGCGCAGCGCAGCGTAGCCCAGCCCGGCGAGCATCTTGGCGACGGTCGTGCCGCCGCCGCCGTCCTTATTGCTGCCGAATCCGTGCAGGACGAGAAAGGCGGCGCGCCGTTCCTCCGGTCCCCGCGAATCGGGCAGGTGAAGGATACCTGCGAGCTTCAATCCGTCGGATGCAAAGCTGACCCATTCTTCCATTCTTCCGATCCTTCCCTGCGAGCCGGTTAATTATAAGTGCGGCAGTCCTCGCCAAGGTAGAATCCTCGGAAAAAAGGAGCCGCGATGAGCCGCTATGCACCGATCGATGTCCACGCGCACTATTTTCCGCAAAGTTTCCTCGACCTGATCGCCAAGCACGGGCCCAGCCACGGCTTCGAATACAAGATGGTCGAGGGCAAGGGCCCGCAGTTCAAGCACGGCCATCTCACGACCGGGCCCGTCGGCGCCAAATTCGTCGACTTGGAAGCCCGGCTCGCGGCAATGGACGAACAAGGCGTAGAAGTTCACGCTCTGTCGCTGTCGCAGCCGATGGTGTACTGGGCGCAGGGAGAGTTGGCTCAGCGAATCGGCGAGACCTACAACGACGCGCTCGCGCGGGCGCACGAGCGGCATCCGAAGCGGCTCGTCGGCCTCGCGACGCTGCCGATCCACGAGCCCGCGCTCGCGGTGAAGGAAGTCGAGCGCGCGGCGAAGCTGCCCGGCGTGCGCGGCTTCTATGTCGCCACTCAAGTGCTCGGGAAAGATCTGTCGGACGCGGCTTTTCTCCCGGTATTCGAGCGCGTCGAGGCGAGCGGTCTGCCGCTTTTTTTGCACCCGGTCGAGGTGATCGGGCACCAGCGGCTGGCCGCCTACTACCTCACCAACCTGCTCGGCAACCCTTTCGAATCTGCGATCGCGGCCGCCCACCTCATCTTCGGAGGCGTGCTCGACCGGTTTTCCAAGCTCGTCGTCTGCCTTCCTCACGCGGGAGGAGCGTTTCCGTGGCTCGTGGGCCGGCTCAACCGGGGGTGGGAAAAGCGCGCCGACCTGAAGCACGTCAAGCACTCGCCGCTCGATTACCTGCGCCGGTTCTACTACGACACGGTCGGCTACTCCGACCACGTGCTCGAATATCTGGTCAAGGCGATCGGAGCCGACCGAGTCCTCATGGGGAGCGACTACTGTTTTCCCATCGCGTACGAACGGCCGGTCGAGGTCGTGACGGCCCATCCGCGCCTCGACGAAGATCAGAAGAAAAAAATCGTCGACGGCAATGCCCGGCGCCTGCTCGGGTTGTAGTAGGGCACCGAACGGTCTGGAATCTGCCACAATAGTCGCACCGCGTCGGAATGGAAGTCTTGTCGGAAGCGTTAACGTGTCGCCCGCAAGCGGGCTTTGGTGTTCACCGGCCCGTTGGGCCCTTCAAGGAGGAAGCACAATCATGAAGAAAATTGCATTGTTGTTACTTGCCGGGGCGTTTGCGCTCGCGAGCACTGCCGCCGGTGCGCAAACCCCGATGCGTATCCGCGGCACCATTACCAGCTTGGATGGCGACGTGCTCTCGGTGAAAACCCGTGACGGCAAGGATCTCAAGATCAATCTGGCTCCGAACCTCACGGTGGCTGCAGCCAAAGCGGTCACCCTCGCCGACTTCAAGCCGGGTGCCTACGTGGGCTCGACCGCGAAGAAAAACGCAGCCGGCGTTCTGGTCGCAAGCGAGGTGCACGTGCTTCCGCCCCAGGCGGCTGCGGGTCACACGCCGTGGGACACCGCGCTGGGCGACACCATGACGAACGCCAATCTCGCCAAAGTGGTCAAGACAACCGGCGGTAACGAGCTCACCCTCGAATACAAGGACGGGTCGCAGAAAATCCTGGTGCCCGACGGCACGCCCATCGTCGATTTCGTTCCGGGTGACAGGTCGCTGCTGGTGCCGGGCGCGACCATTTTCACCGGGGCGCAGGTCGCCGCCGACGGCAAGATCACGACCGGCCGCGTGGCGGTGAGCAAGGACGGAGTCAAGCCGCCGCAATAGGTCCGATTGGCCGGGGCGCCCGGCCCGCAGCGAACACGCATGGAAAAGTACGCCACGCTGCGGGTAGAGGAACGGCCGGAAGCTGTTCTCCTGGTGACCCTCGACCGCCCCGAGGTCGCCAATGCTTTCAACACCGCAGCGGCGCTCGAACTGTGCGAACTTTTCGAGCGCCTCCAGGCCGAGCAGCCGCACCGATGCGTTGTCATCACGGGCGCCGGCGACAAGGCCTTTTGCGCGGGCGCCGATCTGAAGGAGCGCAATTCGCTCAGTGACGAACGATGGCGCTCGCAGCACGAGGTGTTCGAGCGGATGTTTCGTGCGGTGCGCGACTGTCCGATCCCCGTGATCGCCGCGGTAAACGGCGCCGCGTACGCGGGCGGCCTGGAGCTCGTTCTGCACTGCGATTTCGCCTATGCGTCGAGGAGCGCAACGTTTGCGCTTACGGAAGTTTCGCTCGGGATCATGCCGGGTGGCGGCGGCACGCAAACGCTGCCCCGCGTCGTCGGCGAGCGACGCGCCAAGGAGCTCATTTTGGCGGCCCGCCCATTTTCCGCTGCGGAGGCGCACGCTTGGGGTCTCGTGAACAAGCTCTGCGAACCCGATAAGCTGGTGCCGGAAACGCTGGAGGCGGCTGCGCGCATCGCCTCGCTCGTTCCACTCGCGGTGCGGCAGGCGAAGCACGCGATCCGCCGCGGCCTGCAGATGGATCTCCCTTCGGCCATGAAGCTCGAAGTCGAGGCCTACAACCGGCTCGTCGGAACCGAAGACCGCAAGGAAGGTCTGCGAGCGTTCAACGAGAAGCGCAAGCCGAAATTCAAGGGCCGCTGAGGGCGGCGCCCAAAAGGACAAGCATGGATATCCATTTTCTTTTCCGGCTCGTGGAACGGGCATTGCTCGTCGCATCGATTGCGGGCTGTTCCGGGATGATAGCAAGCGACTACCGCGCCATCGTGGCGAACCCGGACCGTTCCGAGGGCGACCGTCAGACCGATCAGAGGAGAAATCCGGAGCTGCTGCTCGCCTTCACCGGCGTGCGGCCGGGCATGAGAGTGCTCGACATGGGAGCGGGCGGAGGCTACTCGACCGAGCTGATCGCCCGCGCGGTCGGTTCCGGCGGAACGGTATACGCGCAGGACTCGCAGGCGGTTTCGCCGAGGGCGAGGGAGCGCTTCGACGAGCGTGCAAGAACCCCCGCGATGCAGAACGTCGTGCGCGTGCTGCGAGACTACGACGATTCGGTCCCCTCCGGCGTGCGCGATCTCGATCTGATCACCTTCTTCTTTGCCTATCACGACACGGCGTTCATGGGCGTCGACCGCGCAAAGATGAATCGCGGGCTGTTCGAGGCGCTCAAGCCCGGCGGTGTGCTGGTGATCGCCGACCATTCGGCTCAAGCGGGCGCGGGTGTAAGCGTCGCGAAATCCCTGCATCGCATCGAAGAGACGACGTTGCGGCGGGAAATCGAGTCGGCGGGCTTCAGGCTCGTGGCGGAAGCGGAATTCCTGCGCCACCCCGAGGATCCGCGCGACTCGATCGTATTTCGTCCCAAGGTGCCGGTAGACGAGTTCGTGTTGAAGTTCGTCCGGCCCTGATTTGACGGGGAGCGAAGGCCGCGTTCCAAGACTTCGGTCTTGACTGCCAGCGTCACGGCCGTCGCTTTTGCACGACGCGTCACTTCCATTGAAAACAGCCGCTTGAGAACCTGGCTCGGAGTTGGCGTCGCTCGGAAGCGACGACAGTCGATTGCGGGCCGTGCGCGTGCTTCCGGCAATTGCATGATTTTGCAAGCGAGTTGCGACTGGCACGCGCATTGCTAAAGGCAATACACTTTGGGTCGCGGATTTTCACCAGTAAATGATCGGTCACGGACCGGGAAAGTGAAGAGGAGTAGCTATGCTGGACAATTTTCGCAGGAGAGATATTCCGCAATCCACGCGCTTGCAGTCGCCGTACAACCGGCTGCAGGAAGCCCTGAGCTCGGCCGGCGCCGAACCCGCAAAGCCGGAAGCCTTCGCCATCGAAGCGCCGAAGGCCGACTTGCACGGTGATCCGGAACCCACCCGATCCAGCCGTGAAAGCGTGAGCAAGCTGATCGTCGGTCCGGACATCAAGCTGAAGGGCGCCGAAATCACCGACTGCGATACGCTGGTCGTCGAAGGTCGCGTAGAGGCTTCCATGGACAGCCGCGTCATCCAGATCGCCGAGCACGGCGTCTTCGTGGGCAAGGCCGGCATCGATGTCGCCGAAATCCGCGGGCGCTTCGAGGGCGAGTTGACCGCGCGAAAACAATTGGTCGTTCGCGCTACCGGGAAAGTGTCGGGCAAGGTCCGCTACGGGAAAGTCGCGATCGAGGAAGGCGGCGAGATCTCAGGCGACATCGCGGCGCTCCCCGAGGCGAAAGGCGCGGGCGTCTCGCGCGCAGCCGCCGATCCGGGCCGTAGCTCCGCCGCGACCCCTGCGGTGGCCCAAGGGGGCGCGCAGCCCCTGCCGAGCAAGCCGGCATGGACGTCGCAAGCGGGCGCGCAACCGCAGCCAAGCAAGCCGGCAGGGACGTCCCAAGCGAGCGCGCAGCCGCAGCCGGGCAAGCCGGCAGGGGCGTCGCACTGAGCTTCGCCGGCGCCTTGCGGCGCCGGTCCGGCGCGAAATTCTCAGCCGCCCGGAATGATCCCCGGCTGCATGGAACTGCAGAACTCGGCGATCTCGCCCGGCCTAGTCCACCAGACGCGGTCCCGATATTTGTGCTCGACACAGTGTTTGAGCGCGATGCGCAGCGGTCGCAATCTGAAAGGCTGGCCGAACACGTAGGGGTGGATCGAGATGTTGCACACGAGCGGATGTTTCACGCACTGCTCGAGCATCTCGTCGAACTGGTCCACCACCATGTCGCAGAATTCGCGCGCGCTGTGTTTCCGGTGCACGATCATCGGCGAGTCGTTGACCTCGACCGGGTAGGGCACCGAAAGAATCGGCCCTGAGCGCGTTCGCATCCAGATCGGCTGGTCGTCGCAGGGCCAGTCCATGAGGTAGGTGTAGCCGGCCTCCTTGAGGAGGTCGGGCGTCACTTGAGTCTCGTAGGCGCCGGCGCCCATCCATCCCAGGGGGCGCTTTTTCTCGTTGCGGGCAAAGGTTTCGGTCACTTCGCGGATGAGGCGCTCCTCGTCGGGCTCCCAAAGGCCGCGAAGGTTTTCGGAATTGGTGCGGCCATGAGCGACGATCTCGTCGCCTCTTGCGCGGATTCGCGCGAGGACCTGCGGCGCGTAGTCGTAGAGCAGGCTGTTGGTGTTGTGCGCGAGAGGCAGCTTGAGCTCCTCGGCCAGATCGAACAGCCGCCAGATCCCGACGCGGTTGCCGTAGTCGCGCCAGGAGTAGTTGCGCTGCGTTTGCGGCTCGCCGCTCTTGGCGTTGTCGTGGCCCAGTCCCGCGCCAAAAGCAAAGCATTCGATGTTGGTCGTGATGCAGAACGCCAGGCGCTTCCCGCCGGGCCAGGAATAGTCCTTGCGCTCGGTGATCGGCGAGTAGTCGTAGCGCGAGTGCCGCGGGAGAAAATTCTTCGCCACGCCGGAGCCTCGGCTCAATCGGCTTTCGCGCCGGAAGCCTTCACTGCTTTCCCGAGCTTGACGATGTCCGCGCGCATATGGTCGGCGAACTGCTCCGGGCTGCTCGCCATCGGCGTCGCGCCCTGTGTCGCGAAAAACTCCCTGATTTCCGGGGAATTGACCACCTTGGCCAGCTCACCGTTCATCCGCTCCACGATCTCCCTCGGCATGCCGGCCGGGCCGATGACCCCGCTGTAGAGCGTCAGATCGAACGCGGGCAGCCCCGATTCGGCGACGGTCGGGATGTCCTGCACCGCCCCGACTCGCGCGGGCGTGGTCACCGCCAGCGCGCGCAGCTTGCCGCTCTTCACGTGCGGCAGCGCCGCCGGCATGGTCGAAAAAATGAAGGCAACGTCGCCCGCGATCACTGCCACGGTCGCCGGCGCGCTGCCCTTGTAGGGCACGTGCAGCAGATCGACGCCCGCCATCGATTTGAAGGTCTCGCCCGCCAGATGCACGATGGTGCCGTTGCCCGAGGAAGCGTAGTTGAGCTGCCCGGCCCTGGATTTCGCCAGGGCGATCAGCTCGGGCACCGTCTTGGCCGGAAGCGCAGGATTGACCACCAGCAGAAGCGGCGTCGAGGCCACCAGGCTGATGAAAGAGAAATCCCTGACGCTGTCGTACGGGAGCTTGGTGTAGAGGCTCGCGTTGATCGCGTGCGTCGTGGCGTCGCAGAAGTAGAGCGTGTAGCCATCCGGCGCCGACTTGGCGATGAGCTCCGATGCGATCGTGGTCCCTGCGCCCGGGCGGTTGTCGACCATCACCTGCTGGCCGAGGTTCTGCGAAAGCTTCGCGCTCATCGCGCGCGCGAGCACGTCGGACACGCCGCCCGGCGTAAACCCGACCACGAGGCGGATGGGCTTGGTCGGATAGCCCTGCGCAAATGCGCCGGCGCTCGAGATGGCAAGGGCGATGGCGGTGAAAGTGTGGCGGATCATGGATTCTCCGGCGGGTCGGTCACTCGCGCCGAATATAGAGGAAAGACCTTCGGCGGGCAATGCAGGGAGTCAGGCAACGGCGTTCTCGTAACGGTGGCTGACGAGCATGAAGTAGGCAAACAGGATCGCCGCCGCAACGACGAGGCTCAGCACGCCCGCGAGCCAGAATCCCGCCGCGCCCATCGGTGTCGCAAGCCCGAGCGCATTCACGGCTTCGACCCGCTCGAGCCCCAGCGCGTAACCTCCGCCCAATCCGATCCCCCAGAGCGCGACCGTATAGACGAGCATCGGAATGAAGGCGATCCTGTAGCCGCGCAAGGCGTTGACGATCACCACCTGCGAGGTGTCGAAGAGCTGGAAAAATGCGATGTAGGCCAAGAGCTGGATCGCTATCGACTGTACCGCCGGGTCGCGGGTGTACAGGAAAACGATCTGATGCGCCGAAAAGAAGATCGTTACTCCGGCGCAGGCGGAAATGGCGAGCATGATCCCGATGCCGGTGAGCCCCGTGTGCCGCGCCTCGCGCGGGTTGCCCGCGCCGATTGCCTGCGCGGTGAGCACCGCGGTCGCGTTTCCGATCGCGAGCCCGAACATGTAGAGGACGGCGGTAACGTTCGACGCGATCTGGTGTCCGGCCGAAGTGGCCGCACCCAGCCGCGCGAGGAACAGCGCCATGAAAGTGAACGAAGTCACCTCGACGAAGAGCGCGAGCCCGATGGGTACGCCGAGTTTCAGGTGGTTCCAGAGAGTGGGCAAGTGGGGCCAGGACCACCGGCTGAAGACGCGAAACGGCGCGTAGAAGGGGTGCTTTGCGCAATAGATCCAGGCGATCGCGAAGATCAGCCAGCTCGCGATCGCGGTTGCGACCGCGCAACCCGGGCCACCGAGCTCGGGCGCGCCCAGCGCCCCGTAAATGAACACGGCGTTGAGCGGAATCTTGGCGGCGAAATAGACGAGGTTGATCGCCATGACCGCGCGAGGGCGGGACACCGCGGTGGTGAGCGCAAAAAACACGCGAAAGAGCAGCATCGCCGGCAGCGCCCAGGCGATGCCCTGAAGATAGGTCCGGGTGCGCGCCTCGACCTCCGGCGGAGCGCTCGAAAGCCGCAGGAACGGCTCGGGAAACGCGAGCAGCAGGACGCCGAGCACGGCGAGCCCGAGCGCAAGCCAGGCGGTCTGACGAGTCTCCTCGCCGATTCTTTCGAGCTGCTTTCCCCCGAAGAGCTGTGCGGCTATCGGCGAGAGCGCCTGCACCACCCCCAGCAATCCGATGAAGACGCTGAAATAGACGCTGGCCCCGATCCCGACCGCGGCGAGGTCCACCGCGCTGTAACGGCCCGCCATCACGGTGTCGAGCACGCCGCTCGCGATCACCGCCAGCTGCGCGACGAGCACCGGCCAGGCAAGCCGGACTACGGCTCTGGCAAGGCGGGAAACGGGAGAGATCACCGGAGGATGCTGCACTGTGCTCTGCAAACTGCGCATTTTACCGGGAGGCTCGAAAGCTTCTCCGATGCTGTCAAAATAGGCGCTTCGTTTCAGTTACGAGAAGGAACGACCGCCATGCGCGACGAGACCCGCGTAGTCCATTCCGGACTCCACCCCGAGCGGCATGAGGGCGCCGTGAATCCACCGGTGTTCCACGCCTCTACCATCCTGTCGCAAACGGTCGAGGAATACCGGCGCAAGCGCAAGGACTGGCTGCAGGAGCTTCCCGGGACCTATTACGGGCGTTTCGGCACGCCGACCACCGAGTCGCTGCAAGAGGCGATCGCGGCGCTCGAAGGCGGGTATCGGTCGCTGGTCTACCCCTCTGGCCTTGCCGCCTGCGCCGGCGCGCTGCTCGCGTGCGTGTCGGCGGGGGATCACGTGCTGATGACCGACAGCGTCTATGGACCGACGCGCAACTTCGCCAGGGGCACGTTGCGGCGCTTCGGCGTCTCCACCACTTTCTTCGATCCGCTCGCCGGGCGCTCGATCGAATCGCTCGTCCAGCCGGACACGCGCGTGATCTATCTCGAGTCGCCGGGTTCGCTCACCTTCGAAGTGCAGGACGTGCCGGCGATCGCCGAGGTCGCGCACCGCCGCTCTATCGCGGTGATCCTGGACAATACCTGGGCGACGCCGCTTTTCTTCAAGCCGTTCGCGCACGGCGTGGACATCTCGGTGCAGGCGGCGACCAAGTACATCGTCGGGCACTCCGATGCGATGCTCGGCGTCGTCACCTCCGGCATGGAGGCCTGGCCGAGGCTGAGGAGTTCTACCTTCGAACTCGGCCAGACGGCCGCGCCGGACGACGTCTACCTCGCGCAGCGCGGCCTGCGCACGCTAGCCGCGCGGCTCAAGCAGCACTGGCAGGCCGGCGTCACGCTCGCGGAGTGGGCCGCGCGCCAGCCGGAGGTCGAGCGCGTGCTGCATCCGGGGCTGCCGGGCGATCCCGGCCATGCGATCTGGAAGCGCGATTTCACGGGTGCGTGCGGCTTGTTTGGCGTCGTCCTCAAGGAAGGCATCAGCGACCGCGCGCTGTGCGCGCTGATCGACGGGCTGGAACTCTACGGCATCGGGGCATCATGGGGCGGGTTCGAGTCCCTCGTCGTGCCCTTCGACCCGCGCGAGGCGCGCAGTGTCACCGAGTGGCCGCACCGCGGACCGTGCTTCCGCATCCACGCGGGGCTGGAGAACGTCGAAGACCTGATCGCGGATCTGGAAGCGGGATTCGAGCGGCTACGCGCGGTCTAGCTGCGCCTGGCCTTCAGCCCGCGTGCAATCATCAAACCTCCTATCGCCCGCTGGCCTCCGCGCGCATGATCTTGGCGCCTTCGACCATCGCTTTCATTTTCTCGAACGCCACTTCGCGCGGCAGGTACTTCATCCCGCAGTCGGGCGCGACGATGAGGTCCTCGGCCGGTGCGTAGGGCAGCGCGCGGCGGATGCGGGCAGCGACCTGCGCGGGAGTGTCGACCGTCATGTCGTTCAGGTCGATCACACCGAGCATGATCTTCTTGCCGGACAGGCTCTTCAGCACCGAGCAGTCGAGCTTCGATTGCGCCGTCTCGATCGAAACCTGCTTGCAGCTGCAACCCGAGAGTTCACTCAAGAAAGAATAACCGCTCGGCCGGCTGTGGATCACCGCGGCGTAGCCGAAGCAGATGTGCACCGCGGTCGTGCCTTCGATGCCTTCCAGCGCGCGGTTCAACGCCTTCAAACCGTACTGCCGCGCCTTTTCCGGCCTCGCCTGCATGTACGGCTCGTCGATTTGCACGACGTCGGCACCGGCTGCGAACAGGTCGCGGATTTCCGCGTTCACCGCGACCGCGTAATCCATGGACGCCTCTTCCTCGGAGGGGTAGTACTCGTTTTTCGCCTGCTGGCTCATGGTGAAGGGACCGGGCACCGTCATCTTGACCGCCCTCTTCGTGTGCGCCCGCAGAAACTTCAGATCCTCTATTTCTACCGCATGTTTCCTGCGAATCTTTCCGACGATGCGCGGCACCGGGTTGGGGTGTCCCGAGCGGTCGAGCGCGGTGCCGGGATTGTCGGTGTCCACGCCTTCGAGCGCCGTGGCGAAACGGTTGGAGTAGCTCTCGCGCCGGATCTCGCCGTCGGTGATGATGTCCAGGCCCGCTTCCTCCTGCGCGCGGATCGCGAGCAGCGTCGCGTCGTTCTGCGCCTCGGCAAGGAGCGGCTCGGCGATGCGCCACAGCTCTTTCGCGCGCACGCGCGGGGGAAAGCGGCCCGCGAGTTTTTTCCGATCGATCAACCACTCCGGCTGCGGATAGCTGCCGACCAGCGTCGTCGGAAACAGCATGTTCAGGGCTTCAGGCCTTGAAATAGCTTCTCGCGACCGAGTTTGATGCCGGCCTTGCCCTCGTACAGGAAAATGTCGGCCGTGGCGAAAGTGTCGTTGAAGTTCTCCGGGATGAAGGAGCCCGTGCCGACCACGTCGAGCGGCGCCCTGCTGTTGGCGAACATCTTGCACTTGAACAGGGTGAATCCCGAAGAGCCGACGATCTTGCAGGCATTGAAACCGTTCGCGTCGAGCGTCTGCCGCAGCTGGATGACCGCGGCCACGGAGACGCCGGTGCCGAACAGCACCTTGCGCACCCGGTCCTTGACGATGTTCAGGCTGTCGGCGTCGAACGCCTCTTCGCCCATCACGTAGCGCACCGCCTCGTACTCGTTCGGCACGTGCAGCCAGTTGACGACGACCTCGGTCGATTTTTCGTAGTCGAGCCCCTCGGCGTAGCGCTCGCCGTGGGTGTCGATGCGCAGGGCGAGCGCTCGCGCGCCCGTCTCTTCCCTCGGCAGGTATTCGTTGTACCACCAGCGGCAGACGTCGAGAGCGTCGGAATACTCGCGGCCGTAGTAATCGATCAGCACGGTGAGGTTGTCCTGGGGATGGGTCTCGACATACATCTGCGCGGCGCGCAGGGTCGAGCCTGCGTAACCGACGATGCCGTGCGGCATGGTACCGATGCCTTTGTCCTGGCCGTAGAAGTGCGCGGTAAGGTCCTGCGACGTGCCGATGAAGCCGATTGCGCCGCCGAGCTTCGCCGTCCGGCTCCCGACCGATGCGCCGTAAGCCGCGAGCAGGGACAGGTCGTCGCCCGGCGAGTGCCGCGCGTGCATGTCGATGAACGCGACTTTCTTCAGGTTCATCGCCATCTTGTAGGCGTTGTACGCCGAGACGCAGGCGACGCCGACGCGCTGCAGTATGAGCGTCTCGAGCTCGACCAAGGCCGCGAACGAACCGGTGTACGTGAAGAGCGCTTTCTGGTCGGGCACGAACGCGCCCTCCTCGTACAGGCGGGTGATCCTGAGCGGCTCTGCCTTCGCCGAGTAGTAGCTGCGCAGCACGTCGATGGCCGGGTTGACGGCGCAGATCACGCCGCGGCGCAGGAACACTCCGTAGGTGACGGTCCGGTCGCCGAACTTCTCGACGATTTGCCGCGATTTGCTGAAGTACTTGTCGGTACGGCGCTTGAGGTATTCGAGCTTCTCCGCCGGCAGCGATTCAACGGGTTTGTTCATGGCGCAACCTCCGCTTCAGGAACGGATTCTAGCAAAGCGGGCGCCGTGAATATGGCGGAACGGTTCGGCGCGTGCTAATTTTCAATTATGCGCGGGCTTTTGGCGGGTTGCGTCGTCGTCGCGGTTGCTCTGGCGGGCTGCGCGGTCCGGTATTCGGCCCAGGAACGCGCCTCCGGTGTGGGCGGCACCACGACCTCTCAGGTGAGCGTGGCCAGTGGCTCGCCGCTTGGCAACGCGATCATCGTCGGGGTGATGCTTGCCGACGGCGTGCACTACTACCGGCTCGGCCCGGACGGCAAGAC
>WNFM01311847.1_pt1 | contig 13544 bp, 14 predicted proteins | sample 5400271 | NCBI WGS metagenome assembly WNFM01 (sample SAMN13153352, study PRJNA577476) | soil metagenome | isolation source: 60 cm saprolite on Douglas fir-dominated hillslope | place: USA:California | collected 2013-09-17 | reverse complement strand
AAGCGTCGAGATGCGTCTGCGTTGAGCGACCGACACGCCGTGCCTTGGGAGGGAGGGAGGGAATTGTGGCGAATCCTTTTAATCCGGAAACGCCGACATGACACCATCTTGAACGCGCGCGAATCACCGGAAGAATATGGGATTCCAGTCTAAAATCAGGATTTAACCAGTCGTGCCGCGTAAAATCCGTCCAACCCGCCAAGCCGGGGGTCCTCGTGCGGCAAATGGCAGGGCAGGGTGCGCAAATCGCCGTCTGAAGTGACGATTTCGCTGAGGCCCGCGACCTCGCCGGCCTCAACCGGCGCACGGCGCACGGCGGATTCGGCAGCCAGAAGTGCCGCGACCGCCTGCTCGCCTTCCTCGGGTTCAAGCGAACAGGTGCAATAGACCAGCGTGCCGCCCGGCTTGAGCAGGGCGACCGCCTTCTTCAGCAATTTTGCCTGCAGCGCCGACAATGCCGCGATGTCCGCTTCCTGCCGCAGCCAGGCGACATCCGGGTGACGCCGGATGGTTCCGGTCGAGGTGCAGGGGGCGTCGACCAAAACGCCGTCGAAACTTCCGTCGCTTCCGGTCCATTCGGCGGCATCGGTCACAATGTCTTCGGCCTGCAGCGACAGCCGCGCCAGGTTGTCGCGCAGCCGCGACATCCGCGCCGGCGAGCGATCGACCGCGGTGACGCGGGCGCCGGCAAGCGCCAGCTGAGCGGTTTTGCCGCCGGGAGCCGCGCAGAGATCGACGATGCGTTTGCCGCTGACGTCGCCGAATAGCCGCGCCGGCAGCGCCGCAGCGGCGTCCTGCACCCACCATTGGCCTTCGGTAAAGCCGGGCAGCATCGTCACCGAGCCCTGCAGCAAGGTGCGGACGGTCGAGGTCGGCAGCGTTTCGCCATGCAGTCGCGTCGCCCATTGGGCTGCGTCGGCCTTGACGGTGATGTCGAGCGAGGGCTCATGGCTGATCGCCAGCGCCATCGCGCGCGCATTGGTTTCGCCATAGGCGGCGATCCAGCGTGCCGACAGCCACGGTGGAATATCCAGCGTCTGCGCCTTGACCTCGTCGATCAGCGGCTGGCCTTCGCGGGCGCAACGGCGCAGCACGGCATTGACGAGCCCGGCATATTTCGCGGCCCGCCGGTCCGACTGCACCAGCCGCACACTGAGGTCGACGGCGGCATGATCGGGCACATCCATCCAGAGAATCTGCGCGGCGCCAATCAAAAGCGCGCTTTGCGCGCGGGGCGCATCGGTCGGGATACCGCGATCGAGCAGGCGCGACAGCAAATGGCCGAGCGTGCCGAGCCGCCGCAGGATCGTCGCCACCAGACGCCGCATCAGCGCGCGGTCGCGATCGGCCAGCGCTTTCAGCCCGGGATGCGCGCCGGCGCCGTCGAGCTGATCATCCAGCGTGCGGTGCTTGTGCAGGACGCCATCGAGGATATCCGCAGCGATCCGCCGCGCCGCGAGACCAGGCACTTCGGAAGGTACTGCGAATCTTGAAGGGGGCATGAATCAGGAACGTCTCGGGAGGCGGAAAGGTTTCGGCTTATGCCATTGAAAACAAAAACTCCTTTGGCATGCGAATATGCCAAATGTAAGAATCGTCGCCGACAATTTCACGATTGTGATGTCATCCCGGCGTCCCTATTTCAAATAGGAAGCTGCCGCGGAAGAGTTTGAGATGACCGACGATCCTTCACCACCCCCAGTGCCAGAACGCAAGCCGCTGACGCCGGCCGCCGAGCGCGCACTCGCCGAGGCCGAAGCGCGCCGGAAAGCCGCTGCAGCCGCCGCCACGGCCCAGCCAAAGGAATTTCAGGGCCCGAAAGGCCCGGAACCGACACGATATGGCGATTGGGAGCGGAAGGGCATCGCCTCGGATTTCTGAAGCTGTCTCTGCAGGGCTTGCCGATTGCCCCGACTCACCCCCTAGTCGGGCAAATGCTCCCATACGAGAGGATTCGTCCTTCCCGGACCGCCCGAAACCGCTGGTTTGCGGCGGCGCTGCCGTGGCTGTTCGTGATCGCCGTGGCGGCGGGGACAATGCTGCCGATGCGTCACTGGGTGCGTGACCTGTGGCGGCACCCGGCGGATAGTCAGGCGGCGCGCGATGCCGAGACCATTTGGCGACAGGCCGGCCATCCGGACCTGCACCATTCCGTCGACGTCATCAGGACCATCGATGGCGACACGTTTCTGGCGCGGGTGCATTTGCAGCCCGACCTCGACCTGACCACGCGGGTTCGCCTGCGCGGTATCGATGCGCCGGAGTTGAAGGCGTCCTGTCCGCAGGAGTTGCAAATGGCCGAGTCCGCGACCGACGCCTTGCGCGCTTTGCTCGGCGAAGGCGAGATCACGATCTCTAATATCGGCCCGGACAAATATAGCGGCCGGGTGGACGCGGATGTTGCGACCAGGAAGACTCCAAACGTATCGAGCGCGATGCTCGCGGCCGGTCATGCGCGCAGCTACAACGGCGGCCACCGCAGCGGCTGGTGCGCGAAGTCAGATCAATCATTTCCGAAATGAAAAAGCCGCGCGGTGGCGCGGCTCTTTGCGTTCGAACGATGTAGCGATCAGCGCGTGACAGTGACGCTGGTGCCGACCGAGACGCGTTGATAGAGGTCGGTGATATCGGCGTTCAGCATGCGGATGCAGCCGTAGGACACGAAGCCGCCGACCGAGCCCGGCATGTTGGTGCCATGGATGGCGTATTCGCCGCCGGCCAGGGTCATGGCCGCGACGCCCATCGGGTTGCGCGGCGAGCCACCGGCAATCAGGTCCGGAATGTTCGGCTTGTCGCGCTTCACTTCCCTCGGCGGAGCCCAGGCCGGGTTGCGGTACTTGCCGTCGATCCGGGTGGTGCCGGCCCACTGCTTGCCGGACTTGCCGACGCCGACCGGGTAACGCATGGCGTGGCCGGAATCGAGGATGAGATACAGCCGGCGCTCGTTGGTCTTCACCACGATCGTGCCCGGCGTGTAGTCGCCGCGAAGGCCCACCATCTCCGGCCGCGCTTGCGCTGCCGAGGACATCAAAACAACAGCCCCAATGGTGGCGGCCAACGCCGTCGCAATCCTCGCCATCGCAATTCTCAATGACATCATCAGCTCCATTTCCCAGCGCCCGTTCCGGGGCCCTCAAATTCCTTGCAAACCTGCCGCCAGGCCCGGTCTGCCGTCTCGCCCACGCATTTTTAACCGCGTGTGTTAACCGGATGGTTTCCACACTTGGCCGGACGCGTGTTTCGCTGAGGGGAAGAAAGGAAATGTTCGAATTAAAGTAAATGACTTGAAAACAACACTTGGCCACGAAATGCACCAAAAGCCGCCACGAGGCTGACAAAGGCGTGACCGGCTCAAGGCCAAGTGCCCGGATGACGCATTTGCCGCCGGGAAGGGTGGGTGGTTACCGCGAAGGCCCCGCGCCCAATACGGGATGTCTGGGGCGCGAGGCGGGATGGAATTGACGGCAGCCTTACGCCGTCGCGCCCTTTTTGTTCTGCCGGTTCTCGACGAGATCGTCGACCACGGCGGGATCGGCCAGGGTCGAGGTATCGCCAAGGCTCGACGGTTCGTCCTCGGCGATCTTGCGCAGGATGCGGCGCATGATCTTGCCGGAGCGGGTCTTCGGCAGGCCCGGCGCGAACTGGATCTGGTCGGGAGAGGCGATCGGGCCGATGTCCTTGCGCACCCAGGCGACCAGTTCCTTGCGCAACGCTTCGGATGGCTCAACTCCGGCCATCAGCGTCACATAGGCGTAGCGGATTAGCCACCAGCGAGCTTTCGACTTCGGCGGTCCCCATGCGGTGGCCCGACACGTTGATGACGTCGTCGACGCGGCCGGTGATCCAGTAATAGCCGTCGGCGTCGCGGCGGCAGCCGTCGCCGGTGAAGTACTTGCCCTTGTAGGTCGAGAAATAGGTCTGCTCGAAGCGGTCGTGATCGCCATAGACCGTGCGCATCTGCCCCGGCCAGGATTTGGCGATGCAGAGATTGCCGGAGGTTTCGCCTTCCAGCACCTTGCCGTCGGCGTCGACGATCTCGGGCACCACGCCGAAGAACGGCTGCGTCGCCGAACCCGGCTTGAGTTTTGTCGCGCCCGGCAGCGGCGTGATCAGGATGCCGCCGGTCTCGGTCTGCCACCAGGTGTCCACGATCGGGCAACGGCTGTCGCCGACCACGCGATAGTACCATTCCCAGGCTTCCGGATTGATCGGCTCGCCGACCGAACCCAGCAGGCGCAGGCTTGCGCGCGAGGTTTTCTTCACCGGTTCGTCGCCCGACTGCATCAGCGCCCGGATCGCGGTCGGCGCGGTGTAGAAGATGTTGACCTTGTGCTTGTCGATGACGTTCCAGAACCGCGAATTGTCCGGATAGTTCGGCACGCCCTCGAACATCAGCGTGGTGGCGCCGTTCGCCAGCGGCCCGTAGAGAATGTAGCTGTGGCCGGTGACCCAGCCGACGTCGGCGGTGCACCAGTAGACGTCACCCGCGTGATAGTCGAACACGTATTGATGCGTCATCGCCGCGAACACCAGATAGCCGGCCGAGGTGTGCAGCACGCCCTTGGGCTGGCCGGTCGAACCCGACGTATAAAGAATGAACAGCGGATCTTCCGCGTGCATCGGCTCGCACGGGCATTCCGTCGTCACCATCTTGGCGGCGTCGTGGTACCAGAGGTCGCGCGTCGGGTTCATGTCGACCGGGGAGCCGGTGCGCTTGACCACCACGACCCAGTCGACGCCGCCGCTTTTCGCGATCGCCGCATCGACATTGGCCTTCAGCGGCACCTTCTTGCCGCCGCGCAGACCCTCGTCGGCGGTGATGATGATCCTGGATTGGCAATCGGTGATGCGCTGGGCGAGGCTGTCGGGCGAGAAGCCGGCGAACACGACCGAGTGGATCGCGCCGATCCGCGCGCAGGCCAGCATGGCGTAGGCGGCTTCCGGAATCATCGGCAGATAGATCGTGACGCGATCGCCCCTCTTGACGTTCCGGGTGCGCAGGATGTTCGCCATCTTGCAGACTTCGTCGTGCAGCTGCCGGTAGGTGATGTGCTTCGACTGGGAGGGATCGTCGCCCTCCCAGATGATGGCGGTCTGGTTGCCGCGCTTCTCGAGGTGGCGGTCGATGCAGTTCCAGGCGACGTTCAGGACGCCATCCTCGAACCATTTGATCGAGATGTTGCCGGGGGCGTAGGAGACGTTCTCGACCTTGTGGAACGGCTTGATCCAGTCGACGCGCTTGGCCTGTTCGGCCCAAAATCCGTTGGGGTCGGAGACCGAGCGGGCATACATCTCGCGGTATTTGGCGTCGTCGACGAAGGCGCGCTTGGTCCAGTCCGCGGACACGTCGTAAATCTTCTCGGACATCTTTCCCTCCACTCATCGCGGCGCCGACCAAATCTGGCGGCCGCAAACCCACTTTGATTGGCACGATTATGCGTCGTGGGGCGATCCCCGGACAAGGCGGAAACGTCTGCGACCTTGGTCGGCCGGCGAGGCTCACTGACCTGCTCCAAGTCAAAACGGAGATCATTTTCGCGGTTTCGAGGAGGCTGAAATCAACGTTATCGCGCGAATGGCTCCCATGACCGGTATCCAGTAACCGTAAATAACAGAATCGGGACTCGCAATGGCCATCCTTACCCCCTAAATGGCTTTCCCGGGGCCGGACGGCTCCCCCGGAACCAAGCCCATCAAGAGGCATTACCGGAACAACAGGCGGAGCAAGGCGACGGCGACCATGATGGATCAGCAGAATTTCGAGGCTACGCGGCCCGTTTCCGCCGATCCTGCCGTTGCTTTGGCAGAAGCGCTCGGGCAATTGCCCAAAACGACCCCCACCTTGAAGGCGCCGGGCAGGATTCCTGCACCGAAGGCCAAGATCGAAACCCGCGCGACGGTGGAATCGCTGGCGCAGGGCCATGGCCTCAAGCTCGGCGATCAGAACGGGCTGACCATCCGCCGCATCAAGCGCGGGAAGGGCTATTCATTCATTCGCGCCAATGGCACGGCGATCCGTCATGTCGGCACCATCAAGCGCCTGCACTCGATGGCAGTGCCGCCGGCCTATCGCGAAGTCCGCTATTCGGCCGATCCGGCCTCGCATCTGCAGGCCGTCGGCCTCGATGCCGCGGGCCGGCTGCAGTACCGCTATCACGCCGATTGGGAAAAGGTCCGCGAGCACCGCAAGGCGCATCGTTTGGCGCGGCTGGTCGCAGCATTGCCGAAGATCCGCCGCAACGTCTCGATGCACCTGTCGGGCGACGAGCCGACGCGCGAATTCGCGCTCTCGGCCGTGATCGAACTGATTGCCCGCACCGCGATCCGGCCCGGCAACGAATCCTACGCCCGTCTCAATGGCACCCGCGGCGCCACCACGCTGCTGAAGTCTAACGTCACCCTGGAAGACGACAGCCTGGTCCTGACCTTCAAGGCCAAGGGCGGCAAGGCCGTGCGCAAGGAATGCGACGCGGCCAAGCTCGTTCGCGCCATCGGCATCCTGCGCAGTGTGCCCGGCAAGCGGATGTTCCAGTACCGCGACAACTCAGGCACGGTTCGCACCGTCTCCACGTCAACGGTGAATGCGTTCCTGCGCGAGATCGCCGGCATCAAGATTTCGCTGAAGGATTTCCGCACCCTGATGGCCTCGGCCGTGGTGCTGGAATCGCTGTCGCGGATTTCACCGGCGGCCAGCGAACGCGGCCGTCGCAAGCAGGTGCTCGACGCCGTGCGCGCGGCCGCGGACGAACTGTCGAACACACCCGCGATCTGCCGCAAGAGCTATGTCCACGACACCATCGTCACCGCGTTCGAAGACGGCATCCTCGAGCGCTTTGCCGCGACGATGAAGGGCTATCGCACCCAAGCCAAGCGCGAAGCGCTGCTGGCGCAGGTGGTCACGGCGGCTGCGGCTTAGGCAGCGACTCGTAGGGTGGGCAAAGCGAAGCGTGCCCACCATTTTAGTATCAACTGCATAAGATAGATGGTGGGCACGGCGCAAAAGCGCCTTTGCCCACCCTACGTTTGACCGGCTACAGCGCGCTGACATTGAAATCGAGCGTTAAGCCACAACTCTGACGGAATTCGCCGCCGAATTTTCCGGGCTCGGCGACAGTGGCTGCAAATGACACGCGTCATCGGCGGCGTGAGCGTTCGACAGGAACACGATGTTCCTGCCGCCACGCTTGGCGTCGTAAAGGGCGTCGTCGGCCCATTTTGCGACGATCTCCGGCGCGGCATCTTCCTGCGCGAACGCGATGCCGAGGCTGATCGTCACCACATTGGCGGCGCCGTCCGCGGGATCGATTCCGGGATTGACGATGGTGAGCGCTTCTACCGAGCGGCGAATGCGTTCCGCGATCGTCCAGGCGAGATCGGGCGAGGCGTGCGCGAGAACGACAAGGAATTCCTCGCCGCCATAACGAAAGACGGCGTCTTCGCCTAACCGCACCGATTCCTCGATCGTCTTCGCGACACGTCTGATGCATTCGTCGCCGGCGGCATGGCCGGCGGTGTCGTTCAGTCGCTTGAACCAATCGATGTCGGCCATGATGAACGCAATACAGGCCTTCGGGATCGTCGGGTCGCGCCACAGCTTCTCGATGAGATCGGTCGCCGAGCGGCGGTTGCCGAGCCCGGTGAGCGGGTCGCATGTCGCCAGTATTTCCAACTGATCATTGGCTCGTTTCAGTGCGTCGCTGCGAAACTGGCTGCGCAGCGACATCAGGAAGGCTTTTTGACCGAGGATCGACTGGGTTTTCCGCGCGATCGTTGCCGCGTAGATTCCCATTGCGTAGAAGACCGAGGTCCCGATCGCTTCCTCGAGGTTGATCGCGGGATTGAAGATTTCGAAGCCGAAAAAGGTCGCCGTGGAGCAGACCATCAGAGCCAGCGTCCAGACATAGTCGACATTGAACACCACGATCGCGATGGTGTTGGCGTACATGATGCAGGTGAGGAAGCGCTCATAGTCGGTGCCGCCGGCCGCGACGGCGAGATAGCCGTAAGCGATCATGACGGTGATCATCAGCAGCAGCAGCGACAAGCCTTCGACCGCGGCGCTGCGGGGCTTTCGCCAGACCAGGTAGGCACAGCCGTGCAGCGCCGGAACCAGCAGCCCGCTGATGGCGGTGGTGAGGATGAGGAATTCGGGAGCGAGAAGATAGCTGATCGGCACGAAGGCCATGCTGATCAGCGCGACCCAGACCATCCATGCGCGCGCAATCTTGCTTCGTTGCGACCAGTCCTTCGTGCGATAGGCCAGAACCATCTCGGGAGAAAACCGGATGTCACGGGTGCGTTGCGACAGCAGCCGCTCCGCCTCGGCTTCGTGCGCGGGCGTCATGGTCAGGCTTGCGGTGTCGTCGAGCGCTGCCGGGCTCAGGTTGCTGGCACCCGATTTCAAGAGCTGTCCCTCCCCGGCGTCATTCTTGCCGCAGGGTCCAGAGTAAGCGCCTAAAATGCTAAATTTCCCCTGAGGCGGAGGCCGGTGAGGGTCAAGGCGGGAAATAGGGGTGTTACAATACCTATCAGCGACGAATCTACAGGCCGCCCATCTTGCAGACCATCTTCCACTCGTCGGCCGTGACAGCCTGAACCGACAGCCGCGAATACTTCACCAGCGCCATGTCGGCGAATTTCTTGTCGGCCTTGATCGCGGCCATCGTTACCGGCGTCTTCAGCGGCTTGTCCGCCTTGATGTCGACGCAGACGAATTTGCCGGTCTTGTCGGTCGGATCGGGATAGGCCTCCTTGACCACCTCGGCGATGCCGACGATCTCCTTGCCTTCGTTGGAATGATAGAAGAAGGCGCGGTCGCCTTTCTTCATGGCCACCAGATTCTGCCGCGCGGTGAAATTGCGTACGCCGGTCCAGGCCTCGCCCTTGGCGCCCTTCGCGACCTGCTGGTCCCATGACCACGTCGAAGGTTCGGATTTCACCAGCCAGTACGCCATTGCCTCTTCCTCTGTGCCGCGGCGGCAATTTCCGCCGGCTGATCGCGGCTCACGATATCGTTACGTCCGCCCGATCGCAACGACGGAGGCGGGCACTGCTGCAGCCACGCAGCGTCGGGCCGATTTATTCCGGGCTTTGGAACAAGATGTTTTGACCGCCGTCCGCATTGAAGGCGTTCGCTGCAGCTGACATCCGTGGCTGATGTCGGGAGATCATCACATGTCAGCGCATCGCCGGGATTTTCTCAATCTGGTCGCAGCGAGCGTCGCTGCCGCTGCTATCGCCGCGCCGTCCGTCAGGGCGCAAACGCCGGGGGCAAGGAAAATCAGGGCCATCGCCTTCGACGGCTTCCCGATCTTCGATCCGCGTCCGGTGTTCGCCAAAGCCGAAGAAATGTTTCCCGGCAAAGGCGGGGAATTGAGCAATGCCTGGCGCACGCGGCAGTTCGAGTACACCTGGTTGCGTACCTTGAGCGGCAGCTATGTCGACTTCTGGCAGGTGACGGAAGAGGCTTTGGTCTTTGCCGCCAAGCTCGTGAAGCTCGAAATGTCAGGGACGCAGCGCGACCAGTTGATGGAATCCTATCTCAAGCTGAAGGCATGGCCCGACGCGGCGCCGGCCCTGAAGCAATTGAAGGACGCCGGCATCCGAATGGCGTTCCTGTCGAATTTCACCAATGAAATGCTCGATGCGGCGGTCCGGAATTCGGGACTTCAGGGAATGTTCGAGGCGCATCTCAGCACCGACCGCGTGCAGGCATTCAAGCCGGATCCGCGCGCGTACCGAATGGGCATCGATGCCTTCGGGATGGAGAGGGAAGAAATCGCCTTTGCCGCGTTCGGCGGCTGGGACGCGGCTGGCGCCAAACGGTTTGGATATCCGACGTTCTGGGTCAATCGTGCCAATACGCCGCTCGAAGAACTCAGCATTGCCCCGGATGGAATCGGCGCCGGCCTTCAGGACCTCGTTGCCTTTGCAGGCGTGTAGCGGCGGATCATTCTTCCGCCTTGAACGGCCGCGTCAGCAGACCTTCGATCGCGGCATCGATCGTCACCTTGCCGCTGAGGATCGCCGCGACGGCTTTCGATACCGGCATATCGACGTTTCGCGAAGCGGCGAGCTCGATCAGGACGGGTGCGGTGAATTCGCCTTCGGCGAGTTTGTCGCGCGCCGGGGTTTCACCGCGGCCGAGCGCGATGCCGAACGCGAAATTGCGCGACTGAAGACTGGAGCAACTCAGAATCAGATCGCCAAGGCCGGACAATCCCGCCAGCGTTTCGCCGCGCGCGCCGCAAGCGCGGCCGAGTCGGGCGAGTTCGCTGAAGCCGCGCGTGGTCAACGCAGCCTGTGCCGAGGCGCCGAGTTTTCGCCCCACCACGATTCCGGCCGCGATCGCCAGCACGTTCTTGGCGGCGCCACCGATCTCGACGCCGCGGACATCAGACGTATGGTACGGGCGGAAGGTTGAAGAGCCCAGCATCTGCACCAGATCGCTCGCCAGCGCTTCGTCTCTCGCCGCGAGCGTCACGGCGGTCGGAAGGCCGCGCGCCACGTCGTTGGCAAAATTCGGCCCCGACAGGATTGCCGGCATCGCATGCGGTATCGCTTCGGCAATGACCTCGGTCATGAACAGATGCGTGCCGCGCTCGATGCCTTTGGCGCAGGCGACAACCGGCGTTTCCGGTTTGAGGCAGGGCGCCAGCGCCATCGCCGCCTCGCGCAGATTTTGCGCCGGCGTTGCGATCAGAATGACGTCGGCCCGCGCCGCGATCGCGATATCGTCGGTGATCCCGATTCGCTCATCGAGCGCCACGCCGGGCAGCCTTGGATTTTTCCGCGTCGCTTTCATCTGCGCGGCGTTCTCGGTGCCGCGCACGTAAAGCACGACGTCGCGGCCGGCGCGCGCGACCGCACAGGCCAGCGCGGTCCCATAGGCGCCGGCGCCGATCACGCCGACCGAGTTGCCAAACACCATGTCAGTATCCCGCGCGGGTGTTGGCGAAGCCGGCTGGAGCCGCGGCATCGGCGTCGAGCAGCCAGCGCGCCCGTGGCCAGGCGATCATCGCGCCATTGTCGGTGCACAGCTCCGGCGGCGGCATGATCAGCGTAGTGCCGGCCTTGGCGGCAACGTCCTGCAACGCATCGCGGATGGCGCGGTTTGCGGCGACGCCGCCCGCGGCTACCAGCGCCCGCGGCGGGCCGAACCGTTCGTGGAACAGTCGCAGGCCGACGCTCAGCCGGTCGGCGGTCGATTCGAGCACAGCCGCCTGAAAACCGGCGCAGAGATCGCAGATGTCCTGTGGCTCCAGCGGCATCATCCGGATGGCCTCGGTGCGTACGGCGGTCTTCAATCCCGACAACGAGAAATTCGCATCGGGACGCCCGAGCATCGGCCGCGGAAAGGCAAAGCGTTTTGGGTCGCCGCTCGCCGCTGATCGCTCGACCTCGGGCCCGCCGGGATAGGGCAGCGACAACATCTTCGCGACCTTGTCGAAGGCTTCGCCCATCGCGTCATCGACGGTGGTGCCGAGCCGGACATACTGGCCGACGCCGACCACGGCCACGATCTGGGTATGACCGCCGGACGCGAGGAACAGGCAATAGGGGAACTCGAGCGCGTCGGTCAGCCGCGGCGTCAACGCATGGGCCTCGAGGTGATTGACGGCTATCAGCGGCGTGTCAGTGGTCAGGCCGACGATCACGCCGCCGATCAGGCCGGGGCCGGCCGCGGCCGCCACCGCCGACAATTGCGCGAAGCCGACACCGGCTTCCTGCATGGCGCGGGCGACGATGCCGTCGAGCAAGTCGACATGGGCGCGGGCCGCGATCTCCGGCACCACGCCGCCGAAGCGGGCGTGTTCGGCGGTTTGCGAGTGGACGATATTGGACAGAATTTGGCCGCTGCCGTCGTTGCCGCGCTCGACCACGGCGGCCGCGGTTTCATCGCAGGTGGTTTCGATTCCCAGTACCAGCATCGGCATGTCGTTCAATTTCAGATCCTGCAAATCTGAGCCCTTGTGCTACGGCCGTCACAACGCTTCCGTAACCGGGTAGCATTACGAGATGTCAACGTGCAATCGTCCGGTTGCGCCGACGTGGCTTTAGCGGAGATCTTCCATGGCCGTTCTGGTGACCCGCCCGCATCCGGACGATGAGGCGACGGCATCTGCGCTTCGCGAGCGGGGCTTTGAGGTCTTGCGCGCGCCGATGCTGCGGTTTGAGCCGGTCGTGTTTCGCGACGACGAGGATGCGTCCTATGGCGCCGTCATCGTCACGTCGGCCAACGCGTTGCGGGCCATCGCGTCACAGCTTGCCGACAGCCGGCTGCTCAAATTGCCGGTGTTTGCGGTTGGGGAACATACCGCGGCGGCGGCCCGCGAGGCCGGATTCACGTTAGTCATTACGGCCAAGGGCGATGCCAGCGCCTTGCGCGATCTCGTGCTGGCCGGCGTCAAGGCCAAGCAACTGAAAAAGGCGAGCACGCTTTTGTACCTGGCCGGCGCCGATCTGGCGCGGGATCTCGCCGGCGAGCTCGGCGAGAAGGGCTTTACCGTGGTGACGCACACCACCTACCGGATGGTTCCGGCGTCCAGCCTGCCGCAGGAAATTTGTGACGCTTTCGTGGCGAACCGGATCGAGGCGGTGCTGCACTACTCACGCCGCAGCGCGCGCGCGTTTCTGGAGGCGGCGCGTTCCGGTGGCGTGGAAATCTCGGCATTGGCGCTGCCGCAATGCTGCATCTCCTTAGCCGTCGCCGCCGTGCTCCGGGACGCCGGCGCGACCCAGGTCACGGCGGCAGCCCAAGCGGACGAAAATGCCTTGTTTGAGGCCTTGGGCCGTGCTTTGCGACCGCGATCGGGCTCTAATCTCTAAGTCTGAGCATGGCCTTACCGGAAAACCGGTGCCTGCGCCCCGGGATCGTGCTCTATACGTCCCGATTCTGCTACGTTCCGGCACCTAACCGCTGAGGGAACCGCTGTGATGGTCGACAACAGGCCCGAAGAAACTGGATCGCAGCCCGACCAGGAGCGGCCCAAGCGAGCGCCGCCGACGATCGACCTCGAGGCGACCGATGTGTCGACCGCGACTTCGCATGCCGACGGCGCCGCCCATGCCGATGGCGCCGCCAAATCCAAATCCACCGCCGAACCCGCCGCCGAGCCGGCTTCGGAGCCGCCGGTCACGCCGCCGACCGCGGCTCCGATTTCGACTCCAATTTCCCCTTGGGTCGTGGCGCCGGTCTCCGGTGCGGTCGCAGCCGCGCTGGTGATCGGCGTCGGCTGGTTGCTGGGATGGCCTGCGGTTCAGCCGGCCGGCGCGCCGCCGGCGGTCAATGCCGCCGCGATCGACGATCTCACCGCACGCATCGCGGGCCTGGAGTCGAAGGTCGGCAAGCCCATAGCCGATCCCGCGGCTGCGACGCGTGTCGAAGGCCTGGAAAAGTCGTTAGCCACATTGCGCGCGCAAGGCGACAAGTTGGCGTCCGCTCTCAATGACGTAAAGTCCGCGCCGCGCGCGGACGGCACGCCATCGCCCGATCTGTCTGCGATCGACGAACGCATCGCCAAGGTCGAGAGCCAGATGCGGGC
>WNFM01189436.1_pt1 | contig 13545 bp, 14 predicted proteins | sample 5400271 | NCBI WGS metagenome assembly WNFM01 (sample SAMN13153352, study PRJNA577476) | soil metagenome | isolation source: 60 cm saprolite on Douglas fir-dominated hillslope | place: USA:California | collected 2013-09-17 | reverse complement strand
AGGATGAACGCAAAAATCGGCGCCGAAGAATTCAGTATCGTCGAGAGACTCGCGTCGACCCACCGTTCGGCCCAGGCAATCAGCGTAAACGGAACGACGCTGTTGAGGACGGCCTGGAAAAGGAAGCGGCGCCAAAGCGCGACGTCCGTCGGCATCGCGATACCGCGCCACCGCAAGACGCCCAACAACACGACGGCCCCAATGGCCGTGCGCGCGGCAATGAACGTGATCGGCGGAATGGATTCGACGCCAACCTTGATGAACGTGTAGGAAGCTCCCCAGAGTGTCGCGAGCAGCGCCAGCAGCGCGAACTCGGCAACGTCGTCGAGCGAGGACCGGCCACGCTCAGCTGCCATGAACCTGCCGCGAGTCTTCCGGCGATGTCGGCGCCCCCGGTTCGCAGGCTTCTTTCCAGAACGTCCCGTCGACCGCCGTGACGAACGTGCGTTCCTCGCGCAGGATGAATCGCTGCGCCTGCGCCGTGGCAAAGTTGGCGCACCCTTCCGAATCGGATTTCAGCCGTGCCCGGTAAGTCTCGTACGAAGCCAGGCTGTCGAACGCGATCAGGCCCCACGCGATGTTGTTAGTGCCCTCGTGCGGCAGAAAGTAGCCGAGCAGATGACCGCCGCATCGGGGAATGATCCGGCCCCAGTTCCTGGCGTAGTGCTCGAAGGTATCGCGCTGGAATGGATCGATTTCGTAACGAATGAAGCAGGTGACGTTCATCGGCAACTCCAGTCGGGTCGACATAAGACAGCATAAGGCTTGCAGAGAAAGTATGGTTCGTCTAGCATCGAACCATGAAAGACGGCCCCAACATCGTCGGCATCGCCGCACTGATCGGCGATCGTGCCCGCGCGGACGTCCTCACCGCATTGATGGCTGACCGCGCGCTGACGGCGACCGAGCTCGCCGGTGTGGCGGGCGTGACGAAGCAGACGATCAGCGCCCATCTGGCCAAGCTGGTCGATGCGGGACTGGTCGCCGTCGAGAGCCAGGGACGACACCGGTATTTCCGCCTTGCCGACCAGGACGTCGCGCAGCTTCTCGAATCGCTGATGGGCGTCGCGTTCCGGACCGGCGCGGTCCGCGTTCTCGCCAGTCCGCGCGAGCCGGCATTGAGGAAGGCCCGCGTGTGCTACGACCACCTTGCCGGCGAGGTCGGCGTGCGCATCTATGAAAGCCTGATGCAACGGCGCGCACTCGTTCCCGGCGCCGATGGAATCGAGCTTACCAAGGAAGGGAAGCGCGTGTTCCAGAAGCTGCGCATCGACACCGACGCTCTGGCGAAGCAGAAGCGCGCCTTCTGCCGGGCGTGTCTCGACTGGAGCGAACGCCGCAACCATTTGGCGGGCGCGCTGGGCGCAGCGCTGCTGGCTCGCATCGTTGAATTGGGCTGGGCGAAGCGCGCCAGGGATTCGCGCGTCGTGCTGCTCACCGCGACGGGCCGAGAGGCGCTGCAACGGATGTTTTGACCTGACCGGCAAGCGCATCCAGCGAGCCGCCCTGCCCGCGCGTCCGTGCGACGGATGCAGCCCCTCCCAAAATGAGTGAGAATGATTTATCATTATCGTGACCACTCGCCAAAGACCATGGAACGCGCAACCCGCCAACGCGACGCAATCAAGTCGGTGATCCAGAGATCGCAACGACCGTTGTCGCCTCAGGAGGTGCTGCTGGGCGCACGCGCAGCCGTGCGGGCGTTGGGCCTCGCCACCGTCTATCGTAATCTCAAGCTGCTGGTGACCGAAGGCACCGTTCAAGTCATCACGTTGCCCGGCGAAAGTCCGCGCTACGAGATGAAGGAGTCGGGGCATCACCACCACTTTCAATGCACGACCTGTCGCCGCGTGTACGACGTGCCGGGCTGTCCCGGAAACCTGCGTGGCCTCGCGCCGCGCGGATTCACCGTCGAGCACCACGACGTGACGCTGTACGGCCGCTGCTCGGACTGCGGAAAGCGTCAGCCTCCCGCCCATCGATGATCCGCGTCGAGCAACTCCGGTTCGGCTACGAGAGCGGCGATGATGTGCTGCATCTCGACCAGTTCGTCGTCGAACCGCAGAGCAACGTGTTGGTCGTGGGCCCGTCGGGCTGCGGCAAGACGACGCTATTGCACCTGATCGCGGGGCTTCTGCTGCCCAAAGGCGGTTCGGTCGTCGTCGACGGACAGAATCTGTCGGCGCTTTCAGCTCCTGCGCGCGATCGCTTCCGCGGCCGTCATATCGGCATCGTGCTGCAACAATTCCATCTGCTGCCCACGCTGACCGCGATGCAAAATCTCCTCGTTGCGCAGAGTATCGCCGGGCTGCCGGTGGACCGCGCAGCCGCCCACGCCATGCTGGGCGCGTTGGGCGTCGACGACCGCGTGCATGCCTATCCGCATCAGCTCTCCGTCGGGCAGCAGCAGCGCGTCGCCATCGCCCGCGCCCTCGTGAATCGCCCCAAGCTTTTGCTCGCCGACGAGCCGACGTCCAATCTCGACGATGAAGCGTGTGCGTCGGTGGCGGATCTGCTTTTAAGCGCCACGCGGCAGCAATCGGTGTCTCTGGTGATCGCGACGCACGACACGCGTCTCAAATCCAAGATTCCGCGGCAGTTGGCCCTGCCGCGCCGGACGGCGGAGGTCCGAGCATGAGTCTCCTGCAGCTGGCGTGGAGCTACCTGCGCGCGCGCCCACTCGGCACGCTGCTCAACGTTCTGCTGCTCGCGCTGGGCGTGGGAACGATCGGCTTCGTGCTGATCGTGAACGGTCAGATCGGCAACAGCCTGAACCGCGATGCGCAAGGCATCGACCTCGTCGTCGGTGCTAAAGGCAGCCCGATCCAGCTGATGCTGGCCGGCATTTTTCACCTGGATGTGCCGACCGGAAATATTCGGCTCGGGGCCGCGCAGGAGCTCGCGAAGAACCCGCTGATACGCAAGGTCGTTCCGCTTTCGATTGCCGACAGCTTCCGCGGCTTCTGGATCGTCGGCAGCACGCCGGATTACATCGACCTCTACCACGGCGCCTTCGCGTCCGGGCACATCTGGAACGACAGGATGCAGGCGGTGCTCGGCGCGAACGTGGCGTCGCGCACGGGGCTTGGAGTCGGCGACCGCTTCGCCGGCTCACACGGCTTGGCCGTAGGGGGACCCGTACATGGCGATTCGATCTACACAGTGGTCGGTGTCCTGAAGCCTTCGGAAACGGTGCTCGATCGGTTGGTCCTCGTCAATCCCGAAAGCATCTGGTTCGTGCACGAGGGCAACATCACCGACCCCGACGAAAAGAAGGTGATCGAAGCCGAACGCCAGGTCACCGTGCTTCTGGTGCAATATGCGACGCCACTCGCCGCCGTTTCCCTGCCGCGCAAGATCAACGCCGACACCAACCTGCAGGCGGCGTCCCCTGCGTACGAAACGGCGCGGCTATTCAAGATGATCGGCGTGGGCGCCGATGTGATCCGTGCGTTTGGCGGCGTGGTGCTGGCCACGGCGGCGCTGTCCCTGTTCATCGCTCTGTACCACGCCCTCAACGAGCGCGCGTACGACATTGCCGTTCTGCGGACGCTCGGTGCGCGTCCGTCGAGCATCGCGATGATGCTGATGCTCGAAGCGCTGATCCTGGCGGTCCTGGGAGGCGTGCTCGGCTTGTTGCTGGCCCATGGTCTCGCCGCCGTCCTCGCGTGGTGGATGGCGCGGCAGGAGAGCCTGCCCATCAACGCGTGGGCGTTCTCGGCGAATGAACTCTGGCTGCTGGTCCCGTCGCTGCTTGCCGCGACGCTCGCCGCGCTGTTGCCGAGCTGGCGTGCGGCGCAGGCGAATATTTCGGCGACGCTCGCGCGCCGCGCTTAAGACCCCGAGACGAGGAGGTTTCCGTGAAGAAGATCTTGCTCGCTATCGTCCTTATCGCGACCACCCCTGCACTGGCGCTCGCGGCGGATACCACGCAGCCCAAGGCGCCTGCGAAACCGGCGGTTTCCAAAGTCGATCCTGCGCTCGAAGCCGCACACACCAAGGAGGACGTCCGGCGGCACCGGATCATCGCCACCGCGCACGAGGCTGCGGCAAAGTGCCAGGAATCCGGAAAGGGCGAGGAAATCTGCGATGCCGAATTGGAGAAGGCGTGCAAAGGCATCGCGTACGGCAAGTACTGCGGTATGAAGCATCCGGACTAGGAATCATCCAGCATGCGTAATCTCGTGGCCGGCGGACTCGTCGGGTTCGCAACGGCGATCTCGGTTGCCCATGCGGAGCCGATCACGCTCGTCGCCGCTGAAAGCGTTTATGGCAGCATCGCCCGCGAGATCGGCGGCCCCGACGTCGCCGTCACCAGTGTCCTCAGCAATCCCAACCAGGATCCGCACGAGTTCGAAGCGAGCGCCTCGACCGCGCGCCGGATCGCCGACGCCAGGCTCGTCATCTATAACGGCGCGGACTACGACCCCTGGATGGCCAAGCTCCTTGCCGGATCGCGCGCGCCGTCGCGGCAGGTCATCGAGGTCGCGCGGCTGGCCAACAAGCGCCCCGGCGACAACCCGCACGTCTGGTACGACGTCACCGCGATTTCCGCGCTTGCGAAAGCGCTTGCCGACGCATATTCAACGCTCGATCCCGCGCATCGAGCCGATTTCGACCAACGTCATGCGGCGTTCGAGCGGTCGCTGCAATCGTTGATCGAGCGCATCGCGCAGCTGCGCAAGGCGTACTCGGGTACGGCGGCCACCGCCACCGAGCCGGTGTTCGGCTACATGGCGGACACGATCGGACTCAAGATGCGCAACACGCGGTTCCAGCTGGCGGTCATGAATGGCACCGAGCCAAGCGCCAAGGACATTGCGGCCTTCGAGAACGATCTCCGATCACGTTCGGTCAAGGTGCTGCTCTACAACAGCCAGACCAGCAGCGCGTTGGCCGAGCGCATGCGGACGATCGCCGTCGCCGCCGGCGTCCCAGTCGTGGGCGTGAGCGAAACGCCGCCCGCAGGTATGAATTATCGGCAGTGGATGACCTCGCAACTCGACGCGCTCGCGGGCGCGCTTGGGACACGCTAGATATGTTCGCGATCGAACTGGACCGGGTGACGCTTGCACGAGGGGGGCGGACAGTCCTCTCCGATGTCAGCCTCGCCATCCGCCGCGGCGAGTTCGTCGGCGTCTTCGGTCCCAACGGCGCGGGCAAGACGACGTTGTTGCACGCGATCCTGGGGTTGCTGCGCGCTTCGGCAGGCGAAATCAGAGTGCACGGCGCACGGCCGACACGCGGCAATCGCGACGCGGGCTATCTGCCGCAACATCGCGCTTCGGTTGCGGACCTGCGCCTGCGCGGCCGCGATTTCGTTGCGTGCGCGCTTCATGGCGAGCGTTGGGGGCTTCCGCTGACGGGTGGAGAGGGCCGACAGGAAGTGGCCCGGGCCATCGCAACGGTCGAGGCGCAGGCGCTCGCGACGCGGCCGCTGTGCGAACTCTCGGGGGGCGAGCGTCAGCGGCTCCTGTTGGCGCAGGCGCTCCTCGGCAAGCCTTCGCTGCTGTTGCTCGATGAACCTCTGCTGAGCCTCGATCCGCACTTCCAGCAGACGACCGTCGCGCTGGTGAAGCGCATTCAGCAAGACGAGGGAATCACCGTACTGTTCACGGCGCACGAGGTGAATCCGCTGCTTGGGGCCATGGATCGGGTCCTCTATCTTGGCCACGGACACGCCGCGCTCGGTGCTGTCGACGAGGTGATCGAAGGCGGCGTGCTCTCGCGTCTTTACGGCACACCCGTCGAAGTGCTGCGCGTCAATGACCGCGTCGTCGTTGTCTCGGGACACGGGCCGGTCGAAGCCGACGCCCACCGCCACGATGTTTGAATACGAATTCATGCGCACGGCGTTCGTCGCGGGCGGGCTCGTAGCCATCGTCGCAGGATCGGTCGGGTTCTTCCTCGTGTTGCGCAACCTGACGTTCGCGGGCCACGCGCTTTCGCACGTCGGATTCGCCGGCGCAACCGGCGCGGTCCTGATCGGCACGCCGCCGTTGTGGGGGCTTGTCGCGTTCACGCTCGCGGCGGCACTCGCGATGGGCCTGCTCGGTGACCGGCTGCGCGGCCGGGATGTTGCCGTCGGCATCGTCCTGTCGCTGGCGCTGGGGCTTGGCGTTCTCTTCCTCTACCTCTACTCCACACACGCAACGCATGCGACCGCCATCCTCTTCGGCAACGTGCTGGGCGTGGACCAGGAAACGCTGTGGGCGCTGCTGGGATTGACCGCGATCGGCCTGTGTTCGCTCGCCTCCATCTCCCGGCCGTTGCTGTTCGCGACTCTGGCGCCCGAACTCGCCGAAGCCAAGGGTGTGTCGCTGCGACTCGTGTCGGTGTTCTTCCTGGCCATCGTCGCCATTGCGGTTGCCGAGGCCGCGCAAGTCGTCGGCGTGCTCCTCGTTTTTGCGCTGATGGTCGGGCCCGCGGCCACGTCGCTTCGCCTGACGTCGCACCTGGGTTGGGGGATCGGTCTTGCGGTCGTTATCGCGCTGGCGGCGACGTGGCTGGGAATCGCCCTCGCCTATTTCACCGATTTGCCGACAACGTTCTGGATCGTGCTGCTCTGCTGCGCCGCGTACTTCGCGAGCCTCATACGCCGGGCGAGGCGCCCAGCGATGGTCGAGTGAGCGCGATCCTCGTCAGGTCGGCGCCATCCCCTTGTCCGTAAGCTCCTTGGTGGCACTCGCGTTCTTCTTGAGGTGCGCGAGTCCCATGCCACGCAACACGTTCGGCGCTTTTGTGAACTGAACGTTGTCGTAGCCGACGATCTCGAACCGGTTGCCCCACGGATCGAGAAAGTCAAGAAACGGCCCGGAGAGCGTCTCGACGCCCGCCTCGGCCAGCGCGTTGCGAGCGGCCTCCTTGTCATCGACGACAAGTCCGAAATGACGTCCGTCGTCGGCTGCCTGCGCGCGCCCTTTCTGCAGTGCAAGGAATTGATCACCGAGATCGATGAACGCCATCGAATCGCTTTTGCTGCGAAGCTCGAAGTCGAACACGCGTCCATAGAACGCGAGCGCGGCCTCGATGTCGCCGACTTCGAGGGCGACGTGATTGAAGCCGACCATGCGCACTTTCTTTGCTTGGGACATAAGGGCCTCCAGTTATTCGACCGCCACGCGACCGGCCATCACACCACCACGATCACCGATCTCGATGCTTCCATAGCGCTGAGCGAAACACTTGGGCAAGGGCCTGTCGCCGGGCATCGAGAGCCAAAGGCGCAACAGGTGCCTGCGGCGGTCGGGCTCCGGCCAGTCGATGAAACTCGTGCGATCGTGGAGCAGGCTATGGTTGTAGACGAACTGCATGTCCCCACGTTCGAGCCGCATGCTGAAATGCAGACGCGAATCGTTTGCCAGCGCGTCGAAGCAATCAAGCGCCTCAATATGGCCGGGCGTCAATCTCGGAGCATCGGAAAAACGCTGCGCCGACTCGATGTACTGGCGTTGGTACATCACCGTCAGGAACTCCGCGTGCCAGTTGAACACCGGTATGCGAAAGAAGGGCTTCTCGCCTGGCGGGACTTCGCCGCGCCGGTCCGTGGCGATGCTCTCGAACAGGCAAGGAAGCAGGTCGGGCCGTTCGCGTCGAAATTCGTTGTAGATCGTCACACCGCTCATGAGCAGAGAATCGCCACCTTGACGAGCCTCGTTCAGGCACAGCAAGCCGACGGCATCCGACGAGTCCGTATGGAATGTTTGGCGTTCGCGTGTCTGATAGATGCGTACGTTAGGGTCTCGACTGTCGCCGCCGACGTCGCGGACATGACCCAGGAGGTGACCCGCCGCGTTCTGCGAACGGGCGCGACCCAGGTTGGCCCCAATGCCGCAAAAGATCGTCGACGCCAGCTCTACGCCGATCCGATCAACGGGAATCCCCCGGATCACTTCGAAACCGATGCCGTGAATCAGTGTTTCGCTCAGCGCTTCGAGTTTCGCGCGCAACGAAGGCACGACGAACGTTTCGGGCGTGAGGCGTGAGAGGTCAGCGTGTCGGGCGAGGAAAGCCCGTGCGGCGTCCTCCAGTTCGGCAACTTCCGCCGTCGATAGATGCCACCGCCACGTGTCAGGTACTTCCCCCATATCCGCCCCGATCCAGGCCGCGGGAATATCCAGACGCTTCGGCAGGTCGGATGGGATGTTCACTCGAAACCGATGTCTTGTGGCGAGAACCGCACCAAACGCAGATCATAGTGCAATTGCAGACACTCCGGCTTCCCTCGAGAACTTTCGCTGCGACGGCTTATGCCATGTTCGAGCATGTGACATCATGGCGAAATGAGCGGCCCCGAGACGAAAGACACGCGATTCCTTGCCGACACGCACGAAGTCGTCAATGTTTCGCGCGAGCTCACCGACTACAACCTGTACCGTCAGGACGCCGCCCTGCAGGAAGCGGTGCGCCGCGAGGGGGCGGGTTGGGACGACGATGCGCTCGCCGCATTCGGAAAACTTACCGGTTCGGCCGACTACATCCTGCAAGGCGTGCTCGCCAATCGATTCCCTCCGGAACTCGAGACCCATGATCGATTTGGCAACCGGGTCGACCTGGAGACGTTTCATCCGGCGTACCACACGCTGATGAAGACTGCGATCGAGCACGGCCTGCACTCGTCGCCATGGACCGACCCCGGGCCCGGCGCGCACGTTGCCCGCGCCGCGCGGAACTATATGCAAACGCAGATCGAGGCGGGACATGGGTGCCCGATCACAATGACGTTCGCCGCCGTGCCGTCGCTTCGCACGGCCCCCGAACTCGCGAAGGTCTGGGAGCCGCGAATCACTGCGCGCGTCTACGACCCGCGCAACGTGCCCGATGCGCAGAAGCAGGGGTTGACGATCGGCATGGCGATGACGGAGAAGCAAGGAGGCTCGGACGTGCGCGCCAACACCACGCGTGCGTATCCGATCGGCGTAGAGGGGCCGAGCGAGGCGTACGAACTGGTCGGTCACAAGTACTTCGTCTCGGCGCCCATGTGCGATGCGTTCCTGGTGCTGGCACAAGCTCCGGGCGGCCTGACATGCTTCCTGCTGCCTCGCTGGAGGCCCGACGGCACCAAGAATCCACTGCAGCTGATGCGGCTGAAACGCAAGATGGGAAACGTGTCCAACGCGTCGAGCGAGACCGAGCTGCGCGGCGCGCTTGCATGGAGGGTCGGTGACGAAGGCCGCGGCGTGCGCACGATCATCGAGATGGTCGCGATGACGCGCTTCGACTGCATGGTCGGCTCCTCGGCCGGCCAGCGCGCAGTGGTGTCACAGGCCCTGCACCACTGTTCGATCCGCGCGGCCTTCGGCAAGGTGCTCAACCAGCAGCCGCTGATGCGCAACGTCCTCGCTGACCTGGTTCTCGAGAGCGAAGGTTCGCTCGCGCTGACAATGCGCATCGCCCGCGCGATGGACAACCGTGCCGATCCCACTGAGGATCTGCTGGTCCGCCTGTGCACCGCAGTCGGTAAATACTGGATCTGCAAGCGCACACCGAACCACGCTTACGAAGCAATGGAGTGCGTCGGCGGCAGTGGCGTGATGGAGGACAGTCCGTTCCCCAGGCTGTTCCGCGAGTCACCCGTCAACGCGATCTGGGAAGGCACCGGCAACATCCAGTGTCTAGATGTGCTGCGCGCAATGCAAAAAGCGCCGGAAACGACCGATGCTTTCTTCCGTGAGGTGGCCAAGGCACAGGGCGCGTGCGCGGCGCTCGATGACTGGGTCGCCGCATTGCAAAAGGAGCTCGAAGACCTCGCCGACATCGAGTACCGCGCCCGCCACGTGGTCGACCGGATGGCGCTTGCGATCCAGGCGGCGCTGCTATTGCAACATGCGCCGGCGCAGGTTGCAGACGCGTTCTGTGCGTCGCGGCTGGCTGACGGTGGCCACCGCAACTATGGAACGTTGCCACGCGGCGCGGACTGTGCGGCAATCATCGAACGCGCAACGCCCCACGCAAAATCCAGGATGATTTGATCGAGAACAGTGATGGACGCCAAAAAACTCGAGGCTCTCAAGCAGAAATACGCCGGCACGAAAGGCGCGGATATTTTCAACCCGTCCTTTGCGGCGGTCGCCGCGCAAGTATTTTCCAACTCCGACCAGAGAAAATGGCCGTTTGCGGGCGCGGCAACATTTCTCGGCCTCCCCTACCGGCCGGAGTTGGCGGCAGCCCCGGATTTCGGCGGACTGGATGTCGCGCTGGTCGGTGTACCGATGGACTTGGGCGTCACCAACCGCGCCGGAGCGCGTCTCGGCCCGCGTGCAGTGCGTGCGGTCGAACGGATCGGCCCCTATGAACACGCGCTGGGTATCGCACCCTTGCTGCATCTGAAAGCTGCGGACGTCGGCGACGTGCCGATGAAGAGCCGATTCAGCCTCGAAGCGTGCCATGCCGATATCGAGGCATTCTTCGGATTGGTTCGTACGGCCGGCGTGATCCCGCTGGCAGTGGGCGGGGATCATTCGATCACCTATCCGATTCTCAAAGCACTGGGCAAGGATCAGCCGGTGGGGATGGTTCATATCGACGCGCATTGCGATACCGGCGGTATCTTCGAGGGCTCCAAATTTCATCATGGCGGTCCATTCCGGCAGGCGGTCCTCGATGGCGTGCTCGACCCCGAGCGCTCGATCCAGATCGGCATCCATGGCGGTGCGGAGTATCTGTGGGAATTTTCCGCCGACAGCGGCATGACGGTCTTGCACGTGGAGGACGTCGCCAAAATGGGTGTTCCGGCAGTCATTGAGAAGGCGCGCAAAGTCATCGGCGACGGGCCGACTTACGTGACTTTCGACATCGACGGCATCGACCCCGGCTTCGCGCCTGGGACTGGAACTCCCGAAGTGGGCGGGCTGACACCACGCGAGGTTCTCGCGATTCTGCGTGGCATTGCCGGTGCGCAGATCATCGGTGGCGATGTCGTCGAAGTCGCGCCTCAATACGACGCCACAAGCAATACCGCGCACGTCGCGGCGCAAATGCTGTTCACCGAGTTGTGCCTGGTGGCGCTAGCACCAAGGTTCGCCTCGCGGGTACAACGCAACGAATAGCGTGGCACCGGCGCACCCGGCCGCGCGTCGGCGTCATATACTCCGCGGGGGGGCCCGAGTTCGTTGGATGCTTTCGTCCGCCGGACATTCCGAGGAGGTCATGCTTTGGAATCGACGCTCTCCGCCCTATTTGCTTCTGCCGCGCAAGGCGATGCGGCGGCCAGCGAGCAGTTGTTCCAGGCTCTGTACGCGGAACTGCACCGTCTCGCCAAGCGCGAACTGTGGCGCAGCGGTGGCGCCGTCACGCTGGGGGCAACAACCCTCGTCCACGAAGCATTTCTCGATATGTCGGGTCGGGCGGCCGTTCCTTTCCCTGATCGCGCGCGATTCATGGGCTATGCCGCGCGGGCGATGCGCGGGCTGATCATCGATTATGCCCGCAACCGGCACGCACAAAAGCGGGGCGGTGGTTTCCACATAACGGCGCTCAACACCGACATCGCGGACAACATCGCCGCCGACCCTGTTCACCTTACCCGCGTCGGAGATGCTGTCGATGAACTGGCGCATGTCGACCCGGCGCTGGCGCAAATCGTCGATCTCAAGTTTTTTTGTGGATTCTCGTTTGCCGAGATTGCAGTCCTGCGAGGTGTGTCGGAGCGCACCGTCCAACGCGATTGGGAGAAGGCCCGGATTTATCTGCACCAAACGCTGCGCGACGATACGCCACTCGTCTAACGATGAGCGGTGTCGGGTTGTCGGCGTGGATTACGATATGAAGTAGCACGTATAGATGTCTCGCAGGCAAGGAACGGAGTGCGGTGGCCATCGATAACGACCGCTGGCGGGTTGTGAGTCCGTTGCTCGATCGGGCGCTGGAGCTGTCCGTCGACGAGCGCGTCGGATGGCTCGCTTCGCTGCGGGAGAAGGATCCCGTGCTCGCGGGCGAGATCGACGCGTTGCTCGAGGACGCGCAGGTGCTCGATGGCGAGGGCTTTCTCGCGGACAGGCCCCCATGGTCGATGCCGCCGCCGGCGACGCTCGCCGGCCAAGTGGTCGGCGCCTACACATTGGAAGCGCCGCTCGGCCAAGGCGGCATGGGTAGCGTGTGGCTCGCCCGCCGCAGCGACGGGCGCTTCGAGGGCAAGGTTGCGGTCAAGTTCCTCAACGCCGCGTTGATCGGGCAGGCCGGCGAGCAACGTTTTCGTCGCGAAGGCAACTTCCTCGCGCGGCTGACGCACCCGAACATCGCCCGATTGATCGACGCGGGCGTCTCGGCGATTGGCCAGCCCTACCTCGTCCTGGACTTCGTCGAGGGCGAACGCATCGACCACTATTGCGACAGCAGGCGGCTTGAGGTCGACGCGCGTCTGCGTCTGTTTCTCGATGTTCTCGCCGCGGTCGCGCACGCGCATGCCCACCTGATCGTGCATCGGGACATCAAGCCGTCGAATGTGCTGGTCGCGAACGACGGTGCGGTGAAGCTCCTCGACTTCGGCATCGCCAAGCTGCTCGAGGACGAGACTCAGGCTGGCGAAGCAGCGGAGCTCACCCGCGAAGCGGATCGCGCGCTGACCCCGGAGTTCGCCGCCCCGGAGCAGGTGCAGGGCGAGCCGGTGACGACCGCGACCGACGTCTACACGCTCGGCGTGCTGCTCTACGTGCTTCTGGGGGGCCAACATCCGGTCGGTGGCAAGTCGCGCGCCTCCTCCGAGTTGATCAAAGCCATCGTCGAGACCTCTGCGCCGCGGCTCTCCGACGCCGTCACCTCGACCAAGACTCTGTCGGCAGAAACGTTGACGGACAACGCTGCCCGGCGCGCGGTGACGCCGCAGAAGCTCCAGCACCTGCTGCGTGGCGACCTCGACAACATCGTCGCCAAGGCACAGAAGAAGAACCCGCAGGAGCGCTACGCCTCGGTCACCGCATTCGCCGACGACATCCAGCGCTACCTCCATCACGAACCGGTAAGCGCGCGCGCGGATTCCGTCGGTTATCGCACCTCCAAGTTCGTGCGCCGCAACCGGATACCGGTAGCGCTCTCCGCGGCAGTGATCGTCGCCCTGCTGGCTGGACTTGCCGGGACGATCACCCAAGCTGAGCGCGCGACGCGGCAAGCAGCGCTCGCGGAGGAACAACGCAGCCGGGCCGATACGCAGGCGCGGGCCGCCACCGATCAGCGCGACTTCGCGTTGCGCGAGCTTTCCCGTGCCGACGCGATCATCGATTTGAACCAATTCCTGCTCTCGGACGCCGCGCCCTCGGGCAAGGCTTTCACTGCGGGCGAGTTGCTCGCTCGCGCCGAAGCGGTCGTCCTGCGCCAACACGCGGAGACCGATTCGAATCGAGTCGCGATGCTGGTCGCGATCGGCCGCCAGTATCAAAGCATGGACGAGGACGCGAAGGCTCGGCGTCTGCTCGGTCAGGCATTCGAGATGTCGCGCCAGCTTGGCGATCGCCCAACGCGCGCGCGCGCGTCGTGTGCTTATGCGGAAGCCATCAGCCGCGCTGGCGAGCGCGAGCGCGCCGAAGCATTGTTCCGCGACGGCCTGGCCGA
>WNFM01350352.1_pt1 | contig 13546 bp, 10 predicted proteins | sample 5400271 | NCBI WGS metagenome assembly WNFM01 (sample SAMN13153352, study PRJNA577476) | soil metagenome | isolation source: 60 cm saprolite on Douglas fir-dominated hillslope | place: USA:California | collected 2013-09-17 | reverse complement strand
GAGCCCGGGTGCGGGCCGCGCCGTTTGTCGGCACGGCCCGCACGTCGGGAAGGAACCGCCTACCAGGCCGAAGGCGGCGGAGGCGCGACGACCGGAGGACGGTCGTCGCACGTGATCGTGTTCGGAAGCTCCCACGGCGCGAACCACGGACCGGTGGTCCCGCCGCCGTCGTTGCCGTTCCCGAAGAGCGAGAACTCGGAGCCGGCCGACGTGAAGTGGAACGAACCGCAGTTGTTCACCCCGACTGCGCCGACATTGCGCGCGTCGACGTTCTCGAAAGTCGCCGACCCTGCAGCACGTGCGCTCACGACCGACGTGCCCGTGCCGTCGACGTGGATGTCCTTGAAGTGGACGTTCGAGATCGAATAGAGGTCCTTCACCGGGAAGTCGGACACGATCAGGATCGCGTTGTACGTGCTCTGCAGGAAGTTGTCCCCGGTCACTTCGATGTTCGCGTTGAGCGAACCTTCGAGCGCGTAGAGCCAGATCGCGCCGAGGCCGATCCTCCAGTTGAGCTCGAACGAGCCGGCCCGAACTGTCGTGTTGTTCGTGAACCGGAGGTAGCCGGCGAACGGTGTCGAGTCGAACCGCTGTCCTGCGTGGAGGCCGCTGCCTTCGCGCACCGGGTCGGCGACGACGTTGTTCGACGCGGTGTTGTCGCGGCCGCCGTAGATGGCGATGCCGTTCGCGAGTACGGGGCTCTGAACCGTGTTGTGGTCGAACACGTTGTTCGCGTTCTCGATCGAGGGCTGGCCGTCGACCGTCTGCGACCACATCGCGAGCCCGTCATCCGCCGTGTTGCGGATGAGCGAGTTGACGACCTTCGAGTTCGTCACTCCCTGATGGAAGTTGATGCCGTCCGCGATCTGGTCGGCGATCACGGTGCCGACCTTCGTGTGATGGATGTAGAGGCCGTCGATCGTCGAATCGTTCAACGCCCCGCCGATGCCGTTGACCTGATCGGTGTCGATGCGCTCGCGCACGTCACCTTCGATCGCGAAGTTCGACAGGTGCACGTTGTGACTTCCGCCGTCGGCTGCGTACTTGCCGTAGAACCCGACGCCCGTGTGGACGGAGCCGTCGGGCGCCGGTGAGCTGAGCGTGACCTGGCGGCCCTTGACGATCGACCACCAGCTGCCGGCGCCCTCGATCGTCACGTTGTCGACGACGATGTGCCTGTTCACCTGGAACATACCGGCCGGGATGTAGACCGTCTTGTGTGCGAGCTTCGCGGCCTGGATCGCGCTGTCGAATGCATCTGCCGAGTCGCGGACGCCGTGCCGATCGGCGCCGAACTCGGTGACCGAGACGGAGCCCGGCGGCTGCGGCGCCGGATCGGCGACGTTCTGGAAGTCGGCGAGATCGATCACCGTCCACGCCGCGTTCGTGTCGGCGGGGACGGTGAGGCGGACGACGGCGCCGGGTTGATAGGTCTTGCCCAGCGGCACGCGCTGTTCGTCGTAGAAGTGCATCGGCCTGAACGGGGTCGGGAACGTCAGCGACCCGGGCACGCACGCGCACTCGGTCACCCACCAGTCGGGGTGCAGCAGGCCCGCGTTCGGATCGTTCGAGAACGGATACTGGTTGTAGAGGTCCGAGTACTTCGAGGTCAGCGTGACCGTCTGCGGATGGGTGTTCCCGAGCCCGTCCGCGTTCTGGTCGACGCCCACCGTCACCGGAGCGTCGATCCCACCGCCGTTCGGCGCATCGGGGATCGCGTACCGGATCGTTACCGCGTTCGCGGGCTGCGTCAGCGTGAACGCGACGTACTGACCGGGCGCGAGCTGCACGGCCTGCCGGCCCGACGCCTCGGCGGCCAGCGTGTAGGCCTTCGTGTTGAAGGCGAAGACGGTGCCGTTCGTGTCGGCGTTCTCGGCTTCCTGCTCGACGATGCCGAGGTCGGCTCCGCGGCCGGCGGTTAGCGCCGGATCGATCCCGGCGACGGTGATGCGTGGGGCGCTGTGTGCGGTCACAGCGCTGGCGCCTCCCGCCGCCACACAAACCAGCGAGAACGCGAGCGTTCCCAGTGCCGCCAGTGCGAGCTTCTGGTGCCAAGGGCTTGCCATGAGGGTTTCCCTCTCTCTCCGACCGGTTGCGGTCGCTCGGATGGAGCGTTGTCTGCTTTCCAACAAATCAACGCAAAAAAGCCACGCCGAGCGTACAACGCTCCACCGCCGATTGCAATATCGCGCACAAAGAGGGTTAAAACCGAGCCTGGGGCGCCGCGCGAGCGGCGCCCCAGGTCCGGCTCAGCCGTGTGAGAACGTGCGGTGCGACGCCGCGCTGGTGAGCCCGGACTTGTCGCGAGCACTCAGCGTGACCGTGAACCTGCCCAGTCCGCGGAAGCGGGCGGCCGGCGTCCAGTGGCGGGTGTAAACGCCACAGGGGCGAGGCGCGGCGAGCGTCGTGAAGCGCCTCGTGTACGACAGCTTCCCAGGCCGCGAGTCCTTCTCGATGATCGTGACGTTCTTCATCGAGTCGTCGCAGATCCGGACACGCGCGTAGACAGCCGCGCCCAGGAAACGAGCCGACAGGATCGTCAGGGTCGGCCGCGTGTTCGTGATCGTCACGGCCGGCGCGACGATCGGCGTCGGCGCTGAGTTGGCGGTCGCCGTTCCCTTGGCGTTGTGCGCGGTCACCGCGACGCGGACGCGGAAGCCGAGATCGACCAGATGAAGCGCGTAGGTCTTGCCGGTCTCGCCGGCGACGTTGGCGCAGCCGATGAGGTTGTCGGCGTCGCAGCGCTGCCACTGGTAGGTGAACGACGTCGGAGCCCCACTCCAACTGCCGTCATCGGTAGTCACGGTCTGCCCGACGCGCGGAGTGCCGGAGACGGCGGGTGCGGCGGTGTTCTTCGGTGCGGCACTCGACGTCGCCGCGGCGACCGTCGCGGTGTTGTCGGACTCGGCGGTGGCCGAGCCGTCGGCGTTCGTCGCGGTGACGCGCACGCGCATCGTGTGGCCGGCGTCGGCGCCGACGAGCGTGTAGGTCTTCTGCGTCCCGTTCGCGACGTTGACGCAGCTGTTGCCGCCGCCGTTGCAGCGCAGCCACTGGTAGGCGTACGAGGTCGGCGCGTTGTTCCACGTGCCGTTCGACGCAGTCAGTGTCTGTCCGACGGCCGCGGTGCCGGTGATTGCCGGCGGCGCGGTGTTCACCGGCGCGACCTGCGAGGCGGCACTGCCCACGCCGACCATCAATGCGAGCGCGAGCAGCGATGCCGCCGCCACCCCCGCGAGAGCTCTCTTCGAGTAGTTCACGTGTACCTGCTCCTTGTTGGAATTCGGGACCCTGAGCGACGCTCGGGTCGAAAACTCGACCACCGGGGACCTCCAGGAAAGAACGCCGCGGCCTGCGCGTCGGGTACGGTCGTCCGGCCGGGAATTACCTCGGGCTTACGCCCCGAGGAACGGGACCCACGTGGAGAGGTCCACGTCGCCCTGCGCGGGGACCGCGTCGCGAACGCAGACTGCGTTCGCGAGCAGATGGATCTCCTGCGTGCGCAGCCAGCGCTCGTACACGTCGAGCGTCGCGAAGCGGCCGAGCACACCGCGCGCGACAGTGCGCGCCTGGTTCGGTGAGAGCGCGAGCAACGGCAAGGCCGGCCCGAGCGGACGCACCGTGAACTGCCCGTCGACGGTGTCGATCGTCGTCCGGCGGTTCTGGCGCAGCGAGAAGATCTCGTCAGGCGCGATCGTCTCGACCGCGAAGCCGCGGAACGCGCCGGTGAGCCACGGCGCCTCTGGGTCGACCTCGACAAGCCGAACGCGCGTCGCCGCGTACGTCGAGACGAACTCGGCGACCTGCGCGGAGGTCGCCGGATGGGGCCGGAAACGCTCCTGCACCCGGCCGCGCGCCAGCCGGTCCTCGATGATCGCGCGTGCGTCCTGCAGCGTCATCTGCGACTCGCGCAGTGCCGCGCGATAGCGCGCGATGCTGCGGCCGAAGCGGTCTCGGATGATTGCACGCTCGGCGGCGAGCACCGTCATCGGGTCGATCGGGCTCTCGTCACGTAACACCGCGCGCTGGAGCAACGCCGTAGCGGCGGAGTCGCGATCGCCCGTGAGCAGCGCCGCGCGGGCGACGTCGCTCTTCAGGATGCGGTCCGTGCCGAGTGTGCAGCGCACCGCCGCCGGCAGATTGATCTGCCCTTCGGTGAGCGAGGCGTCGAACCCGGCGCCGGCCACCGCCGGGCCGTCGCAGAGCTTCGCGTCGCGCGCCCACAGGTAGACGCAGGCCGCCGCCGGCTTGTCGGGGTCGACGCCTGCGACGGAGAAGCTCGGCCAGCCCCACGACCAGACGCCCTGGATCTTCGTCTCCGCCGCGACCTGCTTCGCGGCAAGCGCCTGCAGCTTCACGATCTCGAGCCACGCCGACGTCGGCTGCAGCCCGTTGCGTCCGCCCTGGCCCGGCGCCGACTGGAACTGCAACTCGAGCGCAACGCGGCCGGCGGGGATCCCGATCTGGGCGAAGCGCGAGATCAGCCCGCGCATCCCCTGACGCATCGCTCGGCTCGCGCGCGCTGGGCCGAGCGCGTACAGCCCCTTCGGCCCGGGTGCGGTGAAGTAGACCTGGCGCACGAGGATCGACGCCTTCGCCGTCTCGCGCCACCAGTCGGCCGCGTCGCCGCCGGTGTACGGCGGGTTCGCGATCGTCAGCGCGGTCGTCGCGCCGAGCTTGTCGAGCTCCCGCACCAGCTGCAGCACGTTCGCGCGGTACTGCGCGTTCGTCGCGCTCCACGGTGTGATGGTCTGCGCGCCGAAGAGCTCGTTCTCCGCGATCAGAGGTGTGGCGCAGCCGGTGATCTGCACGGCGAAGTCGAACTCGCGCTTCGCCTTCGCTGCGATCGTCGAGGGATCTGCGGGCGCGGACGGCGTGCCGACGCGGTCGTTCAGGTGAAGGTCGAAGAAGATCGTGGCCGCTCCCAACGCGCGCATGGCGGCCGGCACGACGGTTCCGGATGAAACGGCGAGCACGAGCCCCGGCTTCGGTGCAATCGGCGCGTCGTGCCCGGCGTAGTCGACCCACATGGGTGCCTTCGCCGGCAACCCGCAGTTCGACGGCCCATCGGCGTGCCCGACGCGCGCGCCGGCAACCAGCCCCGCGACCCCCAGGGCAAGAACAACGATGACCCCCTTCATCACGTCCAGAGTAGACAGCGAGCTGGCAGGGCTCCCAGCGCTTGTAACAGACTGTTACTTGCGGGCGACGCGATCGCGCGTCACGTCCGCCGGCGACGTGCAGCCGAGCAGTTGCAACGCGCCGACGATCTCCGCCTGGAGCAGCTCGAGCACCCGGCGGGCGCCCGCTTCGCCGTCGACGGCCAGTCCCCACAGCGGCGCGCGGCCCGCAAGAACTGCACGCGCGCCGAGCGCGAGTGCCTTCACGACATCGGTGCCGCGACGGATGCCGCTGTCGAGCAGCACCTCGACGCGTCCGTCGACCGCGGCCACGACTTCCTCGAGCGCGTCGATCGTCGCCGACACTCCGTCGAGCTGACGCCCACCGTGGTTCGAGACGACGATGCCCCTCGCACCGTGCTCGCACGCGAGCTTCGCGTCCTCCTCCGTCAACAGGCCCTTCACGACCACCGGCAGGCCGGACAACGACGCCAGCCGCTCGATGTCGTGCCACGACACGGACGCTGAGGTGAGCGCGAACGTCTCGGTGGGAGTGAGCCCGCCCTGCCCGAGCGACGCGACCGGAAAGTCGACAACGAACCCCGTCCGTAAGTCGCGCTCGCGCCGGCCGAGGAACGGTGTGTCGACCGTCAACACCAGCGCCGTGAAACCTGCGGCGGCGACCCGCTGGACGAGCTCCCGCGTGATGCCCTCGTCACGAAAGACATACAGCTGGAACCAGCGCGACACGCCCGTCTCTGCGATCTCCTCCGGCGTTGCGGTCGCCATCGTCGACAGGCACATCACCGTCCCCGCGGCCTTCGTGGCGCGCGCCATGCCGACCTCGCCGTCCGGATGCGCGACGCGCTGGAACGCGACGGGCGCGACGAGCAGCGGCATCGCTACCTCCTGCCCGAGCACCGTCGTGACGGTTGTGCACGTGTCGACGTCGACGAGCATCCGCGGACGCAGCTGCCAGCGCTGGAACGCCTCGACGTTGTCGCGCAGCGTCAGCTCGTCGCCGGCGCCCCCCGCGTAGTAGCCGTGCGCGCCCGGCTCGAGCCGCTCTGCCGCGGCGGCTTCGTAGTCCCAGACGTTGAGCAGGGGCACGGGCGGAGGCTAACGCCTCCGCCCCGACCGCATGCCCCTATCCCTGTGAGAGGAGTGGATCGACGTACGTGTCGTCGATCGTCCACGAGCCATTCACCGGTGCGAACCGGAAGGCAATGCTCGTGGTGTTCGTCAGAAGCGCGCCGAGGCTCTGAAGGAAGAGCGCCGACGACGTGGGTGCCCAGGACGTCTGCCCGGGATAGACGATGCCGATGTTCAGCACCGTCAGCAGACCGAAGATGTTCTTCGCGAGAATCTGCACGCTCAGAGCAGTCGTCCTCGTCGTCGAGACTCCGTACACGCGCAACGTCGGACTGAGCGTCCCGACACACATGAACGGGCTCGTCGCCGAACTGCCGGCGGGCAGGTTGAGCGAGTTCGAGCCGCTGTTCGTGAACGGCTCATTGCCGTTGACGACTGCCGCGCCGCCCTTGAGCGACCACGACGGGGAGCCGGACTCGAACGAACCGCCCGGGATCAGCGTGTAGCTGTGGTTGTCACCGAACTGGGCAAACGGCTGTGACAGCTGCGAGCCGCACGGATTGCCGAGGCCCAGAAGGGCGTTTGCAGGCGCGGGCGCCACGAGCGCGGACACCGCCGCGATGGCGACGAGCGCGCCGACTACCAAGGTCTTTCGGAAATGCCGCAGGACGTGCACTGGATTGCCCTCTCCTCGATTGAGGGCACACTCTCTGTCGGGATCGCGGTTCGCTATCAACGATCCCCCGTTCGAGGGAATCTCCCGCCAATTCGAGCGCCGATGATCCGTCTGTGACCTCTGCTGCGGCGGAACTGTCGGACGAACTCGTCCGCGACACTCGTGCGCGCCTTGCGCGCAGCGGGCTGGAGGCGCATGCGCGCACCGTCTTCGCGCTCGGTGGGCTCGCCGCGCTCGCGGGGATCGTCGCCACGGCTGTGTTCATCGATGGTGGTCCCGCGTTCTCGCTGTTCCAGGCGACGCTCTTCGCGGTCATCTACGCAGTTGTCTCCCGCGTCACATTCGAGATCGGCATCGGCTCGGCGATCCCGACACAGCTGGTGCTCGTGCCGATGCTGTTCGCGCTGCCGATCGGCTCGGTGCCGGCGGTCGTGGCTGTTGGCCTGGTCCTCCAGACGCGACCGCCCGTGGCCGCTGCGGAACCCGGCGCGCGTCCTGCCTCTGATGGCAAGCGCCGCGCACGCGCTCGGCCCGGTGCTCGTCATCGCCTTTGCTCACGGCCTGCCGCTCCGCTGGTCGGCGTGGCCCGTCTACGTGGCCGCGCTGCTCGCGCAGTTCGCCTTCGACTTCGGCAACGCACTACTGAACGGAACGGCGAACCGCGTACCGCTCGCCAAGGTGACGAGCGCCATGCGCCTCATCTACCTGGTCGACGCGGCACTCGCTCCGGTCGGCCTCGTTCTCGCATTCGCGACACGCGCCCACACCGAGCTTGTCATCCTCGTCCTACCGCTCGTCGCGCTGCTTCGCAACTTCTCGCGCGAGCGCAAGCAGCGCATCGACCACGCCCTCGAGTTGAGTGACGCGTATCGCGGCACCGCGTTCCTGCTCGGCGACGTCGTCGAAGCCGACGACGCGTACACCGGGACGCACAGCCGCCACGTGGTCGACCTCGTGCTCGGCGTCTCCGACGAGCTCGGTCTGAGCCCAGCCGATCGGCGCGATGCCGAGTTCGTTGCGCTCCTGCACGACGTCGGCAAGATCCGGATCCCTTCGTCGATCATCAACAAGCCCGGCCCGCTCGATGCAACCGAGCGCGCGGTGATCGAGACGCACACGATTGAGGGCGAGCAGATGCTCGAGCGCGTCGGCGGCCTGCTCGCGCACGTCGGCCGGCTCGTTCGCTCGTGCCACGAGCACTGGGACGGGGCTGGTTACCCCGACCGTCTCGCACGCGAGGAGATTCCGCTCGTCGCGCGGATCGTCTGCGCGTGCGACGCCTACAGCGCGATGACCACCGACCGGCCCTACCGCAAGGCGCGCTCGCAGGGCGATGCGATCGCCGAACTGCTGCGCTGCTCGGGAACGCAGTTCGACCCGCGGGTCGTAGCTGCGGTCATCCGGTTTACCGCCGGCGGGTGAACCAGCCGCCGCGCGGCGGCACGGGATGTTCGCCGAGCGAGCGGGCGCCCGCGACGAGATCCTCCGGCGTGAGCTCCATCAGCTCCGCGTGCGACAGCGTCTGAACGTCACCGACGCCGAGCCGCAGAGCCTGCGCGTTCAGCGACTGCTCGAACAGCGTGCGGGCGAAGCGCGCGTTGCCGAACGAGTCATCGCGTTCCGCGTTGTGGAAGATCGCGCGCAGCGACTCCTCGGCGCCCTCGCCGAGCGCGTACTCGAACTCCGCCGCGAACCGGCGGAAGATCTCGACCAGATCATCGGTGGAGTAGTCCGGGAACTCGATCTCGCGCGAGAACCGTGAGCGCAAACCGGGATTCGACTCGAGGAAGCGGCGCATCAGGCGCGGGTAGCCCGCGACGATCACGACGAGCCGGTGGCGGTTGTCCTCCATGCGCTTGAGCAGCGTCTCGATCGCCTCGTCGCCGAAGTCGAGGCGCTCCGCCTCGCGCGACAGCGCGTACGCCTCGTCGACGAAGAGCACGCCGTCGAGCGCCTTGCGAACGACGCGGTCGGTCTTCACGGCCGTCAGGCCGACGTATTGCCCGACGAGCCCGGCGCGGTCGACCTCGACGAGATGCCCCTTCCGCAGGAGGCCCATCGAGCGGTACATCTGCGCGAGCAGCCGCGCGACCGTCGTCTTGCCGGTTCCCGGATTGCCGAGGAAGACGAGATGCTGGGTCGTCGCCACCTCCGGCAGCCCGGCTTCCATGCGCCGCGCCTGCACGCGCAGGAATGCGACGAGCGCGCGCACCTGCTCCTTAACCGACTCGAGCCCTGGCAGCTCATCGAGCTCCGCGAGCAGCTCCTCGAGCGGGCGCGGCGGCTCCTGCCGCTTCAGCGCGTCGAAATCGAGCTCCTCCCCGATCGTCGCGCGCAACTGGTCGCCCAGCGCCTTCAAGGAATCGAGGGGATTCGGCATCACCTGACGGTACCCATTACGGTTCGGCGGGATGCCTCAGGGCCCCATGAAGCCGGACGACCTGCAGCGCTACGCAGAGATGATCGTCAAGGGCTGTATCGCCTTTCGCCGCGGCGATACGCTGCTCGAGCGCGTCAGCTTCGCCCACCGAGACCTCGCGGTCGCGGTCGCGGAGGCGGCCTACAGGGCAGGTGCTTCGGCGGTCGATGTCGAGTACGACGACAGCCGCGTCTACGCCGCGCGCATCAAGCACGGGTCGAACGCGGCGCTCGGCAAGCGCACCTCGTGGCAGGCCGAGCGCATGCGCGCCCTCGGCAACGAGCACGTCGCGATCGTGCAGGTCATGGGCGAGACCGAGCTCGACGTGCTCGCCGACCTGCCGCCCGAGCGGGTGGCCGAGGACTCGAAGCGCCTCGCCGCAGGCGCCGAGATGGCGCGCATCCGCCGCGAGGGACGACTGCGCGGGACGATCTGCGCGTGGCCGACCGACGAGTGGGCGGCGCGCGTGTTCCCGAACCTCGCCGGCGACAAGGCGAAGCGGAAGCTGGCGCAAGACATTCTCTGGTTCTGCCGCCTCGGCCCCGACGATCCGCCGGGGCACAAGGGCTGGATCGAGCACCTCGCCGCGCTGCGCCGGCGGGCGACGCGGCTGACGAAGCTCGACCTCAAGGAGATCTCCGTCCGGGACCGCGGCACCGACCTGCGGCTGAGGATCGCGCCGTTCTCGATGTGGCGCGGCGGCGGCGAGCGCGACTACTGGGGCAGGCAGATCGCGATGAACGTCCCGACCGAGGAGTGCTTCATCTCGCCGGACGCCGCAGCGACCGAGGGCACGTTCCGCTGCTCCCGCCCGCGCAGCTTCGGCGGCCGCGTGATCGAAGACCTCTCGGGCGAGTTTCGCGGCGGCCGGCTCGTCCGGCTGAACGCGAAGCGCGAGGCCGATCGCGACTGGCTCGCCCGCTTCCTGGCCGCGATCCCGAACGCCGACCGGCTCGGGGAGATCGCGCTCGTCGATGCGAGTTCCCGCATCGGCCAGACCGGGCGCGTCTACTACAACGGCCTCCTCGACGAAAACGCCGCGGCGCACATGGCGTTCGGTTCCGGGTTCGCGAAGACCCGCACGGTGCCGATCGGCCAGAAGCGCTACGGCGTCAACCGCTCGAAGACCCACATCGACGTGATGATCGGTACGGACGCTCTCAATGCCGTCGGCATCCGGCAGTCCGGGAAGCCGGTGCCGCTGGTCGCCGACGGCAACTGGCAATTCTGAGCTACAGTTAACGAGGTTAATGATTCGCGCGGTTAACGACCCGATGACAATTGCCGGCCGGCTCAGGCCGGTTCTCCTGCGACTCGCGCGGGAGCTCCGCCGTGAGATCCACTCGCTCGGCGTCACCGGCGGCCAGGTCTCCCTCCTCGCGTCGATCAAGCACAACCCCGGTATCACCGCCACCGAGCTCGCCGAGCGTGAGCGCGTGTCGGCTCCGGGGATGTCCGGTCATCTCGTCCGCCTCGAAGCGGCGAAGCTGATCGAGCGGACGCGCGCGACGGACCGTCGCCGCATCGGCCTCTTCCTGACGCCCGAGGGCGACAAGGTGCTGAAGTCGGTGCGAAAGAAGCGGACCGCCTGGCTCGTGGCGCGGCTCGAGCGCCTGGAGCCCGACGAGCGGGAAGACATCGAACGGTCGATCGACGCGCTGGAGAAGTTGTTGAGCGACGAGTGACGCTTCTTCGCTTGGCGTCACGCCGGACGTTCGCCTCGCTGAGGCGGCACCGCAACTACCGACTCTTCTTCTACGGCCAGCTGACGTCCGTCGCCGGCACGTGGATGCAGAACATCGCCATGGCCTGGCTCGTCGTCGGCCTGGCGCCGCATTCGCGCGGCCTCGCCGTCGGCCTGCTCGCCGCCTGCCGCTTCGGGCCGTTCACGGTGATCGGGCTCTTCGCGGGCGTCGTCACCGACCGCTTTGACAACCGCCACGTCGTGATCGTCACCCAGTCGGTGCAGATGGCGTTCTCCGCCGTGCTCGCGACGGTCACGCTGCTCGGGCATGTGCAGCTGTGGGAGGTCTACGCCATCGCCGTGCTGACCGGCTCCGCGCTCGTCTTCGACGCCCCGTCGCGGCAAAACCTCACATTCCAGATGGTCGGACGCGACGAGCTGCCCAACGCGATCGCGCTCAACTCGAGCCTCTTCAACACGGCGCGCATCTTCGGCCCCGCGCTCGCAGGCGTGCTGATCGCGGCCGTCGGCCCAGGCTGGTGCTTCGCCGTCAACACCGCGAGCTTCCTGGCGGTGCTCGGCGGGCTGCTGGCGATGCGCGTGTCGGAGCTCTACCCGCTGCTCGACCGGCGTCGGCCGACGATGTGGCGCGGGACGCGCGAGGGCTTCGCCTACGCGCTGCACAACCGGACGGTGCTCGTCACGCTCGTGATGACGGCCGTCTTCTCGGCAGTTGGCTTCAACTTCAACATCCTGCTGCCGCTGCTCGCGAAGACCACGCTCGCGGCCGGCCCGCGCACCTTCGGGATCATCTCGGCCTGCTTCGGCGCCGGCGCGCTCGTCGGGGCGCTCTCCGCCGCCGCCGTGTCGCGGACGACCTGGCGCGTGATGTTCCTCGGCGCGGCGGGCTTCGGTGTCTGCGAGCTCCTGATCGCCCCGGTGCGCTCAACCCTCCTCGTCGGCGTCCTGCTCTTCGTCTGCGGGATCTTCTTTACGAGTTACACGGCAAACTCCAACGCTGCGATCCAGCTGGCGAGCCCGGATCACATCCGCGGCCGCGTTCTCGGGCTCTACTACTACGCCTGGAACGGCCTCGCGCCCCTCGGGGCGCTGATCGTCGGCTGGATGTGCGACCGCGGCGGCACCGAACTTGCGTTCGCGGTCGGCGGCACCTCGGGGATCGCGATGACGGTGCTCGGCGCGCTCGCGGTCAAGCCGCCGAAACGGTTCACCCCGCGCCGCGTCCGGGCCGAGCCGGCCGAGCAGATCGCCGCATAGCGCACAAGCGCTCCCAAAGTCGTAGACTCGCGATTCCGATTCAGGCTTCGGATTCGAGTCAGTCAGGTATCAGGGGGTGGGGATGGCGCAGGTCGCGTTCGAGAGGGTCAGCAAGATCTACCCGGACGGCACGCGTGCCGTCAACGACATCAACCTCGACATCCAAGACGGGGAGTTCATGGTCCTCGTCGGGCCCTCTGGATGTGGCAAGACGACGGCCTTGCGCATGGTCGCGGGCCTCGAGGAGATTTCGGAAGGCGTTCTGAAGATCGGCGACCGGGTCGTGAACCACGTCCCGTCGCGCGATCGCGACATCGCGATGGTGTTCCAGAGCTACGCGCTCTACCCGCACCTCTCGGTGTACGAGAACATCGCGTTCGGCCTCCGGCTCAAAAAGATGTCGAAGGACGAGATCGAGACGCGCGTTGCGCGTGCCGCGGGCATTCTCGGGCTCACCGACTACCTGAAGCGCAAGCCGCGCGCGCTCTCCGGTGGCCAGCGTCAGCGCGTCGCGATGGGGCGCGCGATCGTGCGCGAGCCGGCGGCGTTCCTGATGGACGAGCCGCTCTCGAACCTCGACGCGAAGCTGCGCGTGCAGACCCGCGCCGAGATCTCGAAGCTGCAATCGGATCTCGGCGTGACGACGATCTATGTCACGCACGACCAGATCGAGGCGATGACGATGGGCAGCCGCGTCGCCGTGATGCGCAAGGGCGAGATCCAGCAGGTCGACGACCCGCAGACGTTGTACGACCGCCCGGTCAACCTCTTCGTCGGCGGCTTCATCGGCAGCCCGTCGATGAACATGCTCGACGCGGTGATCCAGTCCTCGAACGGCGGACTCGCCGCGACGGTCGGCAACCAGACGATCTCCCTCGGCCCGGAGGCGCTCGAGAACCACCCGGCGCTGAAGGGTTATGTCGGCAAGCAGGTCGTGCTCGGTATCCGCCCGGAGGATCTGGAGGATGCGGCACTCGAGACCGGCGCTCCGGCCGAGCGCCAGATCCGCGGCCGGCTCGAGCTGAAGGAAGCGCTCGGCTCCGAGATCATGGCGCACTTCGCGATCAAGGGCGCGCACGCCGAGACGGACGAGACGCGCGAGCTCGCGAAGGACGTCGGCGCGGAAGGCACCGAACAACCGATCGGCGTCGCGGCGGACGAGGCCGTGATCGTCGGCAGGTTCGGCGCGCGGTCGCGCATCAAGCAAGGCGACGAGGTGACCGCCGTGGTCGACACCCGTGCACTCCATTTCTTCGATCCCCAGACAGGTAACGGAATCT
>WNFM01348601.1_pt1 | contig 13547 bp, 15 predicted proteins | sample 5400271 | NCBI WGS metagenome assembly WNFM01 (sample SAMN13153352, study PRJNA577476) | soil metagenome | isolation source: 60 cm saprolite on Douglas fir-dominated hillslope | place: USA:California | collected 2013-09-17 | reverse complement strand
GGAGATCGAAGCGGGCGGCATTGAATCCGTCGAGCGAATTCGCCTTGCGCTTCTCCAGTAGATGCATTTTTACTACCGCCGCAAGCTTCCTTCGCCATGTACTCGCTTCAATCGCCTTTTTGGACCCTAGCCAAATTCTCATTGCTGGCCACGACGATTGCGATCGCCAATCCCGGAATGCTGCGCGCACAAGATGCCAAATCCAAACTGAAATCACCGATCACCGATCCGACGGCGGCAAAATCGTCGGCCACTCCCTTCGCAACCAGGGGAAGGGCGCAAGCCACTCCCGACAAAACGATGCTCGAAGCGGCTCAACAAGCGCTGGGAGACGCGGCGAACAAGGTTTTGAATCGAATAGAAACCGAGGAATCTGACGTTCATACGCGATTGGGGTATTTTGAGAAAGATGACCGGCTCGACCCAAGTACTTATAAATCGGTTGATGAGGTTGCCCAGTGGCGAACTCTGCTGGCCGAACTGAAACAGCGATCCGAATCGGTGGCCGATCTTTACAACAATCTCGGAAAGTACCTCGACATCGCGCTACGCAATGCCAAGGTGAACGAACAAATTGCCGCACGCTTCAAAGAGGAAATCATCAATGGCTTTCCCTGGGATACGATCCATAAAAAAAATGCGCTAATCACGGAATACATCACCGATCATGGGAAACTCCTTGATTTTTATGAGAAAAATTGGGGGAGTTGGAAAGCGGCCAGTGGAACCGTGGTTTTTCAAGATGCGCATTTGGCCGTGACCTTCCAGAAGTTACGCGATCAGATCATCGCCACTGGCAAGGAATTGGATCAACAATACAAGGCCATGTCCGAAGAATAAAACCTGTATCTGATTGCGGAAGACTAAGTGTGAAATTCGAATTCGTGACCCGCGATTAGATGTCCTCCTCAGTTACATTTCATGAAGTATCTCGTCTCCGCTCTTTGCTTTCCCGCTCTGCTACTCAACTCCCCGATTACTTTCGGTCAAACACCGACGCCGAGTTCGCCGTCGCCGGGATCCAAGGCGCGCGGATCCGCTTCAACCACGCCAAGCGGCGCGGCCAGTCCAGCCGGTTCTTTGTCGCAGAAGGACTTTGAGGAAGCGGTACAAGGTCTCAAGGAGCGGATAGGCGCAGCCGCAGAGACAGTGATGGTTCGGATCACGAACCAGGAGAAAGATGTGCGTAACCGATTTGCTTATTTCGATAAACCGGAGCGCTTGGATCCGAACAGCTTTGCGAAGAAAGAGGAAATCGATCCCTGGCGAACACTTCTGGACGAATTCAAACAAAGCAAAGATTTAGCAGTTAAGCTCTACCTTAATGCCGACGCAGATCTGGACAACGCCTTAACCAACCAACGTCTCACCAGAAAGATTGTCGACCCAATACGAAAGCAACTGATCTCTACCTTTCCTTGGGAAAGCATAAACAGAAGAAACCAGTTGCTGCAAAATTACATCGACGAACATCGGTCGCTATTGGATTTCTTCGCGGCCAACTGGGGCACTTGGAGCAAGGGCTCCGAAGTCGGAAAACCGGTTTTTTCGGATCCGAAAATTGCAGCGACCTATCAAGGGATTCGGGACAAAGTCGCCGCGCTCGGTAAACAGATTACTGATTTGAACGCGAAAATATTGCAGTAACTGGCAACGTCGAATTAGAAGAGCTCACGCCAAGACGCAACGGTTTAGGAAACTCACGCAAAGACGCAAAGGCGCAAAGAAGAGAAGTGAGAAGAGAAGCGAGGGCGAGATTTGAGCCGGAGCTGCTAGGCTTAGGAACCGTTCCCACTACCAGTCTAGGCGCTATGGGCGCGGCGGAACGTCAACTCGCCGATACGCCGACAAAAGTCTCTTACTAGCACCAACCATCTCTCACCTCTCACTCTCTCTCCATTCTTTGCGCCTTTGCGTCTTTGCGTGAGTTTCCTAAACCGTTGCGTCTTGGCGTGGGCTTTCCTTGAATCCCTTGCGGGTTGCGTTTTTGCGTGGCAAGAGCTGGTCCCTAACGGTCTTACGGCCGGCGAAGCGGCCCTGGCGCATCCTCCAGCGGGAAGAGAAAACAGGTGGTCGTGCCGTGCGCGTAGAGTTTTCCCTCCTCATCGACCAGCCGGCCTTCTGCCGTCCCTGTGCGGGTTCCACTGTGAACTGCGTGACCGACCGCTCGCAACAACCCGGTTTCCGCGGTGATCGGTTTAACAAAATTAACCTTTGTTTCAATAGTCGTGTAGCCGATACCGGAACCCAGCGTCGTATAAATGGCCACCCCCATGCAAGTATCCAACAGTGTCATCGCATAACCACCGTGCACGATGCCCATCGTATTATAGAATCTCTCGTCTGGCGTGGTTATGATGGTTGCTCGGCCGAATTCCATATCCCACAAATCGAACGGTATAACGTTGCGAATCGCCGGCAGTGGGAGTTGGCCATCTTTCACCTGCCGCAAAACTTCCAAGCCGCTGTATTGCTGCATGACCGCAAAGGGAATAACGCCAGTCTTGGATTTGACAGATGAATCCCGCTCGACATTTCTCACCATGGCGTTAAAGGGAGCAGCCTGTCAGGTTCAAGCAATAGGAATCTGTTTAAAAAGATCGCTGAACTAGCAGACTCAACAGGAGTCCGCAAAGAAAGATTCTTAAACAAAGAGATCGCAAAGATCTCAAAGAGGGTTCCGGTTTTATCCAGGCTCGCATTATTCAAAAGTTCTAAGGCGCCGGCGGTCTGGCCCTATATCCGGATCGAGCCCTGCTCTCTTCGAGACCTCTGTGGCCTCCTGTTCAAAGTCCGACTTTGCGGTCTCTGGTGGAACTGCAATTTCTGCTCGTCAAAAGCTGTCGACCCAGCGATGCTGTTGACATGCAGGCAACAGCTGTTCCCCCAAATGCCACTGGAGAGCGTCCCGGGTTTTTCCTCAATGGTCCGCTCGTCGTCGTCGTAGGAGTTATCTTGGTGCTCGGAGCTCTAGCGCTGATTTTGTCCCAAGCACTTGGACGATTAGCCAACGCGGAGGCGACTACTGGATCTCCACCGATTGGGCTGTTGCCCGGATTTGCTCTACTTCTCCTAGCGCTGGTGACTCTGCGCGGATTTCGTTTGATGCGTCGAGACCAGGCTTTGGTTCTTTATTCCGGCAAGAAATATCTCGGTACGATTCGGGGCGGAGGTCTTTTCTGGACTAATCCTTTCGTCAGCCGGCGCAAACTTTCTCTGCAAAGCCATCAATCGACTGTCCAACATGCATTCGATGGAAGCCGATCCCTCACGGCAAACGTCACCTGGCAAGTGACAGACACGGCGAAAGCTTTGCAGCTTTTCGATCACTACGACCAAGCGGTTCGTCAAAGGATTGATGAAGCGCTCGCGGAAACCAGCGGAAGCGATAATCCCGATCGTTTTAAGAACTCCCTTGAGCAGCGCCTGAGTGAGATCGGTGCATCGGTTCGCCAGGCTGAATTGCGCGGCGGCCGCGTCGCGCTCTAGCCACGCTCTAGCCCGGAAGAATAGCCAATAGCCAACCGGCGCTGAAGTGCCGGGCCATTACGCCCGAGCCGCGGTTCAACTTCCGGCGGCCTTTATCGGCTATCGGCTATTATCCAGGCCGTACCATCTGCGAAGTTCTTTCTTGGACTGTGGTGAATAGGAAACGCTTTGATTGAGAACAGAAACCTGATTGTTCAGATCGGTGATCGTTATCCGAAAAACGCGCGCGCTGGTGGTGTTGTCGTAAAGCCAGGGAATGGCGGCGGCGTTCGGCTCAATCGCACCACTATAACTGATCCATTGTCCACCGGTCACCTGGGGAGCCTGGTCAGAAATGTAAGAAATGGGGCCGGCATTGGTGATGTCTTCGACTCGAACGCTCCGAAGCTGGATTGGTTGTTTAATCCGCAGCCCAAAGCTCCACCGTAAATAATGTTGGCCGTCCAAAATAATGGCACCAAGTTCCGCGTTGGTAACCGCATACCGATCGTTTTCAGCCGGAGCGAATTTTCCTCCAGATCGCTGCGATTGAGTCGCGCCGCCGGCCGCCGAAGTTTGCACATCTCTTGATCCGGATGCGCAGCTGGCCAGGATGATCAGTCCAGCGCCAGTCGCTATTCGTGCCAGGTGACTTGTGGGCATTTGCTTCCTTGACAAAGGGCCGTCTAGGAGGTTTTTCCGGTGCCAAAGATCTCTTGGAAGAACAATTGCATTTGGTTCCAGGCGCGTTGAGCCGTCTTCGTCACGATCTTAGCTTGAGCGCAAACCAAACAAGCAAACAGCGAGAGCCCGAGAACGGCAGATTTCATAGGAGCCGCCTAAGCAGGGTTGGCTTCGTCGTCAAGGCAGTTTTTTACGGTAGGGGCCGGCTCCCGCCCTAGCATTTAGGTCCGGAAACGTCACAGAGGTAGCCGCGACGTAGGCTTTGCGAAGTCGGGAGCCGGCCTCTACCGCACATCAGGCTACGAAGCGACCAAACTCGAAGCCAGATTAATTGCCAGCGCCAGGATGACAGTGTTGAACAAGAACGAAAGAAGAGCATGAACCAGCGAGAGCCGTCTAATGAGTTTAGACGTGATAGCGACATCCGAGACCTGAAAAGTCATCCCGATCACGAAAGCGAAATAAGCAAAATCAATGAAATCAGGTTCGTCGCCCTCCTCGCCGGGAAAATTCAGGCCGGCGCCATGCCTGCCGTGCTCGTCAGGATCCTCGGTCCGGTAGTAGGCATGGGCGTAGTGCATTGTGAAAACGGTGTGAATCAAAAACCAGGAGTGGACGACCGTGAAAGCTGCCAAACCGACGTGTTCGCCCAGCTGGGCTCCAGAGGTCCCCTTGGCCGTCCCGAGCAGGAACGCGACTGCAAACAGGCTGGCGCAGGCGCCGATGAGCACAAGGCTGAATATTATCGTTCGGCCCGTGTCCTGGAGCTTTGCGGTCAAGACCGCGCATTTTGCGTCCGCGAAAATGATTCGAATCCACGCGAGCAAAATCGCTGTCGCGGCAAAGGCATTCCAAGAAAGGATGAGCTGCAGAGGTAACCGATGCAGACCCAGGGTCGCCACGAAAACGAGAACGCCAACAGCGAGGGAGATTGCCACCCGTTGGTGCGCATCCAAGTTCTGGATGAATTTTTTCATCGGTAGATTTTTCCCCACGGAAGACTGAACGCTATCGAAAATCGCTGATGGCAGATTCTTTGCTTAGCGAAGTTGCAGCAAGCTGAATTGTATCGTTAGGCGCCCGGTGCTTTCTGGTTCAACGACACGCGTTTGTAACAGAGTTGTTACCTTTAAAGGTTTGCCAGCGACTTGGGGTTTCCTCTTTGCTCTTGGCGTCCGTCAAACGCTATGGAACTATTTGGTGAACAACTCGCTGTAGGCACAGGGATCTTCCTGATCCTGGCGCTGTTGATGGCTCTCGGTTTCGAGTTCGTCAACGGCTTCCATGACACGGCAAACGCCGTCGCCACGGTAATCTACACGCACTCTCTTCGCCCGGTCGTAGCGGTGGTATGGTCTGGTTTTTGCAACTTGATGGGCGTACTCACATCCAGTGGCGCCGTCGCGTTCGGCATCGTCGCGTTATTGCCGGTCGAACTTGTTCTAAACGTCGGATCAGGGGCAGGTTTCGCAATGGTCTTTGCGCTGCTTATTTCCGCAATTATCTGGAATGTCGGCACTTGGTACCTGGGACTGCCGGCATCCAGCTCGCATACACTGGTCGGCTCAATCATGGGCGTCGGACTTGCTAACTCTATGATCACTCCGGGCCACGTATTTGGGGAGGGTGTCAATTGGGCCAAGGCGCAAGAGGTCTTCACTAGCTTGCTGGTCTCGCCCATTGTGGGATTTGTCTGTTCTGCTCTGCTCTTATTGCTAGCTAAATTTCTGATCCGTCGTCCCGAACTCTACGCACCAGCCGAGGCAGGCAAATCGCCACCATGGTGGATTCGGCTTCTCCTGATCTTTACCTGTACCGGAGTCAGTTTTTCGCACGGCTCCAATGACGGTCAGAAAGGGATGGGCTTAATTATGCTGATCCTGATCGGGATTTTACCCGCGGTATACGCTCTGGATCTGGGTACCAGCAGCCAAGCGTTGAAGAATCTCGAAACCAGCAACGGCGGACGAAGCAAAGGACGAGCTCTCTGCGTTTCTGAAAACGACCGGCCATCTGTCCGATAAAACCTTTGGCGCGATCGCGGTCGAAATTCAGAATCTGCAATCCAAGTTGCAGGGCAAGAGCAAGTTCAGCGACATCCCAAGAGAACAGCGGTCGGATTTGCGTACGGCAATCTATCTCGTTCACTCATCGATAACCAAACTCAGAAAACAGCACCTGATTAGCGACAAAACCGACGACGCGGCGCTCAGGCTGTTTGCTTCGGGATTGAAGTCAACGACCGACTTCATCCCTCCCTGGGTCAAAGTCGCGGTAGCAGTAGCGCTTGGCTGCGGAACGATGATCGGTTGGAAACGAATTGTTGTCACGGTAGGCGAAAAGATCGGAAAATCTCATTTGACCTATGCCCAGGGCGCGTCGGCTGAATTGGTTGCTATGGCCACCATTCAAGTCGCCGATATCTACGGTTTGCCGGTTAGTACCACCCACGTGCTTTCTTCCGGCATCGCCGGGACGATGGCGGCTAACCGGTCCGGCCTACAAATGGCGACCCTCCGAAATATCCTTTTGGCTTGGGTGCTAACGATCCCGGTTTGTGTGCTGCTCGGTGCGGGGACGTTCTCAGCCGGACTATTCGTTGTCTTCAACGTATTTGGCTGGAAGTGAAGATGTCGGAGGGTGCGCGGTTTGCGGCGCCCGAGGAACGATCCAAAGCACACCGAGGTATCCATTTCGAGGATCTTCCGAACAAACCGGGATCTCATTTCATCTTGGTTCGTTTCCGGCCGCAAGCGCACTCTCCGACCGCTGGGATTTGCGTGATCGCAGCGATCGGGCGATTGATCGCAGCGTTCTAACCAATCGGCACCCAAAATCCATCTACCCGCTAATCTTCCCGGTAAAATGTTCTAGAAGGACCTCGTTTTCGATCCGCAAAACGGCTCGCAATTCTTCGCTGATCCCTTTGCCCCGGGATTCCTCGAGCCAGTCAGTGACTCCGCCTGCGTCCCAGGTCGGGTGGCTTGCGATCCTTTGGCTGTTGGCGGCTGCCCGCCGATAGATTTCCGGGGAAGCCGGATGCACCCCTGCTCGAAAAAACCAATAACGAGCGTTATCGAAATCGTCTTCGATCCGATGGATCATCCCATGAACGTAACGTAAGCGCCATCGACAGAGGATGACTCCTGCGCGATTCGATGAGCGGCCTCGATATCGCCTGCAGCCAACAGAAGCAAGCTGCGAGCGTATGGTACGCTGGAATCAGGAAAACCACCGAGTCGAGCGAGATCGGCAGAACGAAGAAATTCAATCAGCTTGCCGTCACGGGGCGGTTCAGCAACAGCGGTCCGCGGTAGTCTGAGCACCAGACCCTCTGCAGTGAGAAAATCTAGATTGGCCATCAAATAACCATAACCATACTTGGCCAAGAGCCAAACAAGACCGAGCGGCAGTGAGACGGCGTCCAAACAAGTGTTGCACAGGAGGGCGCAAAGACAGATTTTTGAACAGGAGATCGCATAGAGACTTTCCCCGAAATCGCAGCACCGAGCACTGTTCCCATCATCAGCGGTATTAAGCCAAAACCAGCCTGACTGGGTGCGAGATGGAGCATCCCCTCAAAGTAGACCGGCAAGTAAACCGACGTCCCAATGAAGGCGGCCATCGCGAAAAACACTGCTCCAGCTGCCGCTAAGACGATCGGGTTCCGAAGTACGTCCATTGGGAGCAGCGGTTCTGAGGCATGCTGCAGATGGAATCCGAGCCAGGCACCGAGCGCCAATAGAACGATAAATAGACCGATGATCGGTCCGGAGAGCCTGGCGAATCGGGCGCCGCCCCAGGTGAGGATCAGCAAAAAAATAACGGTGGTTGCCATGATCAAGATTGCACCTGACCAATCCAGGCGGTGCTGTTGCCGCTCCGCCTGGAGCAGCCGGAGCAGCCGGTCCATCACCACGATAGCGAGAGCGGCGAGCGGAAGATTAAGCCAGAAGATCATCGACCAGTCGCGGTAGCCGTCAGTAAATAGGCGGTCACCACCCAGGATAGGTATTCCGTGTTGCCGAGCTTGGCGCCGATTGTGGGAAGGGCGGGAGCAACAATCGTTTGATCTAAAGCTGCCAGCAGCATTGCGGTAAGCACGCCAATGATGATGCCGCGACGTTCCGACTCCTTCAGTGGCTTCTCTCCTACTGCCAGCTCCATCACTTCCTTTCGAAAATTTCTTTGCTCCGGTCAACCCTTTGGGTTATTGACTCAACTCCCCTTGTCAGAGCGTGAGCGCTGCGCCAAGGCACCACCGTATATGATCTCTACCATTTTGTTTCTAGCTCAACAGCCATCAGCGCCGGCCACCGGCCAGAGCAATCCCTTGCTTACGTTCGCGCCGCTGATCTTCATGTTCATCATTTTCTATTTTCTGCTGATCCGGCCGCAGCAGAAACGGCAGAAAGAACAACGAAACCTTCTCTCGAGTCTCAAAACCGGGGACAAGGTAATCACGAGCAGCGGGATTCACGGTTTGATCGCCAATGTGAAAGAGACTACTTTTCTGGTGAAGATCGCCGACAATGTGAAAATAGAGATCGAAAAAGGCTCAATCGCTACGGTAGCAAAGTCGGCGCCGAGCGAGGAACCCAAGACGACTTCCTAGGTACCTGTTTCACCCTTAGCGGTTCTTGCTGTATGACTCCGGCGCTGACATTCGTCTTCGGCTTGCTCCTGCTCATCCTTTTTGGGCTTTATTTCCTCATTGAAAAGGAAAGCACCAGGCGATGGATCGGCACGACCCTGGCCGTCTTGCTTTGTGCCTTTTGCGTCGATGCGTTTCTCCCGCTAGAAAAAAAGATCCATCTTGGTCTGGATTTACAGGGTGGCAGCTCATTTCTCGTACGTCTGGTGCCCCCGACCGATGAAAATGGTCAGCCCCGAAAAATTACACCAGAGATGCAGGAGAAGGCGGTCGAGGTCATTCGGAAGCGCGTCGACCAGTTTGGGGTAAGCGAACCGGTCATCACGCGCCAAGGTTCCGATCGCATTCTGGTTCAGATTCCCGGTCTCGATACCGCGCAGATTGAAAGCGCACGTCAGCAATTGCAGCGAGTGGCTAAACTGGAATTTCGGCTGGTCGATCCAAAAAGCGATGAGCTGGTACCGCAAATCGAGAATGGCACCCATTTTACGCCGCCCGGAGAGGTAGTCCTCGATAGCATCGAGAGAAGCGGGAAAAAGGAAAAGCTCCTGGTCAAGAAGCGGCCCGAGTTAACTGGAGATCAAGTGACCAGAGCAAACGCCACTTTCGAGCAACGGGGCTACGAGGTCGCTTTAAGTTTCAACTCGGAAGGTGGCAAAATATTTCAGCAAGTTACCCGCAACAATATCAACAATCGGCTGGCGATTGTTCTCGATGGGGAAATTGTCTCGGCTCCGGTGATTCAAACTGAGATCTCTAACACCTCGGCGGTAATTACCGGCAACTTTACGGCGGATGAAGCTCGAAATTTGGCCAGCGCACTACAAAATCCGCTGCAAACGCCAGTGGTTATAGATGAAACTCGAAGCGTCTCAGCCACGCTGGGGAAAGATTCAATTCTGCGCGGCGTAGCTGCTGGTTTCGCGGGCTTGGCAGCAACGCTCTTGTTTGTTCTGATTTATTACCGCACCGCCGGGGTCGTAGCGCTCATCGGGTTGGCGGTCAATGGTGTGTTGCTGTTTGGCATCATGTCGTTGTTTAACTTCGTGCTAACGCTCCCCGGGATCGCCGGTATCATCCTTACGATCGGTATGGCGATCGATTCGAACGTTCTGATCTATGAACGACTGCGAGAAGAACTAGAGAGTGGCAAAAGCCTCCGGCCAGCAATTGAAGCTGCCTATGCCAAGGCGTTCAGCGCGATTTTTGACGCGAATGTCACGACTCTCATCACTGCCGGTATCCTCTTCTGGCTCGGCACCGGACCGGTGAAAGGTTTCGCGATCACACTGACCGTCGGTATCGTCGCTTCGATGTTTTCCGCTTTGCTAGTGACCCGCGTCGTTTTCAGTTGGGCGACGGCCCAGAAAGCGATCAAAAGCATTTCGATGCTGCACCTGATCCGTTCGAAAAATTTTGATTTTCTTGGCAAACGTCGTCTGGCCATTAGCGGCTCTCTTCTGCTCATTGTCGCTTCGTTCGTAGCGTTTGGAATCCGGAAAGAATCCGCTCTCAATATTGATTTTACGGGCGGCGATTCGTTGTTGGTGCGATCTGGTCAGGAGCTCTCGGTCGATCAAGTCAGGTCCGAGTTGACTAAAGTCGGGTTCGGCAATGCGGTGATTCAAAAAGAAACCGGTACGATCAACAATCAGCAGGTGCTCTATTTCTCCATTCGGTCGCCTTACCAAACCGCTGGAAAAATAGCAGAACAGCTCAAGACCGGCTTTCCTCAGGCCAATATTACTATCGAACGTTCGGAAGGTGTCGGGCCGATTATCGGTTCTTCGCTGGCGCTGACGTCGCTGTACGCACTTGGCCTGGGAACATTGGGTATCCTTATCTACGTCACAATCCGATTTGAATTCTCGTTCGCGATCGGAGCGATTGTGGCCTTGGTCCATGACGTGATTATTACGCTTGGAGTTTACGTGATTTGCGGTCGCGAACTTTCTTTAACGATGGTCGGCGCCGTCTTAACGATTGGCGGTTATTCGATCAACGATACCATCGTGGTGTTTGACCGAATCCGAGAAGGATTCCATGCGGGACGAAAAGGCAGCACCGAGTCCATCATGAACGCGAGTATCAATGAGACGCTGAGCCGAACCTTGCTTACCAGCGGCGTTACGCTGCTCTGCATGTTGTCACTTTTGATCTTCGGAGGCTCGGTCCTGGCCGATTTCGCCTTCACGATTGTGATCGGAATCGTCGTGGGCACCTATTCGTCGATCTTCATTGCCTCTCCAATCGTCCTTTGGTGGAGCAATTTCCGGAAAGGGAATTTGCGGACCGAGGTGGTCAAACCGCGAGAACAGCCGGCCAAGGCGTAGTGATTGGTTCGGCGGCTGGTAGGGCGAAACAGTCTCTAAGGACTGTGAGCCTTCGGATCTTTGTGCAGCCAATGGCTCACACACCTTATCTCGCTATCGCTCGACGTGTGCCGCCGTCGCTCCGCTATGGCGCGCCCTAGCTTTCACCGTGAAGAAGCCACAAGACCAGCCGCGACCTAGGCTTGGCGGAGTCGGGTTTCGCCCTATCGGAAGCTTCGTCGGACAGGCCGGCGTTACTACTCCGGCACCTGTTGAGGATGGACCGGCTGGCTGTATTGATCCTGATTGCTGTCAGATTCGTCGGTGTCGTTCCGAGGCGGCAAACTAATCGTGTCCTTACCGGTAACTTTCTTCTGAATCCAACCGCCTGCTTTGCGGAACGCGCGCTCTACCGTATTTTCCACCGACCGTCCATAACGACGAGCTCGATCGGAAATTGATCCGTCTTCGTTAGAGTAATCGCGGCGGACATATCTTCCTTCTGAGTCTGTATCAGCAGAACGATGCTTGCGAATCAGGGGTTGCTCCGAAGATTCCGGAGTTTGGTCAAGAACTTCTTGGTCCGAGTTCGGCGAGGACCCTTGAGAAGCTAGACCGCCGGAGCCGCCGTTGGGCCAATTGCTCGAACTGACCAGTGTACCGTTATCAGCAGCTACCTTCACAATCCCCACATCTTGTCGTTGAGTATCGAGCAGATGGACGATCCAGAGCGGTTTACCGGAATCGGAATCGATGAACAATCGATAATTCACCTGGTCAAAGCTCGCGCCATTCTTTTTGGCTTCTTCTTGCGCAACCTGATACGCTCCGTCCGAATCTAAGTTGAGCTGATTCAGGTCGATCGTCTTGCCTCCGGCCAGGTCGCTACTGACCGGCGTTCGTTCCGATGCGACCTGATTGGAAACAATCTGAAGTTCTCGAACACCACCGCGCGCAGCCGGATCGTCCAGGACGATTGTCCACATACCGGGTTGCGGATTACCAGATTCGCCCGAAACAGCCAAAACCTGCTTAAGCGTTTCTTCGCCTCGCAAGTTGCCGATCAAGCGGAGCGCAGTATACGCCGTATTCTCTTCGCCCCGAACTGAAACAGCGAGCAAGAAAAGCGCTACGAAGAAAGTAGAAAAACATCGCATGCCGATTGTAGGTATTTTTACTGGAATTGGGAAATATTGCAACGGCACAGTGCAACAGGAATAACGGCGAGTTCGCCGACAATGCCGGGAATGGTTAGCGAACGCTAAAGGAATTTGGTCGCAGGATTGGCCGATCGCGAACTTCAGCGGCGACTGTCCCGTTACGTTCTCTGGTACACCCTATCCGAAAGAGTTGCCCGAAGCGATTGATGCGCCACAAGCAGAAAAGGCAGTCGCCACCGGGTTGCTGAGCCCAATCCGGTGCCATGGCCAAACGATGGCGACTGCGGTTTCCGGTAGCGCCAATCACGCGGCTTCGGGCAGACTTCGAGGTGCGCAAAACCAACGGTGTAAACGGGACAGTCGCCGCTGCCGAAGAAACGCCCCGTGTTCGCGCCACTCCAAGCAAATCTTCTCGCAGCCTTCCGCACAATTCTTATGATACGGCACAGAGGATCGCTATGGCCGCGAACATCGAGGAACTACAACGGCTCAATCAACTTTATCGGGGGGTAGTCGAAGTCAGTGCGTTGATCAATTCGATTACCGAGTTCGACGAGTTGCTTTCGGCTATTCTCGACGTCGCTGGTCGCGTAATGCGCGCGGAAGCAAGCTCCCTCTTTCTGATCGATCCCGAAACCGGAGACCTGGAGCTTACGATTGCGCGCGGACCGGCCGGCGACACCTTATCCCGGCCGAGAAAAATCAAGATTCCTCGGGGCCGCGGCATCGTCGGCTGGGTGCAGGAACAGCGTACGAGCCTGCTTGTTACCGATGCGTACAACGATCCGCGATTTTATGCGGAGTTAGACAAGAGCTCCGGTTTTGTAACTCGTTCGGTACTTTGTATTCCCCTGTTTCAATCAGACGTCGAGATTGGGGTTCTGGAAGTCCTCAACCCGTTGGATAAACCACATTTCGACGTGATTGATCTGGAGGCGTTTGAGGCATACGGCAGCATGGTTGCCACGGCGATCGCCAAAATGCGAGCGATCGAACGAGACCGCCAGCGCCGCCTCTTGGAAAAAGATCTCGAGTTGGCTACCGAGATTCAGCATTCTTTCCTCCCGGATGCACTGCCATCAACTGAGCTTCTGGAGTTCGCGGTGCGTTACCGTCCGGCTCGCGAGATCGCCGGCGACTTCTACGATGTCTTCGAAAGAAACGAAGGAGAGTTTTATTTCGTCGTCGGCGACGTCTCCGGAAAAGGGATTTCGGCTGCGCTGATGATGGCTCAGGCATTGAGTATGCTCCGTTTCATTGTTCACCCCG
>WNFM01198774.1_pt2 | contig 13549 bp, 10 predicted proteins | sample 5400271 | NCBI WGS metagenome assembly WNFM01 (sample SAMN13153352, study PRJNA577476) | soil metagenome | isolation source: 60 cm saprolite on Douglas fir-dominated hillslope | place: USA:California | collected 2013-09-17 | reverse complement strand
GACGGCCGCTCGCGGCGTCGCGGAGCTCCTCTCCGGCGGCGGAATCTTGACGTTCGAGAGCGCAGGCCTCGCAGCCCTCGCACGCGGTACTTTCGTCGGCCTGCCGATCCCGGGCGTCGCCGCGCTCGCGCTCACCGCCGCGGCGGCAACTCTCCTGCGTCGGACGACTCTCGGTCTGCACGTCGAAGCCGTCGGCGACAACGCGCATGCGGCGCGTCTCTCGGGGATCCGCGTCCACCGGGTCGAGCTCGCCGTCTACGGGTTTTCGGGACTCTGCGCCGCGCTCGCCGGCCTCTTCGTCGCCGGAGACGTCGGCGTCGCGGACGCGAGCCACATCGGGCTCTACCAGGAGCTCGACGCGATCCTGGCCGTCGTCGTCGGAGGGACGCGGCTCGCGGGCGGGCGCACGAGCTATCTCGGCTCCTGCTTGGGAGCGCTGGCGATCCAGGCCCTCTCGACGACGCTCCTCTTCCTCGGACTGGGCACGCCGGCGGCGCTGTGCATCAAGGCCGCGGCCGTCCTCCTGACCGTGTCGCTGCGCGCGCTCTCCGAGCGCGGATCGCGGACGGATCCGGTGCGAGCGTGAGACGGCTCCTTCCGGGTGCGGCCGCGCTCGTGGTCCTCGTCGTCGCGGGCACGATCTTCCATCCCGGGTTCCTCTCCGCGCGCGTCTTCCTCGATCTCCTCTCCGACAACGCGGTCCTCGGACTCGCGGCGCTCGGAGTGACCTGCGTCCTCGTCGCGGGCGGGCTCGATCTCTCGGTCGGATCGCTCGCGGCGCTCGCGAGCGTCGTGCTGGCCCGGTCGCTGGAAGGATCCGGCCTCGCGCCCGGGGTCGCGATCGCCGTCGTGCTGACGATGGGCGCGGCGCTCGGCCTCCTGCAGGGAGCGATCGTGGTCGCGGTCGGCCTGCCGCCCTTCCTCGTGACGCTCGCTGGGATGTTCCTCTTTCGCGGGCTCGCGCTCTCGCTCGCCGGCGAGTCCGTCGCGATCCGCAGCGCGGGATTCGTGGAGCTCGCCTCGGCGGGCTGGCCGCTTTCCCGGGGGCTGAGCCTGCGACGCCGCCACTCTCGCTCTCGCGTGGTTCGGCGCGCGCTCCCGTTTCTTCTCGCGTCTGCACGCGATCGGCGGCGACGAACGGGCGGCGCGCCTCCTGGGAGTGCCCGTCCGGAGGACGAAGCTCGGCGTGTACGCTCTCTCCGGTGCGTTCGCGGCGCTCGCCGGCATCGTCTTCGCCGGCACGGCGTCGGCCGGGAGCTCGATCGCGTGCTCGGGTCTGGAGCTCGACGCGATCGCGGCGGCCGTGATCGGCGGCGTCGCGCTCGGCCCCGGGGCGGGCGTCTACACCGGTCGCGGCCGCGGACAAGTCTCAGGAGCTCTGCTCGGAGTTCTCGTCTTCGGTGTGATCGCCGACCTCGTCCTCTTCCAAGGGACCCTCTCGGCGGGATGGACGCGCGTCGCGATGGCGGGGATGCTGCTCGTGTTCCTGGGGGCCGACCGCGCGCTGCGAGGGAGGCCAAGGTCCACATGAGCTCGACTCCGAAGACCCGGTACCTCTTCGGCACGTCGAGCTGGTCCGAGAAGAGCTGGATCGGCCCGTTCTATCCGCCCGGCACGAAGCCGGCGGACATACTCGCCTTCTACGCGACTCAGTTCGCGACCGTCGAAGCCGACACGACGCACTACCGGATCCCGACGCGGAAGATGGTCCGCGGATGGAGGACGAAGACGCCCGACGGGTTCCTCGTGTCGGCCAAGTTCCCGCGCTCGATCGTGCACGGCGGCGAGGCCGCGAAGCCCGACGCGACGAAAGTCCTCGACTGGAAGGCGGTCGGCGGGGACGTCGAACGATTCCTCGAGACGATGCGCGAGCTCGGAGAGAAGTGCGGACCCCTCGTCGTGCAGCTGCCGTACCTCAACCGGATGGCGTTCGCCGGCATGCACGCGTTCCTCGAGCGACTCGAGCCGTTCCTCGACCGTTTGCCGACCGGGTTCCGCTACGCCGTCGAAGTGCGCAACAAGGCTTGGATCGGAGCGGAGCTGCTCGCCGCCCTGAAGCGGCGGAAGATCGCGCTCGTGCTCGTCGACATCGCCTACATGCCGCACCCGGCCGATCTCCCGGCCGGGCACGACCTCGTCACCGCCGACTTCACGTACGCGCGCCTGATCGGCGACCGCCAGGCGATCGAGGCGAAGACGGAGACCTTCGACCGGATCGTGCTCGACCAGACCGAGCGACTCGACCGCTGGGCGGAGCTCTTGGCGGGCCTGTCCTCCCGCGTACGGGAGACGTTCGCCTACGCGAACAACCACTACGCGGGTTTCGGCCCGGCGACGATCCGCGAGCTCCTCCGGAAGGTCTCCGGGCCGTAGATCCGCGGCGATTCGGCCGATACAGGACGCGGCCCGGCTCGCCAAGAGACCCGCTGCTCGCGGCGTTCTCGGCCCGTCGCATCCAAGGAGACGAGGATCATGAGAAGTCTTTTCCTGCTCGCCACGCTCGCCACGCTCGCACCCCGAACGAATCCGCCGGAGTGGAAAGAGATCCGCCAGCGCGCGGAAAAACTTTTCGCCGAGAAAAGCTACGAGCTCGCGCACCGCGCCTACGACGAGGCTTCGACCCTCGAGTTGTCCGCGGAGGATCGGCGCTGGCTCGCCTTCCGTCTCGCGGACACCGACTGGCGTTCCGCCGCGGCGACGGACAATCCGGACACGACCCGCGTCGAGCGCGCCAAGAATGCGCTCGACGAGCTCCAGAAGAAGATCGACCGACCCGAGGCGAAGGACGAGATCTGGGCCGACGTCGAAGAGTCGCTCGGGGACTTCGACTGGCTGCGCCGCGAATCGCAGAACCTCTCCGCCGCGCTCCCGCACTACCAGGCCGCCTTGGACTTCTGGGCCGGGGCGCGCGACGTCGAGCGCGCGCGCGACCGCTAGCTCGCGATCGCGTTCCGCACGGCGTGGCCGGGCCGCGGGGACTGGACCCAGAACTATTGGGCCGGCCAGATCCCGACGGAGATCGGCGCGAACGCGATGCGGATCGCGGTGTCCGATCGCGACCGCGCGCAGGCCGCCCTGCTCTTCGCGACGATCGTCCGCCAGCGGGGCGGAGACTTCACGGAACTCCAGCGTGGCGTCGAGGCGCTCGACCTCGCGATCTCGCTCGGCAAGGAGACGCCTTGGTTCGACGACGCGCTGTGGATCGCGGCGCAGTGGTACGAGAGCCAGGGAGTGCCCTCGATCCAGGAGGACGGAAGCTGGGCGCAGAAGACGGACTACGTGAAGGCGCAGGACGCGATCGATCGGATCCTGAAGCCCGAGATCGGCGTCGCCGTCGGTCAAGCGTTCCTGCCGGGGTCGGAGGTCGCCTACCAGCTCTCCTGGCGGAACGTCGCGAAGATCGAGCTCGCTCTCTACCCCGTCGACCTCGCGCGCGCGGTCGCGTTCGGCACCGACGGTCGGCGCGGGCAGGGCGAGATCTCGGCCTCGCAGTGGCTTTCGGCGATCGACCTCGCGCACGCGGAGAAGATCGCCTCGTGGACCCACGATACAAAGGATAGGGGGGACACGGGCGAGCACCGTCCCTCCGGCGCGGAGCTCCGGGTCGAGCGGAAGCTCTCCCCGGGCGCGTACGTCCTCGAGGCGCGCTCGGGCGGCTCGAGCGCGCGCGAGATCGTGCTCGTCTCGAGCACGTCGCTGTTCCTCAAGTCGGCCGGCGAAGAAGCGCTCGTCTGGATGACCGACGCACGGACGAGCGAACCGGTCGCGGGCGCCGACGTCTCCGTGTGGGAGCGCTCCTACGACGGGAACCGCTGGAACTGGCGCGTGCACCGGCTGACGACGGGGGACGACGGCACCGTGCTCGCGAAGCTCACGCCGCGCGACAACGACGCGGAGCTCTTCGTCGCGGCGACGAAAGGCGATCGCTCGGCGTTCGCGATCGGCGGGACGAATCGGTACCGACCCGCGGACCTGCCCTGGAAGATGTACGCCTTCACGGATCGCTCGACCTACCGCCCGGGAGGCCAGGTCGAGTGGAAGGTGATCGCGCGCACCCGCAAGGACGGCGTCTACGCGACTCCGACCGGGACGAAGCTCGGGTACGAGATCGCGGATCCGAAGGGCGCGGTCGTCGGGAAGGGCGACCTCGCGCTGAACGCCTTCGGTTCGGCATGGGCGAGCTTCGAGACGAACTCGACGCAGGCGCTCGGCGAGTACCGCGTCTCCTTCTTTGAACCGCAGAAGGGCGGCCGGCGCGGCGTCGGAGGGGCGACGCTCTTCCGCTTGGAGGAGTACAAGCTGCCCGAGTTCGAGGTGAGCGTCTCCATGGGCGACGCGGGCGGCAGGAAGAAGCTCTGGCGCCTGGGCGACCGGATCGAAGCCGCCGTCTCCGCGCAGACGTACTACGGCGCGCCGGTCGCGAACGCCGACGTCGAGGTGCTCGTCCGCCAGCGGCCGTGCTGGAGGCCGTGGATCCCGGCGCACGACTATCCCTGGATGTACGCCGAAGACGAGAATCGCCGCGGCAATCCCTACGGCGAAGGCCAGGTCGTCTCGCGCCTCACGCTGAAGACCGATGCGGAAGGACGGGCTCCGTTCGCCTTCGACACGCAGAAGGGCGCCGGGCAGGATCTCGAGTTCTCGATCGAGGCGCGCGTCACGGACGCCTCGCGCCGGGAGATCGTCGGCGGCGGCCGCGTGCGCGTCGCACGCCTCGCCTATTCCGTCCAGGCCCACCCCGCGCACAACGTCTACCGGCCCGGCGACAAGGTCGAATTCGACTTCGAAGCCCAGGACGCGAACGGGGATCCGGTCGAGGACACCGGACGCATCACGGTCGTCCGCAACCGCTGGGTCGAGATCTGGATCGACGCGAGCGGCAAGGAGGTGCGCGGCGTCCACACGCCCGCACCCCAAGACGGTTGGAAGACGAAGTTCCAAGGCTACGAGACCGAAGAGATCGCCGCGTCGACCCTGAAGACGGACTCGAAGGGCAAGGGCGTGTTCACGTTCGCCGCCGCAGCGGACGGCTACTACACCGCGACGTGGAAGAGCCGCGACGACCGCGCCGGTCCGATCGAGGCCTCCGCGGTCGCCTGGATCGCCTCGGGGAGCACGAAGGAGCTCGGCTACCACGCCGGCGGGCTCGACCTCGTGCTCGACAAGGACACGTTCCGCGCGGGAGAGACCGCGCCGATCCTCCTCTGCACGCCCGAGAGCAACCGCTGGGTGCTGTTCAGCGTCGAGAGCGAGAAGCTCCACTCCCTCCAGGTCGTGCACGTCGAAGGCACCGCGAAGCTCCTCGAGCTCGCGGTCGGGCCCGAGCACGTGCCGAACGTCTTCCTCTCGGCGATCACGACGAGCGACGGCGATGCGCTGATGGACGTGAAGGAAGTCGTCGTGCCCCCGATCGAGCAGTTCCTCACCGTCGACCTGACGCCGGATCGCGGCGAGATCCTCCCCGGCGGCGAGGGCACGCTCTCGATCCGCACGCGGGACTTCCGCGGCGAACCCGTCTCCGCCGAGATCGCCCTCGCGCTCGTCGACGACGCCGTCGCCGCGATCCAGGGCGACTACGCCGGCGATCCGCGCCCGTTCTTCTTCGGCGAGCGCCGCCAGATCTGGGTGCGGACGCAGTCCTCCTTCGAGCAGAAGCGCTACGCCAAGCTCGAGCTGGACGAGAAGGGAGTCCTGCGCGACGAACGGCAGGTCCGCCACGCGGGCGCGGGCGGGAAGGAAGAGTCCGGGCTCGCGATGCGCATGGACGGCTTCGCGCAGAACGCGGCGAAATCCGTGGGAGGTCGATTCCGCGGCCCTTCGGACTCCGCCCCGGCCTCCGTGGCGGCCGAGGGCAGGATGGAGAAGGACGCGGAGAAGAAGTCCGACGAACGCGCGGCTGGAGAGCCGGAGGCGGCCGTCCAAGTGCGCAGCGACTTCCGTGAGACCGCGCTGTGGAAACCCGACCTCGTCACGGACGCGAAGGGTGAAGCTTCGATCCGCGTGCAGTACCCGGAATCCCTGACGCGCTGGAAGGCGACCGCGCGCGTCGCCGCGGCGGACGCGCGCTTCGGCGTCGCGAGCGCGACGACGCGCACGCAGAAGCCTCTGATCGCACGCTTGGAAGGGCCGCGCTTCTTCGTGGTCGGCGACGAGGTGACGATCTCCGGCCTGTTCGACAACCGGACGGACGGTGTCCTCCGCGTGAAGCCCGATCTGCACGCGGAAGGCCTCGACCTCCTGTCGACTTCGCCCGCGTTCGTCGAGATCCCCGCCGGAGGCGAAGCGCGCGTCGACTGGCGCGCCCGCGTCGTCGTCTCGGGGACGGCGAAGCTCCGTCTCTCGGCGCGCTCGGGCGAGCTGTCCGACGGCATGGAGAAGAGCTTCGCGATGGAGCCGCACGGCATCGACGCTCTCGTCGCGAAGTCGTTGAAGATGAAGGGCGACGAACTCGCGTTCTCCCTCGACGTGCCGGCCGCCCGCCGTCGCGAGACGACGGAGATGCTCCTCCAGGTGTCTCCGAGCCTAGCGGTGACGATGCTCGACGCGCTGCCCTACCTCGTCGACTACCCCTACGGCTGCACGGAGCAGACGCTTTCGCGCTTCCTGCCCGCCGCGATCGTCGCGAAGACCCTGCGGGACCGCGGCCTCTCGCCCGAGGACGCGATGGACCGCGTGTTCGGCGGGATCGAGCCGGAGACGGCGTCCGCGACGCATCCGAAGGGCAAGCACTCGCTCGCCGATCTCGACCGCATCGTCCGACAAGGGCTCGATCGCCTCTACGACTTCCAACACGGCGACGGCGGGTGGGCGTGGTGGAAGGAAGGCGACAGCGACCCGTTCATGACGGCCTACGTCGTGTGGGGGCTCTCGCTCGCCCGCGACGCCGGCGTCGAGATCCGCAGCGGCGTGATCGACCGCGGCGCGAACTTCCTCTCCGTCGAGATCGTCAAGGCCGAGAGCGAGCAGGACCTCGCGGCCTGGATGCTCCACGCGCTGGCGGTCTCCGGACGCGCGAAGGGCGACGACCGCACGAAGGCGGCCTTCGAGAAGCTCTGGCACGACCGCGACGGTCTGAACGCCTACTCGCGCGCCTTGTTCGCGCTCGCGGCGAAGAGCCTCGGCCGCGACGCGGAAGCGAAGGCGCTCGCGCAGAACCTCGCGAACGGCGTGCAGGTCGACGAGAACCCGGACGTGTCGCGCGTCGATCCGAACGTCGGGAGCTCGCACGAGGGCTCGATGAAGACCGCGCACTGGGGCGCCGACAAGATCTGGAGGCGCTGGTCGGAGGGACCGGTCGAGACGACCGCGTTCGCGCTGCGCGCGCTGCTCGCGGTCGAGCCGACGAGTCCGCTCGCGGAGGAGGCGGCGAACTGGCTCGTCCAGAACCGCCGCGGCGCGCAGTGGAGCAACACGCGCGACACGTCGATCGCGATCCTCGCGCTCGACGATTGGCTGGCGCGCAGCGGCGAGGTCGCCCGGGACGTCGAGTACGAGCTCTCCGTGAACGGAAAGATCCTCGGGCGCCGCAAGATCACCGCGAAGGAGATGCTCGCCGCCCCGGGTTCGTTCCGACTCCTGCCGGCGGACGTGAAGGACGGCCCGAACGAAGTGCGCTTGCGGCGCGTCTCCGGCGAAGGCCCGCTCTACGTCGCCGCGCGCGCGAGCTTCTTCAGCCAGGAGGAGCCCGTGCCTGCGCGCGGCCACGAGATTTTCGTCAAGCGCCAGTACTACAAGCTCGTCGGGCGTCCGACGCTGCTCAAGGGACAGATCTACGAGCGCGTGCCGCTCGAGGACGGTGGCGACGTCCAGAGCGGCGAGCGCGTCGAGGTCGTGCTGACGCTCGAGGCGAAGAACGATCTCGAGTACCTGCTCTTCGAGGACCTGAAGCCGGGCGGACTCGAGGCCGTCCAACTCCGGAGCGGCGAGCCGTTCTTCGCCCGGGAGCTCAAGTCCGGCGAGGTCGAGCACCGGTTCGGGTCGGAGGGGAGCGGCGGCGCCGCCCTCGTCGCCGACCCCCTGGATGTCGCGCGCTACACGAATCGCCAGCGCTCCGTCCACCAGGAGCTGCGCGACCGCAAGGTGGCGCTGTTCCTCGACAGGATGCCGCAGGGCGTGTGGGAAGTGCGCTACGACCTGCGCGCGGAGGTCCCGGGACGTTTCCACGCCCTGCCGACGCTCGGGGAAGCGATGTACGTCCCCGAGATCCGCTGCAACGGGAGCGAGACCCGCTTGACGGTGACCGAGCGAGGAGTGCAGGGTGATTGAGCGATGATCGCTCTCCCCCTCACACTCCTCCTCCTCACAAGTCCTGCGACGATCCCGCTCGCCCCCGGAGACGGCTCCGGGTTCGGCCGCAGCGTCGCCCTCCTCGGCGATCTCGACGGCGATCATTGCTCGGAGGTCGCCGTAGGCTCGCCCTCCGACGGCGACGGCCACCGCGGCAAGGTGTTCGTCTTCTCCGGAAAGGTCGGGACGCTCCTGCGCGAGTACGCGGGTGACGCGCCGGACGGCGGCTTCGGCTCGGACGTCGCGAGCGTCGGCGACCAGGACGGCGACGGCGTCCCCGACTTCGCGGTCGGCGCACCGCTCGTCCGCGGCGAAGGCGTGCAAGGCAAGGTGGTCGTGCTGTCCGGCAAGGACGGACGTCCGCTGCGCACGCTCATGCCCCTCGCCGGCGAACTCTACTTCGGCTCCGACCTCACCTCGATCGGCGACGTCAACGGCGACAAGAAGGACGAACTGCTCGTGCGCGCCCGCGTCGGCGCGGGTGCCGAGGAGCACGAGCGCTTCGTCGTGATCACGCTCTCGACCGGGAAGCGCATGTACGCGGTCGACAGCCCCGCGGGTGTCACGAGCCACGACCTCGGCCGGCCGCTCGCGCGCATCCCCGACGTCGACGGCGACAGCGTCCCCGACTTCGCGGTCGAGTTCGCGAGCGACGTCCACCTCTTCTCGGGGAAGGATGGGAAGGCCCTGCGGACGCTCTCGTCGCCGATCCCGGCGACGGAGAAGAGCCGCTTCGGCTTCTCGATCTGCGGCTTTTCCGACAAGCTGCCGGTGATCGCCGTCGGCGACATCCAGCAGGACCTCCACGGTTCCGTGCGCCTCTTCCAGATCGAGAGCCCCGCCGCCACCGGAGCGGCCGAGAAGGAGGGCGGCGGCGCCGTGCTCGTCGGCGACGACGGCTTCTCCGGCGTCGGACGTTCGGTCGCCGCGGCCGGAGACGTGAACAAGGACGGCGTGCCGGACCTCGCCATGGGATGGAGCGACGGTCACGTCGGCGGCGTGGCGCTGCTCTCGTCGAAGGACCTCTCGCCCGCGCGCGCGACCGACGACGAACCCGACAAGGGCCAGATCCCTTTGGGCTGGCGCGTCGCCGCGGGAGCCGACATCGACGGCGACGGGACGCCCGACGTCGCCGTGTCGCGCTACTGGCCGACGGCTCCGCTCGGCGCCGCGCGCGGCGTCGTCGTCGTCTCGGGAGCCTCCGGGCACAAGGTGTACGAGCTCACCACTCCCGGGCCGCCCCCTGAGAAGGGCGGCGCGGGGAAGAAGCCGGCCCCCAAGTGAGCTGGGTGTGAGCGCGGAGGGCGCCGCCGACGACCGCGCGAAGCGGATCGCCGAGATCAGCGCCTATCACCGCGCCACGCGCCACCATTTCCAATCCTACGCGCGCGGGCCCGGCGGCCTCGACTGGGAGAACCAGCCGGATCCGTTTCGACGCTACCGCGGAGCTCCGCTCCTCGCGCTCGACCACGCGCCGCTCGAGGAGGGACCGCGGTACACGGACGTCTTCGGCGGGGGATCGGTGCCGTCTGCGCGGGTGGACCGACTCTCGATCTCGCGTCTCTTCGAGGACGCGCTGGCGCTCTCGGCCTGGAAAGAGGTCGGCGAGACGCGCTGGTCGCTGCGCGTCGACCCGTCGAGCGGCAATCTCCATCCGACCGAGGGCTACTTGCTGTCGGGGCCGGTCGAGGGTCTCTCGGCGGTTCCGCTGCTCGCCCACTACGCGCCGCGGGAGCACGCGCTCGAGGTGCGGGCGGAGATCCCGCTCGCTGCCTGGTCGGCGCTCACTGGCGACCTGCCGTCCGATACGTTCTTCGTCGGAGTGGCGTCGATCCACTGGCGCGAATCGTGGAAGTACGGCGAGCGCGCGTTCCGCTACTGCCAACACGACGCCGGCCACGTTCTGGCGTGCTTCGCGGTCGCGGCCGCGGGCCTCGGATGGAAGGTCGCACTGTGCGACGACCTCGGCGACGACGACTTGCGCGCGCTGCTCGGCCTGCGCGATGCTTTCGCAGCGGAAGCCGAGGAGCCCGAGTGCCTGCTCGCCGTGATCACGCGCTCCGACGCAGCCGCGGATCTGCCGCTGCCGGCGTCCGCGCCTGCGGGATTCGAGCGGATCGATCTCCGCGGCGACCCGAACGTTCTCTCCTCCGATCACGTCGACTGGTCGGCCGTCGAGTTCGCGGCGGAGAGTTCGCGGAAGCCGCGGACCGAGGGCGTCTATCGATCCGAGAGGAAGGTGGCCGAGGTCCCTCCCGCGCTCCTCGGCGGCGCCGACCTCGGGCTGCGCCGCATCGTCCACGGACGCCGGAGCGCCGTCTCGTTCGACGGCGTGACGTCGATCGCGCGCGACGACTTCTACCGCGTGCTCGCGTCGACGTGCCGCGGTCCTGCGCGGTCCCTGCCCTGGGCGCCGCGTGTCCACTTCGGGCTGTTCGTCCACCGCGTCACGGGCCTCGAGCCCGGTCTCTACGCGCTGGCGCGGGATCCCGAAACCGTCCCGATGCTCCGGTCCGCCATGCAGAAGCCGTTCCTCTGGCAGAAACCCGAGGGCGTCCCGGCGGGGCTCGAGCTCTTTCGTCTCGCCGCGGGCGACGCGCGATCGACGGCCCGGGCCGTCTCCTGCCACCAGGAGATCGCCTCGGACGGCGCGTTCAGCCTGGCGATGCTCACCGAGTTCGATCCCGCGCTCGCGCTCCACGGCGCCTGGTTCTACCGGCGACTCTTTTGGGAGTGCGGCGCGGTCGGGCAGGTGCTCTACCTCGAAGCCGAGGCGATCGGCGTTCGCGCGACGGGGATCGGCTGCTACTTCGACGAGCCCACGCACGAGGTCTTCGGGATCTCGACGGGCCGCTTCCGCAGCCTCTACCACTTCACGGTCGGCGGTCCGGTCGACGACCCGCGCCTTCGGACGTGGCCGGCCTATCCTCCGCGCGATACCGGCTCTTGAATGCACGGGGGCGAGGGTTCAACCTAGGCGCCCGCCCGTCCGACCGACGACTCCAGAGGAGACGACCCCCCATGCCCGAGCTCAAAGGCACGCAGACTCACAAGAACCTGAAGGACGCCTTCGCCGGCGAGTCCATGGCGAACCGCCGCTACCTCTACTTCGCGAAGCAAGCCGACATCGAGGGCTACCCCGAGATCGCCGGCAACTTCCGCGACACGGCCGACGGCGAGACGGGCCACGCGCACGGCCACATGGATTACCTGAAAAAGGCCGGCGATCCGGCGACCGACATGCCCTTCGGCGATACGCCGATGAACCTGCGCTCGGCCGTGCACGGCGAGACGTACGAGTACACCGAGATGTACCCGGGCATGGCGAAGACCGCGCGCAAGGAAGGCTTCAACGACGTCGCCGACTGGTTCGAGACGCTCGCCAAGGCGGAGAAGTCTCACGCGGGGCGCTTCTCCTCGTTGTTGAAGACGGTGACCTGAGGAACGCGGGGAGGGACGCTCGGCTCGGGGCGGAGTGCGCCCCGGCGGACGTCGCCGTTTCATGTCCTCCCAGAAGTTTCCGGCGACCCAGGCCCCGACGGACGGGCTCTCCTACGATCCGACGGAGCCCGTCTACTGGGACGCGGCCGCGATCGGCAAGGAGATCGCGCGCGTCTTCGACATCTGCCACGGTTGTCGGATGTGCTTCAAGTTCTGCGACAGCTTCCCGACGTTGTTCGATCTCGCGGACCAGAAGCACGACGGCGACGCGCGCGCGCTCGCACCGGCGGAGACGAAGCGCGTCATGGACGCGTGCTTCCAGTGCAAGCTGTGCGAAGTGCAGTGCCCGTACACGCCGCGCGACCACCACGCCTTCCAGCTCGACTTCCCCAAGCTCGTCCATCGCTACAAGGCTGCGCGCACGAAGGAGCGCGGCCTCCCTTGGAACGCGCGCGTGCTCGCGGATCCGGATCTCGCCGGACGCGCGGCCCGCGCGAGCGGCGGACTCGCGAACGCCCTCTCGCGTGTCCGGATCCACCGGTGGTTCCTGGAGAAGACGCTCGGGATCCATCGCAAGAAGGACCTGCCGCCCTTCGCCTCGCAGACCTTCGAGCGCTGGGCCGAGCGCACCGGCAGGGTCGCGAGCGAGCCGGGCGGGGAGGCGGTGCTCTTCCCGACGTGCTTCGTCCAGAACAACGAGCCCGCGCTGGGCCGCGACACGCTCGAGGTCCTCGGCCAGAACGGGATCGACGTCCGCTGCGCCCGCGGTCTCGCCTGCTGCGGGATGCCCGCGTGGGAGCGCGGAGATCTCGCGACCCTGCGCGCGCGCGCGCGGACGAACCTCGACGTGCTCGAGCCCTTCGTCGAGCGCGGCGCGAAAGTCGTCGCGATCAATCCGACCTGCTCGATGATGATGCGCCGCGAGTGGCCGACGCTGCTCGAGGGGAAGGACCGCGAGCGGGCCTCCCGCCTCGCGAAGGCGGTCGTCGACCCGAGCGAGCTCCTGTGGTCGATCCGGGACGAGCCGCGCTTCTGCACCGAGGTGAAATCCAGGCCTGGAGGCAAGATCGCCTGTCACGCACCCTGCCATCTGCGCGCCCAGTCGATCGGCTTCCGCGCGCGCGATCTCTTCCGCAAGCTCTTCGGAGCGCAGGTGTCCCTCGTCGCCGAGTGCTGCGGTCACGACGGCACGTACGCCATGACAGTCGAGGGGTTCGAGCCGAGCGCGAAGATCGGAGCGAAGGCGTTCGAGGAGATGCGCGGGAGCGGCGCCGACCTGTGCACGACCGACTGTCCGCTCGCCGCGATGCAGTTCCGTCAGCACGCCGGGCTCGACCCGCTGCACCCGATGACGGTCCTCGCGCGCGCCTACCGCGGAGATCCTTTCCCGACGGCCCCCGCGGCCCCCGTGCTCCCCGCGGCCCTAGGGGGCGCGCCTTGAAGCTCGTCCGTCGAGAAGACTTGCTCGATTGGGCCACGTACGACGAGCGCCGAGCGGAGCTGCGGCCGCGCGCGATGGCGGAGAAGGATCGTCGACGCGTCGTGCTCGGCGAGCACCTGACGTTCCTCTTCGAGAGCACCGCGACCGTGCGCCACCAGATCCAGGAGATGATGCGCGCCGAGCGGATCGTCCGCGAGGCGGACATCCAGCACGAGATCGAGACCTACAACGAGTTGCTCGGCGGGCCGGGGGAGCTCGGGTGCACGCTGCTCATCGCGATCGAGGACGCGGCCGTTCGCGCGGAGAGGCTGCGCGAGTGGATCAACCTCCCCGAGCATCTCTACGTCCGACTCGCCGACGGACGCCGGATCCGGGCGCAGT
>WNFM01146007.1_pt4 | contig 13554 bp, 14 predicted proteins | sample 5400271 | NCBI WGS metagenome assembly WNFM01 (sample SAMN13153352, study PRJNA577476) | soil metagenome | isolation source: 60 cm saprolite on Douglas fir-dominated hillslope | place: USA:California | collected 2013-09-17 | reverse complement strand
TCGCAACGTGCGCGGGATCGCCCGTCTCGGAGACGTGGCGCGCCGCGTCCGCGGTAGTCGCCGCGGGGACGCACTTGACGTTCCAGTCGGAGAAGAGGTCGCGGCACTGGTCGAACGCCGCGGGGTGCGACCAGACAGAGGTCACCCGCTCGAGCGTTGCGCCGGGCAGGCCGAGCACCGAGTGGCGGATCGGCAGCGTGATCTCGCGGACGATCGAGAGCGGTGCGCGGTAGAGTAGGTCGTGCGTCTCGGCGATCGGGCCGATCAGCGAGCTCTCGATCGGGAGCACGCCCAGCGTGATCTCCGCCGCGGACGCAGCTTCGATCACCGCCGTGAAGCTCGACAGCGCCACGAGCTCGGTCCGCTCCGGAGCGATTGCGGTCGCCGCGGCGCCGCTGTGGCTGCCGGGCGGGCCGGGATAGCCGACGATCGGGCTCATCGCGTGGCGAAGTCCAGGCGGATCTGCAGGCCGCAGCGCGCGCAGTGCGTGCGCGCCGCACCCTTGCGCGTCGCGCGCACCTCGGGAACGGGGACGGCGCACGCGCAGACCGTGGGCTCTACTGCAGGGCGGCTGGTGTCCATGTCTCCTCCAAGCTTGCGAGTCGTTTGTCGAGCGACGCCAGCACTGCGTCGCCGACTTCGCTCGTTGTCGCGTGTCCGTCGGAGTCGGGGGTCGGGTGCGAAACGAGCGCATCCTCGACCGCGGCGGCGACCGCAGCGGCGAGCTCGGGCCGGCTGAACGCGTGCTCGAGCATGAGCGCGAGTGAGCGCAGCATCGCGGCCGGGTTCGCGTGACCCGTGCCCGCAATGTCGGGCGCCGAGCCGTGCACCGGCTCGAAGATCCCCGGCCCGCTGTCGCCAAGGCTCGCCGAGGCGGCGAGACCGAGGCCGCCGGTGACCGCCGCGGCGACGTCCGAGAGGATGTCGCCGAACATGTTCTCGGTCACCGCGACGTCGATGCGGTCGGCAGACGACACGAGCTCCATCGCGAAGCTGTCGACCAACGCATGCCGCACGCGGACGTTCGGATACTCCGGCGCAAGCTCGTCGACGATGCGGCGCCAGAGCCGCGACGTGTCGAGCACGTTCGCCTTGTCGACCGAGACGAGCGAGCCGCTGCGCGAAGCCGCGAGCTCGAAGCCGCGCCGAACGACGCGCTCGATCTGGGACGGGTGATACTCGAGCGTGTCGAAGACGGTGCCGTCCTCGCGTACACCGCGCGCACCGGAGTAGAGGCCGCCGACGAGTTCGCGCACGATCACGAGGTCGATGTCGCCTGAAGTCGCAGGACGCAGGTTCGCGTAGACATCCAAGGCTTTCCGCAGCCCGAGCAGCCCCGCCTCGGGGCGGACGCTGCCGCCGTCCCACTTCGGGCCGCCGACCGCGCCGAGCAGCACAGCGCGGGCCGAGCGGCAAGTGGCGAGCGTGTCCGCGGGGAGTGGATCTCCGAGTTCGTCGATCGCGGCGCCGCCGAACGGCAGGCTCACGGTCTCGACGTCGAGCGGCAACTGCGCGAGCACGCGCAGCGCCTGGGCCAGTACCTCAGGTCCGATGCCGTCACCCGGTAGGCAGGCGACGAGCTCAGCCACGTGCGACCTCCGTCTTGACGAGCGCCAGCACGAACGCGAGCAGCTCTTCGAGCCCTTCGTCCGAGATCGGTCCGCCGTTCACGCGCTTCAGATAGGCGACGAGCCAGGCTTCGCGTTCGGGATCTACGAAGGCGAGCCCACGCTCTTCCTTGTACTCCGCGAGCGCCTTTACCGCTTTGATGCGCGCGTTGATCGTGCTCACGAGGCGAACGTCGAGCGCCGTGATCTCGTCGCGGAACGACGCGACAACCGGGTCGACGGCCGGCTGGTGGATGCTCATGCGACACCGAGCCCAGCGAGCAGCTCGTCGACGTCGGCCTCGATCTCTTGACCGGCCCGCGCTTCGATCAGCTGCGGCGTCTTCAACCCGGTGCCCGTGACGAGCACGACGACGCGATCGTTCTCGCCGATCTCGCCCGCGGCAGCCGCTGCGCGCAGCGCACCGACGGTGACGCCCGCAGCGGTCTCGCCGAAGACGCCGGAGGTGCCTGCGAGCAGCGACATGTTGGGGCCGACGTCCTCTTCCGGGACGGCGTAGATCGCGCCGTTGGAGGCGCGTGCGGTCGCGGTCGCGAGATCTCCGTCGGCGGGAGCGCCGATCGCGAGCGAGGGCCTGGCCGCCGTACAAGCGCGGCGCCGTTCCCTCGACAAGACCAAGCCGGCGGAACTGCTCGAAGCCCTGCCAGATCTTCGTGAAGAGCGACCCGGAGGCGATCGGTGCGATCACCGCGTCGGGCAGCTCCCAGTCGAGCTGCTCCGCGATCTCGAACGCGAGCGTCTTCGATCCCTCCGCGTAATACGCGCGCAGGTTGACGTTGACGAACGCCCAGTCGACCTCGCCCGAGAGCTCGACGATCAGGCGCGAGCAATCGTCGTAGGTGCCGCGCACGGCGTACATCTCGCCGCCGTAGACCGCGGTCGCGAGCAGCTTCTCCGGCTCGACGGTGTTCGGATAGATGACGACCGAGCGCATGCCGCCCGCGGCCGCGCGCGCGGCGACGGCGTTGCCCAGGTTGCCCGTGGAGGCGCAGGCGAGCGTCTCGATGCCGAGCTCGGCCGCCTTCGCCGCAGCGACGCCGACCACGCGATCCTTGAAGGAGTGCGTCGGGTTTGTGTGGTCGAGCTTCAGCAGCACCTCGCCCACGCCGACGGCGCTCGCAAGACGCGGTGCGCTGACGAGCTGCGTCCACCCCGGCCCGCCCTTGATGTTCTTCGGCGCCGCCGTCGGCAGCAGCGCTTCGTAGCGCCACAGCGAGCGCGGCCCCGCTTCGATGCTCTCGCGCGACACGGTGCGGGCGAGCGCGTCCCAGTCGTACACCGGCTCGAGCGGGCCGAAGCAGCGCGCGCAGCTCCCGCTCGCCACTGCAGGATACTCCGCCTCACAGACTCGGCACCTCAACGTGTCAACGGCCATCAAGACTCCTACAATACTTTTGGAAATGAAGTTTTACCGTATCGACGACCTGCCCCCGTACGTCTTCGCAACCGTCGACGAGCTGAAGCGGCAGCTGCGGCGTGACGGCCGGGACGTGATCGACCTCGGGTTCGGCAACCCGGACATCCCCTCGCCCGAGATCGCCGTCGAGAAGCTGCGGGAAGCGGCCCTCAATCCGCGCAACCACCGCTACTCCGTCAGCCGCGGCATCGACCAGCTCCGCCTGGCGGCGGCCGAGCACTACGCGCGGCAGTTCGGAATCACCCTGGATCCGGAGACGCAGATCGCGAGCACGATCGGCGCCAAGGAGGGCCTCGCTCATCTGATGTGGGTGCTGGTCGACCGCGGCGAGACCGTCGTCGTGCCGACGCCCGCTTACCCGATCCATCGCGTGGCGCCTCGGCTCGCCGGAGCGACGGTCGTGACGCCGCGGGCCGACGGAGGGATCGACGCGATCGAAGAAGCGGTACGCGCGTCGCGTCCGAAGGTCGTCATCGTCTCTTTCCCGCACAACCCGACCACCGCGATCGCCACCGCCGAGGAGATGCAGCGGCTGGTCGACCTGGCGCGCGAGCACGAGTTCCTGCTCGTGCACGACTTCGCGTACGCCGACGTCGCCTTCGAAGGCCACAAGCCGCCGTCCATCCTGGCCGCCGATGGCGCGCAGGACTGCGCGGTCGAGCTGTACAGCCTGACCAAGTCGTTCTCGATGGCGGGCTGGCGCGTCGGCTTCGTGCTCGGCCGCGCCGACGTCGTCGGCGCGCTCGCAAAGCTGAAGTCCTACCTCGACTACGGGACGTTCCAGCCGATCCAGATCGCGGCCACCGTGACGCTCCGCGAGGCGCCCGAGTATCCCGCCGAGGTGTGCGAGATCTACCGCAGCCGGCGCGACGCGCTCTGCAGCGGTCTCGCCCGCGCCGGCTGGCACGTCGACCCGCCACGCGGGACGATGTTCGTCTGGGCGCCCATCCCTGCGCAATTCAAGAACCTGGGATCTCTCGAGTTCGCTTTGCGCCTCGCGCGCGACGCCGACGTCGCCGTTAGCCCCGGGATCGGGTTCGGCGAGGGCGGCGACGCTCACGTGCGCTTCGCGCTCGTCGAGAACGAGCAGCGCATCGGCCAGGCGACGCGTGCGATCAAGAAGCTGCTCGAGCATTAGCGGGTGATCGCTCCCTCGGCGGCGGAGCCGACGGCGTTCGCGTACTTCGCAAAGACGCCCCGCTTATAGCGCGGCTCGGGCTGCTTCCACTCGGCGGCGCGCCGCGCGAGCTCGTCATCGGGCACGTCGTGAGTGAGCGCGCGCTTCTCGACGTCAATCGTGATCGTGTCGCCGTCGCGGATGTGCGCGATCGGGCCGCCGCGGAACGCCTCGGGTGCGACGTGACCGACCATCAGCCCGTGGGTCGCACCGCTGAAGCGCCCGTCGGTGATCAGCGCGACCTCGTCGCCAAGCCCCTCGCCGACGAGTGACGCGGTGACGTGGAGCATCTCGCGCATCCCCGGCCCTCCGGCAGGGCCTTCGTAGCGGATGACGACGACGTCGCCCGGCACGATCTTGCGCGCCTTGACCGCAGCGAAACAGTCTTCTTCGGAGTCGAACACGCGCGCCGGACCGGTGTGGTGCAGTCGCTCATGGCCCGCGAGCTTGACGACGCAGCCGTCCGGCGACAGGTTGCCGTGCAGGATGGCGAGTCCGCCGGTCGGGCTCAGTGGATCGTCCCACGAGACGACCACCTTCTGACCGGGCTTCTCGTTCGCGCTGTCCGCGACCTGGCGGATCGTGCGCCCGTCGACACCCGTTGCGTTCTCATGCATCACGCCCGCACGCACGAGCTCGCGCGCGACGAGCGCCGAGCCGCCGGCCTCGAACAGGTCGGTCGCGACGTAGCGTCCGCCGGGCTTGATGTCGGCAACGATCGGTGTGCGTTCGGAGATCGTGTCGAAGTCGTCGATCTTCAGCTCGACTCCCGCCTCGTCGGCGATCGCGAGCAGGTGGAGCACGCCGTTCGTCGAGCCGCCGGTCCCGGCGATTGCGGTGATCGCGTTCTCGAACGCGTCGCGGGTCAGCACCGACGACGGCCGCGTGTCGGACTCGACGAGCTTCATCGCGAGCTCCCCTGCGGTAACGGCGGCGTGCGGCTTGCCCGGGTGCGTCGCCGGCACTTCGTTAAGGCCGGGCGCGCTGACGCCGAGGAAGTCGAGCGCGGTCGCCATCGTGTTCGCGGTGTAGTGGCCGCCGCACGCGCCTGCTCCCGGGCACGCGACGTTCTCGAGCGCGTGCACTTCGGTGTCCGACATCGAGCCGGCGGCGTGCGCGCCAACGGCCTCGAAGACGTCCTGGATCGTGACGTCCTTGTCGCGATAGCGGCCGGGCGCAATCGAGCCTGAGTAGAAGACGAGCCCGGGCAGGTCGAGGCGCGCAAGCGCCATCACCGCAGCGGGGATCGTCTTGTCGCAGCCGACGATGCAGACGATGCCGTCGAACAGATGGCCGCGCGCCACGAGCTCGATCGAGTCGGCGATCACCTCGCGCGAGATCAGCGAAGCGCGCATGCCGACGGTGCCCATCGTCACGCCGTCCGAGATGGCGACTGTGTTGAACTCCATCGGCGTCCCACCGGCGGCGCGGATTCCCTGCTTGACGTAGCCCGCGAGCCGTCGCTGGTTGAGGTTGCACGGCATCGTCTCGATCCACGTCGTGGCGACACCGATCAGCGGCTTGGCCAGGTCGTCGTCCGTGAAGCCGACGCCTTTGAGCATCGCGCGCGCAGGCGCACGGTCGACGCCGTCCGTCAGCGCGGCGCTGTGCCGCTTCGCGGGGTGACTCTTGTTGTAGACGCTCACGCGGTTCTTGCTCCTTCCTGGGCCACCCGCAGTGGGAGCACCAAGGTGTCGTCGGGGAGAGAGTCCTTGAGCTCGCGCGCGACGTCCGCCGCGCGCGCGTTCTCCGCCCACACGACGACGGACGGCCCGGAGCCGGAGAGCGTCACGCCGACCGTGCCGTCGGGCGCGTGTGTGCGCAGCGCCTGCAGCAACGGCGCGTTGCCGATGCGGTACTGCTCGTGCAAGCGATCGTCGAAGGCGTCGCGCAGCAATTCGACATCGCCACTTGCGATCGCAGCGCCTAGCATCGCCGCCGACGCGGCGTTGTGCGCCGCATCCGCGTGCGTCACCTTCTCAGGCAGTCCGTTGCGCGAGGCGGCAGTGCTCGTGCGTGCGGAGGGCACGGCGAGGATCGCCGCGACCGGCATATCGCCTGCGAGGCGGTGCGCGTGAATCGTGCCCTGGCGCTTCATCGCGAGACATACGCCGCCGTAGAGCGCGGCCGCGAGGTTGTCGGCGTGGCCTTCGATCGGCACGCCGAGCGCAAGTAGCTCCGCCGGCGAGGTGCTCTTGCCGGCGACCGCCGCGCCTGCGACGAGCCCCATCGCGATCGCCGCGGCGCTCGAGCCGAGCCCGCGTTCGAGCGGGATGCGGTTCACGAAGCTGAAGCGGTAGCCGTCGACCGGGGCGAAGAGCGCGAAGGCGCGCAATGTCAGGTGCGTTGCGTCGCGCGGCAACTCGTCGACGCCTTCGCCCTCCAGCTCCACGCCGCTCGTTCCTTCCTCGACGACCACCTCGTTCCAGAGCTCGAGCGCCGCTGCTGCGGCGTCGAAGCCCGGACCGAGGTTGGCCGTCGAGGCGGGTGCGACCACCCGGACCGTCAAGACAAAACCTCCAACACTGCGTCGAGCGTCGCGTCGACGACCACCTGCTCCGTCTGCGCGACGGCCTCGGCGTCTTTCAGGCCATGGCCGGTCAGGATCGCGACCGCGACCTTCCCGGAAAGCGATGCAGCACACAGTTCGAGCGCCGCCAGCCCGGCCGCGCTCGCCGGCTCGCAGAACGCGCCCTCTTCCTTGGCGAGGCGCTCCCAGGCGTCACGCAGCTGGTCCTCGCTCAGCGTGAAGACCTCGACGCGGCCGGCGGCGACGAGCTCGGCGACGTGCGCCGCATGCGCGGGCTCGCCGATCCTGATCGCAGAGGCCCACGTCGTGGCGCGCTCGGCTGCCTGGCCGACGATGATCCGCGGCGCGGCTCCCGCCTCGGCAAACCCCGCAGCGACCGCGGAGACGTTGCCGCCGCCGCCGAACGGCAGCGCAACGACGTCCGGCGCGGCGCCCAGCTGCTCGATCAGCTCGAAGACGACCGACTTCTGCCCTTCGATGCGATCCGGGTTGAGCGAGTTGACAACGACGTAGCCGTCGCGCTCGCCGAGCTCGCGGCAGAGGCGCAAACAATCGTCGAACGAGCCGCGCACCTCGATCACGCGCGCGCCGACGGCGCGCACCTGCGCGCGCTTCGGGCCCGCGGTCGCTCCGGCCGGCGTCAGGACGACCGACTCGACGCCCGCGCGCGCCGCATAGGCGGCGGCAGACGCAGCGGTGTTGCCGGTTGACGCGCAGACGACAGCCTTCGCGCCCGACTGCACCGCTCGCTCGACAGCGACGACCATGCCGCGGTCCTTGAAGCTCCCGGTCGGGTTCAGGCCGTCGCACTTGAGATGCAGCTCACAGCCGAGCGACTCCGAGAGCCGGCGCGCGTGGACGAGCGGCGTCGAGCCTTCACCGAGCGACAACCAGGACGCCACGGAGGTCATGCCCATCCGAGCTCCGTGACCCCGCGGTCGGAGACGACCGGCAGTGGCTGCGAGGCTGCGTGCACCTCGGGCAGCGCGCTCAGCGCGGCGAGCGCCTCGCCGAGCGCCCCGACACGCGCCTCGTGCGTCACGACGTGCAACGCCGCGCCGGTCCCGTTCTGGTGCTGCAACAGGCGCGCGATCGAGATCTCGCGCTGCGCGAGCTCCTCCGCGACGCGCGCCAGCGCGCCCGGGCGGTCCTCGACCGAGAGACGGAAGTAGAACGGCGAGGTGCTGTCACCGACCGGCAGCTTCGGCAGTTCGCGCCACGCGGCGTCGTTCTGCAGGAAGCCCGTGCCCATCGTCCCGATCACGCTCGCCATGTCGGCGATCACCGCCGACGCGGTCTCGATCCCACCGGCGCCGGGACCTTCGAGCGTGATCTCGCGGATCGCATCGCCTTGCAGCATCACGGCGTTGAACGCGCCGTTGACCTTCGCGAGTGGATGCTGCTTGTCGACGAACGACGCCTGGACGCGCACGTCGAAGTGCCCGTCGACAAGGCGGGCGGCGCCAACGAGGCGGATCACCATGTCGAGCTCGCGGGCGGCGGCGACGTCGAGCGGGTCGATCGTCGTGATCCCGGAGAAGTCGACGTCCTCGAGCGTGACGCGCGAATTGAACGCAACCGTTGCGAGAATCGCCATCTTCGCGGCGGCATCGGCGCCGGAGACATCGTCCGTCGGGTCGGCCTCCGCGAAACCGCGACGCTGCGCTTCGGCGAGCGCCTCGGCGTAGGTCTTGCCGATCTCCATCTCCGTCAGCACGAAGTTGGTCGTCCCGTTGACGATCCCGAGTACGCGGTGCACGTTCGAGACGACGAGCGACTCGCGCAGCACCTTGATCACCGGGATCGCTGCGCAGACGCTTGCCTCGAACCGCAGCTGCACCCCACCCTCGGAGGCTGCTTCGAAGAGCTCGGCGCCGCGCCGGGCGACAAGCTGCTTGTTCGCCGTGATCACGTGCTTGCCGCCGCGCAACAGGTCCAGCACGTATCCGCCGGCCGGATCGACGCCGCCCATCACCTCGGCGACGACCTTGATCGACGGATCGTTGGCGATCTCATTGAAATCGGTCGTAAGCACACCGCCGGCGGGCGGGTAATCACGCTCCTTTTCCGGATCGCGGACAAGCGCTTTCACGAGCCGGATGCGGTGGCCCGTCGCCCGTTCGATGTCGTCAGCCGAATCCGTCAGCAGGCGGTTGACTGCCGCACCGACGGTGCCGTAGCCGAGCAGTGCGACCGGTACGTCAACCGACGCCATGAACCTCCGCGGCTTCTTCGCGCACGTTCAGGGCGCGAAGGCGCGCACCCACCTGCTCGATCTGCGTCTCGGCGAGCTTGGCGCGGTACTCGTCGAGCACCGGCTGGCCGCGGTCCATCTCGGCGACCCAGTCGCGCGCGAAGGTGCCGTCCTGGATGTTCTTGAGGACGCTGCGCATGTTCTCGCGCACGTGCTCGTCAACGACCTTCGGGCCGATCGCGTGCGAGCCGTACTCGGCCGTGTCGGAGATCGAGTAGTGCATGCGCTCGATCCCGCCCTCCCAGATCAGGTCGGTGATCAGCTTCAGCTCGTGCAGGCACTCGTAGTAGGCGACCTCGGGCTGGTAGCCCGCCTCGACGAGCGTCTCGAAGCCGAGCTGGATCAGCTGCGTGACGCCGCCGCACAACACGGTCTGCTCACCGAAGAGATCGGTTTCCGTCTCCTCGGCGAAGCTCGTCTCGACCATGCCGGCGCGCGCTGCGCCGAGGGCGGCACCGTAGGCGAGCGCGAGCTCTTTCGCATCGCCGCTCGCATCCTGGGCGACGGCGACGACTGCCGGCGTGCCGTAGCCCTCCGTATAGAAACGGCGGACGACGTGGCCGGGGCCTTTCGGCGCGACCATGATCACGTCGTGGCCTTCCGGCGGCGTGATGCGGCCGTAGTGCACGTTGAAGCCGTGCGCAAAGAGCAGTGCAGCACCGGGCTCGAGGTTCGGTGCGACTTCGTTCTCCCACAGCGCAGGCTGTGCGCCGTCGGGGACGAGGAACGCGACGAGCTGCGCGCCCTTGACCGCGTCGGCGACCGACGCGACCGTCAGCCCGGCCTCTTCGGCCGCGGCGGCGGACGCGCTGCCTTCGCGCAGACCGACGACGACGTCGACGCCGGACTCGTGGAGGTTGAGCGCGTGCGCGTGCCCCTGGCTGCCGTATCCGAGGACTGCGACCTTCCCGCTGAGGAGGTCGATGTTGCCCGCCTTGATGATCTCGGCCATGTGTTGGTGGTCCTTTCGACTCAGACGTTGACGGAGGGCTGTGCGTCGCGACCTGCCGCGCTCGGGCGGCGGAGGCCGACTCGCCCGGTGCGGACGAGCTCGCGCACGCCGTAAGGACGAACGACTTCTTCGAACGCCTCGAGCTGATCCGGACGTCCGACGAACTCGAAGGTGATGGCATCGCGGCCGATGTCCGCGACCTGCGCGCCCGCGACCCGACTGAGCGCGACGAGCTCCGCGCGTTTATCGGGAGGCACACTGACCGTGATCAGCGCGAGCTCACGCTCGACCGCCTCGTCGGGACGCAATTCGGTGACGCGAAGCACGTTGACGAGCTTGTGCATCTGCTTCTCGATCTGCTCGAGCGAGTGCTCGCTGCAGTCGACCCGCAGCGTCAGGCGCGAGATGTCCGGGCTCTCGGTCGGCCCGACCGCGAGGCTCTGGATGTTGTAGCCGCGCCGCGAGAAGAGCTGCGACACGCGCGCGAGCGCGCCCGGGCGGTTTTCGAGTCGGACCGAGATCGTGTGAGTGCTCATGCGGGCACGACCTCTCCGCCGGGGGCTTCGATGATGTCGATCGCGGCGGCTCCCGCCGGGATCATCGGGAAGCACTTCTCCTCGGCGTCGCAGCGAACGTCGACGACGGCGCTGCGACCTGCGTTGACGGCTGCAGTGAGCGCGTCCTCGAGCTGGTCCTCTGTCTCGACGGTGAAGCCCGCGCAGCCGTAGGCCTCCGCGAGCTTCGCGTAGTCGGGCGCGACCTGCGTCAGGTGCGTCTGCGCGAAGCGTTCGGCGTAGAACATCTCCTGCCACTGCCGCACCATGCCGAGCCAGCCGTTGTTCAGGATCACGGTCACGATCGGCAGCCGTTCGAGCGCAGCGGTCGCGAGCTCCTGGCAGGTCATCTGGAAGCAGCCGTCGCCGTCGATGCAGATCACCGTTGCATCGGGCCGCGCGGCCTTCGCGCCGATCGCGGCCGGGAGGCCGTAGCCCATCGTGCCGAGCCCGCCCGAGGTGATGAACGAGCGCGGCTTGTCGCACTGGATGTACTGCATAGCCCACATCTGGTGCTGGCCGACACCGGTCGTCCAGATCACGTCCTCCTCGCGGGTCGCTGCGAGGTCGCGCAGCGCCTCGACCGCCGTCTGCGGCTTGAGCACGCCGTCCGCCTTCTGGTAGCGGAAGGGGAACTGCGCGCGCCACTCCTCGAGCTGGCGCAACCATGGCGAACGATCGGGAGCTCCGTCTGCGGCCGCGGCTCTCACCTCCGTCGCCAGGTGCGCCAGCGCGAGCTTGAGCGGACCGACGACTGGGATGTCCGCATGACGGATCTTCCCGACCTCTGCCGCATCGATGTCGAAATGGATCACCTTCGCGCCCGGTGCGAACGCGGACACCTTGCCGGTGACGCGGTCATCGAAGCGCGAGCCGACCGCGATCACGAGGTCGGCCTTGTTCAGTGCGAAGTTCGCGTACTTCGAACCGTGCATGCCAGGGTGGCCGTAGTTCAGCGGGTGCGAATCCGGCAGGGCCCCCTTGCCCATCAGCGTTACAACTGCGGGAAGCTGCGCTGAATCAACGAGCTCGAGCAACTCAGCACAGGCGTCGGCATTGAGCACACCGCCGCCGGCATAGACGATCGGCCGCTGCGCCACGGCGATTGCCCTTGCCGCTTCCCGAAGCTGCCTGGGGTGCACCTTGTGCGGCGGCTTCCACCCGGGCAGGTCGACGTCGTCGGGGTAGACGAAGTCGAATTCGGCTTCTTGCACGTCCTTCGCGATGTCGACGAGCACGGGCCCCTGGCGACCGGTGCGCGCGACGTGGAACGCTGCCTTCATCACGCCGGGCAGCTCCTCGACGTCCTGGACGAGCCATGAATGCTTGACGATCGGCATCGTGATGCCTGTCGCGTCGATCTCCTGAAATGCGTCGGTGCCGATCAGGCTCGATTTCACCTGGCCGGTGATCGCGACGAGCGGCGTCGAGTCCATCCACGCGTCGGCGATCGGCGTGACGAGGTTCGTCGCGCCCGGGCCGGAGGTGGCGATGGCAACGCCGACCTTGCCCGACGCGCGCGCGTAGCCCTCGGCCATGTGGCCGGCGCCTTGCTCGTGGCGGGCAAGCACGTGCCGGACCGTCGTCCCGCGCGCGATCGCGTCGTAGGTCGGCAGGATCGCGCCACCCGGGATGCCGAACGCGACGTCGACACCTTCGGCTTCGAGGGAGCGAAGGACCGCGTCCGAACCGAGCATCCTGGTCAACCCGCCACCTCGTCGAAGTGCTCGACATCGGTGCGCGAGGCAGGAAGCAGCTCGATCACCGCATCGGTGAACGACCGCGTGTCGTGCGAAACGGACCGCCGTGCAACTTCGCCGACGGCCCGCTCGAGCGTGCGCGACGCGGAACGGCGCTTCAGCCCTTCGGCGAGCATCAGCGACGCGGTCAACAGCATTCCCATTGGGTCGACGACGCCGAAGCCGGCGACGTCATCCGAATCGGATGTCCCGGGCGCGAAGACACCGGGGCCGTGATCGGGAAGCCACGCGTGCGCGACCGAGGACGGCAAGCCGGCGTAGTGCGCGGCTGCGTCGACAACGGGCGAGCCGAGGTGCGTCTCGGTGACGATCGCGTCGAGTGACTCGGGCCGGTCGCGCAGCCGGTCGAGCACCTCGCCGAGACCGGCCTCTTCGACCTCGAGCCCGCCCCAGCGCGTCACCTGTGCAGCGACGGCTTCGCGCCACTCGGCCGATTCGCCGACGCAGACGATGCGCCCGTGCCGCGACGCGGCACACGAGAAAGCCCGCGAGATCGCGATGTCGTTGGCCCAGTCACCGACCGGCCCCGCGACGACGAGATCTCCCACGTCGCGCAACTGCACGCGGGCGACACGCCACGCGAGATGCAGGTCTGCCTTCACACCGTCGAGCGCCGGCTCGTTCGGCGAAGCGACCAGAATCGCGTCGACATCCCTGTAGCCGGACCGCGTGGCGGCCGGCAGTGGATGGCCGGAGCGTGTGACCGCCTCGCCCCCGAAGGGGAAATGGCGATCGTCGAGCTCGAGCTGATGCAGCTTCGACACGCGCTCGAGCGCGCGCGTCGCCGCCGCCATCAGTTCGGGCCCTACCCCGTCTCCGGCGAGACAGGCAACAGTCTTGACATTCACTCCGTACCTCCTGAAAGGGTCATCGTTCGTTTCGCTTCCAACCGTCCGGACCTCGAGCGGGCGCACTTCTCCTGCTGAAGTCGGCGTATGCAGCGTCTAGTGGCTGCGTGAGCGAAATCTCCCCCTAGAGGGGGAGAATCACGATGACCGTAAGAATGACGAGCCCGGGCACGAGCAGGCGCGCCGCGAGAGGCGTCCGGTGCTCAAGTGCGAGGGCTGAGCGGTTCATCGTCTTTTGAGTGTGCCCACAACGATCCGGGTTGTCAAGCTTTACAAGGTATAGCGACTACCGTTGCCAAACCGGACGAGTCTCACTATGCTTTTGAAAGCGATGATCGGGAAGCGCCTTCACCTCCACGCGGCCGAGTTGAACCTGTCGATTACCGGCCTGCGCGCGCTTGCCCTCCTCCTCCCCTAGGGGAGCCGGCCACGCG
>WNFM01298958.1_pt1 | contig 13557 bp, 9 predicted proteins | sample 5400271 | NCBI WGS metagenome assembly WNFM01 (sample SAMN13153352, study PRJNA577476) | soil metagenome | isolation source: 60 cm saprolite on Douglas fir-dominated hillslope | place: USA:California | collected 2013-09-17 | reverse complement strand
TGTTCTGCGCCTGATAATGATGCCCCGTATCCACCAGCACGAACGCCTGTGGCCCCGCCTCTTTGGCAAGCAGATACGCCATCCCCCAATCCGCAATATCTGTGTGGTAAAAAGCCGGCTCGAATGGTTTGTACTCGACGAGCAACCGTTGGCCCGGCTTCAGAGCGCCATGAATTTTGCGCAGCCCTTCCTCAAAATATTCAATGCGCCGGCGCATATTCTGAGTGCCCGGATAATTTGATCCGTCGGCGAACCACGGCGCCACATCGCGGCAATGCAACGCCTCGGCAATCCCTGCGCAATCCAAAATATGTTCTAGCGCCGCCTTTCGAATGGCGGGATCGGGATTGCCCAGCGACCCGTACTTGTATTCTTGATTCTGAAAAATATTCGGATTGATGGAGCCCGGTCGCACTCCAAATCGCTTGCTTAGTCGCTCCACTTCGCCAACGTCCCGCAAACCGTTCGGCAGATCCCATTGCACATGCAGCGCAAGAGTCGGGCAAGCTCCGGTATAACCATGCACCTGCGCCGCGTCGCTGAACTTTTCTTCAATCGTCGTCGCCGCTGCCGCCTGAATGAATTTGCCGAACCGGGTTCCGGTGTTCGCAAACCCCCAGGACGGCAGCTCGATCTTGAGCTTGTCCAGAGCTTGCCACGCTTTTTTTTCCATCAACCGGTCTTTCATATATCGGCCCCCTGCAAACCGAGGCACAGACCATGCTTCACGATTCGCGAGCCAAACTCTATTACATTCTCTGCCGAAGCGTCTGGGAAGCAATTCGCCCCGCATACTTGGCAACGCGATCTGCCGTTACTCCGCCCGTATTTGCTCTCCACGCTTGCCACGCCGCCAATTGAATCGCAAAATTTCCTATCGTCGTACACTCGCTCGGCCCTGCGATCACTTCTAGAGCCGAACGCTCCGCCGTCAAGCGATTGAGATACCCATTCTTGCTTCCACCGCCCACCACGAAGAGCCGCTTCAATCGCTTGTCGGTGATTCGAGCGACCGACTCAAGCACATCTACGTACCTTTTCGCCAGGCTGTGAAAGATCGTATTCACCATCTGCGGAATGTCTCTCTTGTTCATCTCGAACGCAGGATATCCGGCCGCCTCTATCTGTTTCTTAATCTTTGCGTGCATATCGCCCGGCAGCATAAGTTCGGGATCATCCACGTCGAACAGCACTCTCGGCTCCGGCAGCTTTTCGCATTCTCGAATCAATTCCTCGACGGAAGAGACGTACCCCGCCTTCGCCCAATCTTCCATGCACTGCTGCAGCAGCCACATGCCATTCACATTTTTAAGAAAACAGATCTTTCCGCCTGCTCCGCCAAGATTCGTGAAGTTCAATTTCCTGGCTTCTGGCGAAACATTCGGTGATAAAAGCACAACGCCGACGAGCGACCAAGTACCGGAACTGATAAACGCCCAGTCTTCACCGCTCGCCGGAATCGCGGCAATCGCTGAAGCCGTGTCGTGGCACGCCGGCACAATTAGTTCCGTCTCTTCGAACGCAGGCAGCTCCTTCAACTCGTGCCGAATCTTTCCGACCATCGTTCCGGTCGGAACCATCGCCGGAGCAGCCGCCCGACAAAGCCCAGTGGCCGCAAAGATTTCTTCACACCATTCGCGTGTTTCCAGCGAAACGAGTTGCGTGTGCGTGGCGTTCGTATATTCCGAGACCGGCTCTCCCCCAAGCAGATGCGTAATGCATTCAGGCAAATTCAGCCACGGTGAACGCGGATCGATTCCGCCGCGCACATCCGCATGCAATTGAAAAATTGTATTAAACGGAAGATGTTGGACGCCGGTCAGTTCATACAGTCGATCAGCCGAAATCCGCTTGTAGATTTCGCTCATCCGAGCAGTTGTCCTGCCGCATCCAGCCGAGCGTAATCCACTCCCCACCCATCGATTGCGACGGACGCAATTCCTTCCGCCGCCAGCTCCGCGCAAATTCGTAAACCTTCCACCACGCCTGCAAAGATGCGGCGAATGTCCCAACGCAAACTGTCTTGCTCCGCCACGGGACCATTCGCGAACCGGTGCACAAGACGAATGTCGGGTATATCGCGCTCCCACCGCAAAAGTGATACGCGGCAGCTTTGCGCTCCAAGATCGACGGCAACCAACACTTTTTTATATTCCGGTTGCGGCATCGCACTCTTTCACGCGGTTAGTAAGGCGCCTTTGACTCTCGCGTCAGCGAAGAAAGGCCTCCGTCAGTCCTCCATCCACCGGAATCACGTGCCCGGTCGTGCACCGCGATTGCGGCCCCGCCAAGAACAAAATTGCCGCCGCACAGTCCTGCGGATCGATCGCTTGATGCGTCAGCGTCCGCTTCGCGTAAAACTCCGCCAACTGCGCGCGTAGTTGCTCATCCGGCGCAGTATTTTGAAAAAGAATGTTGTACTTCGTGAGTGAAGCGATCACCCGATCGCGCGGAAACATCGTCGATCCCTTCACCACCGTCGCCGGGCTTATTCCATTCACTCGAATTCTTGGCGCCAGCGAAATCGCCAGTTCACGGATTAGGTGATTCACCGCGGCCTTGCTGATGTCGTACGCCTCACTTCCGCGCTTCGCCACCACCGCATTCGCGGAGCTCGTCAGCACGATGCTCGCCGGCAAATCTTGCTCCCGCAAAAACTGGCCTGCTTCCTCCACCAACCGGTGATTCGCCGTGACATTAATGTCCAGCGTCGTCGCCCACTGACCATCCGAAATACGCCCATCCGGTGAAGATGGAAAAATCGCCGCAGTATTCACGATAATGTCCAAGCCGCCGAACGCCTTAACCACGTCTCGCAACGCGTTTCGAATCGATTCGCGATCGCGAATGTCGATTGCAACCGCAATCACTCTCTCTTTCCCCGAAAACTTCTGCGCATCTTCGGCTGTCGCCCCAGCCGCCTGTAAGTCCCGGTCTGCAACGGCAACATGCGCTCCTCTCTCCGCCGCAAGTAGCGCCGTCTCGCGCCCGACGCCATTTCCGCCGCCGACAATCAACGCAACCTGCCGGCTCAATTCCTTCTCGGGTGGCTGGCGACGAATTTTCGCCTCCTCTAATTGCCAATACTCGATCCGGAATGCTTCGGACGGCGGCAGCGCCACATAGTTCGAATAAACACTGAACGCCTCGTTCTTCGCCGCGGGTCCCGCCTGTGGAAGAACTCCCGGCGCCGGCCCATCGCTCAGCGCCGTCGCACCTTCCATCACGTGAATCGCGTTCGTATAAAACTCGCCGGTAATCCGCGCCTCAGTTTTGTTCTTTCCAAAACTGAACATGCCGATGCCTGGAATCAGCACAACCGTCGGGCTCGCATCCCGCATTTTCGGCGAGTCTGCCTGCGCAAATGATTCGTAGTACTGCCGATATTCTTCTCGATAACGAATCAACGCCGCGTCGATCTGCTCTCGGAGTCCCGAAAGATTCGCCGACGGCGTCCACTCTACGAACAGCGGACGAATCTTCGTCCGTATAAAATGATCCGGACAACTCGTTCCCAAGTGCGCCAATCGCGCCGCGTCCGCGGAATTCATGAATCGCAGCACTTCCGGCAAATCGGTGAAGTGTCCGATTGTTCGCAGCTTCGCGGAAACTCGCCCTCGCACAAACGAAAAAATATCCGCGGCAAGTTCGCGATGGTTCGCCAGATTCGTCCGCGTCGCTCCGCCAAACATTCCGTTCTTCTTCCGTTCAACGTGCTCGCCGATAAATTGCCCGAGTTGATCGATTACGGTGATTGTATTGACGTAGCATTCTCGCTGCGTCTCGCCCCAAGTGAAGAGTCCATGCCCGCCCAAAACAATTCCGTCGCAACCGGAATTCTCCGCAATTGCCCGCTTCAGCATCATCCCAAGTTCAAATCCTGGCCGCTGCCATGGCAGCCAAATTAGCTTGCGCCCAGATCGCCGGTTAAACTCCACCATCTTCTCCGCGCCGTTCGCGGCTGCAGCCAGCGCAATCCCCCAGTCCGGATGCAAATGATCGATATGCGCAAACGGCAAAAATCCATGCAGTGGAGTATCGATCGACGCCGCAACCGCATTGTTCCCAAACGCGCAAAGCGGATACATCCCGACCATCTCGTCTTCAAACTCAACGCCCCGATAACGCTCTTCCAGGGCATGAAGCTTTTCCAGATAGAGCGCCGCAAATCCACTCCGTTGAATACTTCCGATGTCGCCGCCGCTCCCTTTAATCCAAAGAACGTTCCGCTTGGCGCCATCAAGCGGATCGGCCCCCAGGATTTTCGAACTCGTATTTCCGCCGCCGAAATTCGTAATGCGCAAGTCTGATCCCAAAAGATTGGACCGGTACCGCAGCAACTCTGGCGCATCCAAACTTCGCGCCACGTTTTCATCCCACCTGTCTTCCAGATACCGCAATTTTTCAGAGGTCTTCATGATTTCCGTTGAACAAAGCTGGCTCTTTCCAGGCAGCGCTATCCTGCGGCAATCTGCGATTCCAAGGCTTCAGACCTTACTGAATCGACGTAAAATCCGCAACCGCTTAATCATTTCCGATCATCCGCACGGGCGGGTAACAGCGGGTCGCACCACTTTGCGGCGGGTCCGTTCGAATTTCGAAGATCGTGACACAAAAATCGAAATTCGAACTCACTCGTTGGACGCCATTTTTGTTGACGCCCTAACCCGAACGCATTACAGTCCCGCTCGCGGTCCCGCACTTGTTCCACAAGAGAGGCCAACATCTTGCCTGCAAACCCCGCTCTCGGCGTCGTCTTTCACTGGCTCGGCGGTCTCGCCTCCGGAAGTTTTTATGTTCCCTTTCGCGGCGTCAAGCGCTGGGCCTGGGAAACCTACTGGCTCGTCGGCGGCTTCTTCAGCTGGATTATCGCCCCGTGGATTTTCGCGGTTTTCATGACTGCCAATCTCATCCAAGTCTTGCGCGAAGCTCCATCCAGCAGCCTTTTCTGGGCGTACCTGTTCGGCCTTCTCTGGGGACTCGGCGGCCTAACCTTCGGCCTCACCATGCGCTACCTCGGCATGTCGCTCGGGATGGCCATGGTTCTTGGCTACACCGCCGCTTTTGGCACGCTCATGCCACCAATCTTCCGCGGCCAGTTCTTCACGGAAGTTTGGGGCACCCGCTCCGGTTTCACGATTCTCATCGGCGTCGGCATCTGCCTGCTCGGCATCCTGGTTGCCGGCGCGGCAGGCGTCTCCAAAGAACGCGAAATGTCCGAAGAGCAGAAACGCGCTTCCATCAAGGAATTCAATCTGAAAACAGGAATCCTCGTCGCAACATTTTCTGGCGTGATGAGCGCCTGCTTCGCCTTTGGTCTAGCCGCGGGAGATCCCATCAAGGAAATTACGCTCCGGCACGGCACACCCATCCTCTGGCAAGGACTGCCCGTGCTGGTCGTCGTTCTCCTTGGCGGCTTCACCACAAATTTTATCTGGTGTGTCATTCTTAATATTCGCAATCGCACCGGCTACCAATACTTCAGTGCCACAATTCGCAGCACCGGCTCGGCCACCTCCCCCGAGCCGATCTTCGCTCCCATGCTCTCCAACTACCTCTTCTCCGCTCTTGCCGGCACCACCTGGTATTTCCAATTCTTCTTCTACACCATGGGCGAAACGCAGATGGGACGCTTCAAATTTTCCAGTTGGACTCTCCACATGGCGAGCATCATGATCTTCAGCACGCTCTGGGGCATCGCCCTACAGGAATGGAAAGGGGCCGGCGCCAAAACAAAATTGCTCGTCGCCCTCAGCCTCCTTGTCCTCATCACGTCTACCGTCGTCGTCGGCTACGGCAACTATCTCGGCACCCAGCCTTCGGCAACATCTTCTTCCACCTCAGTGCAGGGCGCGAACTGAGTTGACACCCGCGCCCTCTCGCTAAAGAATCTCTCCCAAAACATATGTCAACAAATTCCCTACCGCCCACAATCATCAACATCGACGATCTTCGCAGAATGGCGAAGCGCCGCCTCCCTCGCGTCGTCTTTGACTACCTCGACGGCGGTGCTGACAGCGAGATAACACTCCGTGAGAATTGCCGCATCTTCGATGACGTCATCTTCCGCCCGCGTTGGGCCGTAGCGGTTCCCGAAACTGACATTCGCACTCGCGTTCTATCGTTCGATCTTTCTTTTCCCGCCGTTCTTGCCCCGGTCGGCTATTCCCGCATGATGTATCCCGGCAGCGATGGCGGAGAAGTCGCCGCGGCAGCGGCCGCAGGCGAAGCCGGAACCATCTACACCCTATCCACTATCTCCGGTCATCCGCTCGAAAATGTCCGCGCCGCCACCAAAGGTCCCGCTTGGTATCAACTCTATCTAGTCGGTGGCCGCGCCGTCGCTGAGCACGCTATTGACCGTGCTAAAAAAGCTGGCTTCAACGCCCTCGTCGTCACCATCGATACCCCCGTCGCCGGCATGCGCGAACGCGATCCGCGCAACGGCATGAAAGAACTTCTCGGCGGTTCGCTCCTCTCAAAACTTCCCTACCTATCGCAATTCTTCGCGCGCCCCAGTTGGTTCGCTTCCTTCCTTCTCGACGGTGGCACTCCACCCCTCGCCAACATCGTCATCCCAGGCAAAGGCCCCATGCCCCTCATCGACGTCGGCGCCGCCCTGGCATCCGCTGTCGTCACCTGGGAAGATTTCCGCTGGCTCCGCGAGGCTTGGCCCGGACCTATCATCGCCAAAGGTGTTCTCTCTGCCGACGACGCCCGCCGCGCTGTCGACGTCGGGGCTGTCGCCATCGTCGTTTCGAATCATGGCGGTCGCCAGCTCGACACTGTCTCTCCCACGCTTCGCGTTCTCCCGGAAATTGTCGCCGCCGTAGGAGGCCAAACCGAAGTCCTGCTCGACGGCGGCATCCGTCGCGGCTCGGACATTGTCAAAGCCATTTGCCTCGGCGCTCGCGCCGTGCTCGTCGGCCGTGCCTACGCCTACGGCCTCGGCGCTGCGGGAAAACCCGGTGCCGCGCGCGCTATCCAAATCCTCCGGGAAGGCGTCGACCGCACCCTGCGCCTCCTGGGTTGCTCCTCGATCAAGTCCCTCGATTCATCGCACGTAGCGGTGCCCAACTCCTGGCTCTGACCTAGCCAGGATGATTCCGCGCAGTTAGAATCCAGATTCTTTGGAAGCGTTAAAGTACGTCCGTCCACCGGGGCGATGCAGCGAAAGCCGCGTGGATCAAGCCAACGTGAGAGTACGCCTGCGGGAAGTTTCCCCACATCTTCATGTTTGAAGTTTCGTAGTCCTCGGATATCAATCCCAGCGGCGAGAGCGCGGAATGCACTCGGTCCATGATTTCCTTCGCTTCTGAAGTTCGGCCGGAGTGGGCAAGCGCCTCGACCAGCCAGAAAGTGCAGATGATAAAAGCCACTTTCGGTGATCCGAATCCGTCATCCAGCCTGTACCGGAAAAGCCATCCGTCGTTGGACAGCCCCTGACGGACGGAATCGATCGTTCCAGACATCCGGCTGTCCTCGAACGGCAGAAATCGCAAGTAAGCCATCTGCAGCAGTGATGCGTCGAGATCCTGCCCGCCATAAGTAGCCGCAAAGCTGTTGATTTGCGGACACCACGCCTTCGCAAGAATCTCTTCGCTAATTCTTTCTGCAGCCCCGCGAAACTCACCCTCCAGCTTCGCAGCGTGCATTGACGCAACCCGCGCCATCCGGTCAGCTGCTGCCCAGCACATCAGATTCGAAAAAGTCTGCGGCTTCCACTCCGTGCGGTATTCCCATATTCCGGCGTCGGCCTGGCCGGCTACGGAAATCCCTTTGCGCGCCAGCCGTTCAATCAATTTCAGGGCCGCGCTTGACCTCTCGGCGCTAAATCTCTCGTCAAGAAAGATTGGCGCGAGCGCCAGCACCATTTCTCCAAATACATCATTCTGTGTATGCTTCGCCGCTCCGTTGCCCACTCGGACCGGCCCGTCTCCGTTGAAACCTGGCCAATTCTCCAAAATTTGTTCGTCCAAGCTGGAGGTGCAATCGACGCGGTAGAGCGGCGAGAGATTAAGATCCGGCGCGCCGCCCGCAATATTCAGAAGATAGTGAATGAAGCTTTCGCGCTCCTCGAACTGCCCTAGCAAATGAAATGCTCCGAGCGAATAGTAGGCGTCTCGCAGCCAGCAGTATCGGTAATCCCAGGTTCGCCGGCTGCCCTGCGCCTCCGGGATGGATGTTGTCATCGCCGCGACAATCGCTCCCGTGTCTTCAAAACAATGCAGTTTCAGCGCCAGCGCCGAACGGATCACCGCATCTTGGTAACGCGGAGGCACGCTGCATTGTTTTACCCAGTGCTGCCAATACCGTTGCGTCTCTCCAAGAAACCGATCCGCAAGGAGCCGCAACGGTTCTTCCACTGGAGTGCCCCAGGTCAGAACCATGTGGCGTCGATCGGTCAGAGTGAACGATTGGCCCCCAAGATAGGAAACCGGAATGTCCGTGGTGAGTCGTAGCTGACTTTCAAAGCCCTCGAACCTGACGTGATTCGAACCGTTTACGCGCGTTGGAATCCCTTTGCTCCACCCCAATCGCGGTTCGCACACCACTCGGATCCGCGGCGACCCCTCCAAGGGCTCCACCACGCGAAAAATTTGCGTTGGACGAAAAGTGCGGTCGTATTGCGTGAATCGTGGCGCGAAATCCAGCACGCGAAACGAACCCGAGGGCGTCCGAAAGCGCGTCTCGAGAATATTTGTGTTTTCAACGTAGGCTTGCTCGCCGACCTCTCCGCCCGCGGGCCCCACCAAAAATCTCCCTCCCTCCTTTTCATCTAGCAGAGTCGAAAACACCGGTTCCGAATCGAATCGCGGCAAGCAACACCACACTATTTCTCCGGTGTAGTGCGCCAGCGCCGACAGCTGGCAGTTTCCAATCAGTCCGAGATGTTCCAGCAGCATTCAAACAGCCTAACAAAATTCGGTTTAAGCGGGCAGGTTGGTGTGCTCAGACGGTTCTGTAATCTTGGCCAGCATCGTAGCGGGTCCACCCGTGCCGGGAATCGTCCTGCCCGCAGTCCGACGTTCCGTGTCGTCAGCGGCAAAACCCTAAGGCAGTGTCACTTCAAACTGATACGTCCCGGCTGGCATGTCAAACGTCTTCTTACCGTCCTCTTCGCGGCCGGACACGACCTTGGCGCTCCCAGCCAGCATTTTCCCGTCCAGCCGATACGCTTCCTGCTCAGCGACGGTCAGCTTGAGCCGTCCGGTTGTATTCGGTGGAATCGTCAAATTCCAAGTTGCTTGCTTGCCGGAAACCATCCAGGCCGAATGTATCGTCCCGTAAACGGAGTCGTACGAAAAATCCGCGCTTCCCAGTCGCGCGTCGAAGTTCGGATGCAGGGAGATCACGTGAAATCCCGGCGCGGACGCCGTCGTATCAATTCCCGCGGCGTACCGGTAAATCCAGTCGCCGACCGCGCCATACGCATAGTGGTTGTACGAATTCATGCTGGGATCGCTCTTCATTTGGTCGCCGTTCCATGCTCGACGAGGTAGCCCCACGATGGATAGTCCGCGCTTAGCAGCAAGCGGTACGCAACATCGGCGTGGCCCGTATCGGTCAGCGCGCTTAGCAAATATGGTGTGCCCAGAAATCCCGTGCCGAGTCGCCAGTGATTCGCTGCAATGCGGTCCACAAGTCGCAGCGCAGCGAGTGGCTGCACTTCAGCCGGCAGTAAATCCATGTTCAGTGCGAGCACGTATCCCGTCTGCGTCTCAACTGGCTTGTCGCTCAGCTTCGTCTCCGTCGCCGAAGCGAACACCGGAGGCGGCGGCACACCGCCCACCCATCCATCCGGCTTCGCGTATGCTTGATAAAACGCGTCGCGTACCTTCTCAAACAATGTTCCGTATTTCTTCTCGGCCTCGGAATTTCCAACGGCATGTGCCATTTGCTTCATCAGTTTCGCGTCGTAAGCCCAATAGGCTGTCGCGATCAAATCCACCGGCGTCACGCCCTCCGGCGAAAGCCAGTCCGCGAATGGAATCCCATAATTCTTTTTCCAGAGATGATCCGGATTCGCCGCTTCGATCGCGGCAAGATAACGTTCCATACCGCTCCAGTTTTCTTCGATCACTTTCTTGTCGCCGGTTTGAATCCAGGAAGTCCAGGGAACGATGACGCCGGCATCGCTCCAGCCCGTGCCATAGCCCGGATTGGGCAGCGAAGTGCCCGGCCCGAAAATTCCGTACATGTCCGTTCCCACTTGCGTTCCGTGCAGGTCCGAGCTGTATTTTCGTGAAAACGTCGCAAGGTCCATGTTATACGCTGCCGTCCGCCAAAATACTTGCGCGTCCGCGCTCCAACCCAGCCGCTCGTCGCGCTGCGGACAATCCGTCGGCACTCCGACAAAATTCGAGCGCTGCCCCCACAAAATATTGCTCCACAATTGATTGATCATCGCGCTGCCAGTCTTCAACGTCGTCGTGAATGGAGCGTCCGTGTAAAACGCAATCGCTTTCACGTCAGCGCGGTCGGTCTTGGCTGGCAATCCGCTTACTTCGACATACCGGAATCCGTGAAATGTAAATTCCGGCTCGAATTCTTCGCTTCCCTCTCCAGCCAAAATAAAATGATCCGTAGCCTTCGCCGTCCGCAAATTTTCTACATACAGTGTCCCGTCGGAATTCAGCACTTCCGCAAAGCGAAGTTTTACATCGGTGCCCGCGGCGCCTTTCGCACGAACTCGTGCCACGCCGGAAAGATTCTGTCCGAAATCGAATACGTAAACGCCGGGCTTCGGCTCGCTCATCGATTTTGCGGAAAGCTCTTCATGCTTGCGAATCGGTGGAAAATACTGCCACTCAATCTTCGGCTCGATCGGATGAATCACTTCGATTGACTTCCACGTTGAATCGTTAAACGATACCGTGCTCCATCCGCCCTGCTCTTGCCGCGCGTCGTACGTTTCACCGTCGTATATTTCTGCGGTTGGGATAGCGGAAACTTCGGCTTTCCAACTTGTGTCGGTTGCAACAGACTCGACGGATCCATCGACATACGCGATGCGCAACTCGGCCCTCAACGCGGGCAGCGTCTTCCCGTAATTGTTTCCCTGGCCGTACCACTGCAGCGGCGTCGAATACCATCCCGGCGCCAGCAAAGCTCCGATTGCGTTCTTGCCCACCCGCAGCGAGCTCGTCACGTCATACGCCTGGTAAACGACGCGCTCGCGAAAATCCGTCCAACCGGGCGACATCACCTGGTCACCGACTGATTTTCCGTTGATGGAAAACTTGTACGCGCCGAGGGCGGTCGCATAAAGGCGCGCCGAGGATATTTTCTTCGGCACGTCGAATGATTTCCGCAGCGCTTTCACCGCGCCCGTTGGCCACGGATATCCCGTTTCGGGCCCATCGAATGACCCGGTGGGCGGCGCATATGCAATCGCGTCTTTCCATTCTGAATCGTCGAATGCGGCGTCTTGCCAATTCCCTGCCGCGTCAAGCGCCGCTTTCCAATGACCTTCTCCGGATTTGAAAACGCGAATCGCGCCGTTCGCCTGTTCCAGGTAAATCGTCGCGCTCATCGGTGACCGCGCATCGTCGGGTACGCCGCGCCTAGGCTCTTGCCGGTAGCGAATCACATCAATGGCGATGACATTTTTTCCAACGTTCAAGCGCTGCGAGATGTCGCGCACCTTATACGTTTTCCACGGCATCTGCTTCCACGGCGGCAAGGGATCGGATTCCAGCATTTGTTGGCCATTCACCCAGGCAGAAGCCGCGTCGCGGCCGGTCACATAAATTGCCGCATGTTTGGCTGCGCCGTCCAATTCAAAGGCAAATCGAAAATCGTGGTGCGAGTTGCCCTCGGCCCTAGTGCTGCTCTGTTCCGCATTCGTAATCCACGCGGCGTCCGCGTCGCGCACTGCGTGCAACTCCGGAACTTCGTAGCCAATCCATGCGGCTTTCCAGTTTTTCAAATCCATCAAGCCCGTCTCCCACCAAGCCACATCGCTCGGCGGATAGGCTTTCCCGTCTTTATCCCAAACGGTGACGCGCCAGTAGTAGCGCATGCTCGGCCGCAATTCTTTACCGGCGTATTCCACTTCAATCGAATTCTCCGACTGCACTCTGCCGCTGTCCCACATGTCCGCTTTGCCGGCGCCGAAACTGTTCGGAGAGGATGCGACTTCGATTTGATATGCGGTTTGTTTCGCGCCGAAGCGCGCGTCGCGCAGCTTCCAGGAAAACACTGGCCGTTTCGCGTCCGCTCCGAGCGGATTCGTCAGCGATTCGCACTGCAAGCGGTCGGGTTTGGCCGTCTGGCAGAGTGCGAACGGCGCGGCAATCAAAATACTTAACGTTGCGAATGCGGTGCAGCGAACAAGACTCTTCAGCATGTCGATACTTCCTCTGTCGTCGCGCTCACCGATGAATCGAGATTTCCTGCGCAGCGAATTGCCAGCCGGGAACGAACGTCCGGCACTGTAACGACACGCCTCGATGCTGTCAACGAAAAGTGAAGCGCTTCTGCCGAATATGCGGCGGCGTGGAGCGGAGATTGGAATCACAATTAACGTTGCGAGACGGGATTGCGAAGCCACGGCGGGGGAACTCGCGCCGACTTCATTCCGGCTGCGGTCGCGGCCTGAATTCCCATATCCGTGTCTTCAAAAACGAGGCACGCGTTTGGATGAACGCCCAATTTCTCCGCGGCAAGCAAAAATGCTTCGGGGTGCGGCTTGCTGTTCTGATACTCGCCCGCGCATACCAGCGCGTCGAACCGGTCGAGCAGTCTTAAAGTCGTGAGAGAAGCCACTACGGAGTCGCGGGTGCTGCCGGACACGACCGCTAAAGGAATCTTTCCGTGCTGCTCGAAAATGTGCTCCACGACTTCTGGAACCGGTTTTAGTTCTGGCAGCAATTCAAAGTACAAACTCTCTTTGCGCGCCGCGAGTGCTTCGACCGGCATTGATAAGCCATATTCCTTGTTGAGCGTGGAAATAATTTCCACGATAGGCATCCCGCCCCAAGCATAGAAGCGCTCTTCGCTGAATTCGCAATTCCATTCGCTCAGGATCTGTTTCCATGCTTTGTAGTGAAGCGGCATGGAATCGACGATCGTGCCGTCACAGTCGAACAGATACGCGCCGAAGCTCCCCGCGGGCAATTGCAATTTCATGCAGATACTGTCCTCACCTCCAGTTTACGGCAGGCGCTGCAGAAACGCAGGTGAAGGTCAGTGATAGTCGTGCGATTCAGTATTCGCGGAAGTCACCGAAAGCGGCAAGACACGCGACGCCTTAATGGAAATCACGCCGTCCTGATTTTGCAAGATCCCATCGACGCGCAGAAATTTGGCGCGATTGATCGTCAGCCGGCAACTTTCGTAAAGGTCCGGCTTCACAATAATGTTGGCGATTCCTGTTTCGTCTTCGAGGCTTAGGAATACAAACCCTTTGGCCGTCCCAGGGCGCTGCCGCGCAATTACACATCCAGCGGTCTTCGTATATTGTCCGTCTGGAATTCGCCCTAGGTCGCGCGCGCTTTTCACATTGGCTTTGTCCAACTCCGCGCGGCAATAGGTCATTGGATGCGGGCCGGT
>WNFM01318887.1_pt1 | contig 13560 bp, 11 predicted proteins | sample 5400271 | NCBI WGS metagenome assembly WNFM01 (sample SAMN13153352, study PRJNA577476) | soil metagenome | isolation source: 60 cm saprolite on Douglas fir-dominated hillslope | place: USA:California | collected 2013-09-17 | reverse complement strand
GTCGCCGCCTATTCTCGCTCTCATGCAAGAGAAGTCTCAAGCAGCCGCCAGCACATTCAATGCCGGACGCCCGCCCGCGCGCGGGCGGGTGCCGTCCCCATTCGATGCGCTCCCGCCAGCCAACACCAAGCGCTGGGTCATCCGGCGCAAGGCGGAGGTGGTTGCCGCCGTGCGTTCGGGGACGATCAGCCTGGAAGACGCCTGCAACCGCTACAAGCTGTCGATGGAGGAGTTCCTCTCCTGGCAGCGCCTGATCGACAGCCACGGCCTCGCCGGATTGCGCGTGACGCGTCTGCAGGATTATCGCGGCGGCGATCGCCAGCGCTGAGCCGAGGGCCGCTCCGCCCTCGCGACCCGCCCAAATCGGGACCGGAGCCGGTTCCATTTCCAACGATGACCGATCTGCGCCCGCCGATGTGCCGAGGCCGTCGGCCGCGGATTTCCGCGCCTGACGCCCGGCGTCGCGCGCCCGTTCCACCGCGGGCAAATTCTGCCCGGCGCTAGGCAGAATCTGCCGCCTGTTAACTTGATGTTCACCCCCCGACGGTAGGGTCCTGTCGAGCGGCGCAAGCTGCGATCAACACAACCATGAGCGAGACCAGTGAACGGCTTACTTGCCACTCTGCGCAACCTCGGCCCGGCGCGCCTTGGCGCCATCGGGCTCGTCCTTGCCACCACCGTCGGTTTCTTCGTTTTCCTCAGCGGCCGTCTCGCGACGCCGTCCTACGGCTTGCTCTACGGCGAGCTCGATCTGCATGACAGCGGACAGATCACCCAGAAGCTCGACGCGATGAACGTGCCCTATCAGCTGAAGGGCGACGGCACGCAGATCGTGGTGCCGACCGATCAGGTCGCCCGGCTGCGCGTCGCGATGGCCGAAGCGGGATTGCCGCATGGCGGCTCGGTCGGTTACGAGATCTTCGACAAGAGCGAGACGCTCGGCACCTCGAGCTTCGTCCAGAACGTCAATCATCTGCGCGCGCTCGAAGGCGAGTTGGCGCGCACGATCGGCGCCATCGGCTCGGTGCAGGGGGCGCGGGTCCACCTCGTGCTGCCGAAGCGCGAGCTGTTCTCGCGCGAGCGGCAGGATCCGAGCGCCTCGATCGTCGTCAAGACGCGCGGCGGCGAGCGGCTCGCCAAGACCCAGGTCGCCGCGATCCAGCATCTTACCGCCGCCGCCGTGCCCGGGCTGCGCCCCAGCCGGGTCTCGATCGTCGACAGCGAAGGCAACCTCTTGGCGCGCGGCACCGACGATGTCAGCGGCCAGGGCGGCGGGGCGAACGCCGAGGAGATGCAGATCGGCTACGAGACCCGGCTGTCGCGCAGCGTCGAGGAGATGCTCGAACGCTCGCTCGGCGCCGGCAAGGTCCGCGTCGAGGTCCATGCCGAGATGGATTTCGACCGCGTCACGACCAATTCCGAAAGCTACGACCCCGACGGCCAGGTCGTGCGCTCGACCCAGACGACCAGCGAGCAGAGCGACAGCAGCGACGCCAGCGAACAGCCGGTGACGGTCGCCAACAACCTGCCGGACACGCAGACCACCAAGGGATCGGCGGGCGGCCGCTCCAAGAACGGACGCAACGAGGAGACCGTCAACTACGAGATCACCAAGACGGTCAAGAGCCATGTGCGCGAAGGCGGCATGATCAAGCGCCTCTCGGTCGCCGTCCTGGTCGACGGCGTCTACGCCGCCGCCGCCGACGGCGCCAAGACCTATCAGCCGCGTCCGGCCGAGGAGTTGAAGCAGCTTGGCACGCTGGTCCGCAGCGCCATCGGCTTCAACGCCGACCGCGGCGACAGCGTCGAGGTCGTCAATCTGCGCTTCATCACCCCGGACGAGCCGACGGCAACCGCGCCCGACGGGCTCCTCGGCCTGTCGCGCAGCGAGCTGCTGCGCGCCGCCGAGCCGATCGCCCTGGCGCTCATCGGCCTTCTCGTCATGCTGCTGGTCGTCCGTCCGCTCATCGGCCGCATCCTCGAAGCGTCGGCCGGCGCGCCGCGGCCGGCAGGAGCCCTCGCCGGGCCGGAGGGTCAGCGACTGCTGAGCGGTCCGAGCGGCAATGTCGGCCTGCCCTCGGCGGCCGCCGGCATCCCGATGGGCGTTCCGGCCACGGCAATGCCCGCCGGCCGCGTGCGCGCCTCGAGCATCAAGAAGATCGGCGAGATCGTCGAAAAGCATCCCGAGGAGGCGGTCGCCATCGTCCGCTCCTGGATGTACCAGAACGCCTGACGGAGAGCTGACTGACCATGCGCTCGCGTGAAGACATCCGTTCCCTGACCGGTCCCGAGAAGGCGGCGATCCTCGTCCTCTCGCTCGGCGAGGACCACACCGCGAAGATCTTCAGCATGATGGACGACGAGGAGATCAAGGAGATCTCCCAGACGATGGCCAATCTCGGGACGATCAACTCGAGCGTCGTCGAGCGCCTCTTCGTCGACTTCGCCGACACCATCTCGGCCACCGGCTCGCTCGTCGGCACCTATGAGAGCACCGAGCGGCTCCTCGCCAAGGTTCTCGGCAAGGATCGCGTCAACAACATCATGGAAGAGATCCGCGGTCCGGCCGGCCGCACGATGTGGGACAAGCTCGGCAACGTCAACGAAGTGGTGCTCGCCAACTACCTCAAGAACGAGTACCCGCAGACGGTCGCCGTCGTCCTCTCGAAGATCAAGTCGGAACACGCCGCGCGCGTCCTTGCGCAGCTCCCCGAAAGCTTCGCCATGGAAGTCGTCATGCGGATGCTGCGCATGGAGGCGGTGCAGAAGGAGGTGCTCGACGACGTCGAGCGCACCTTGCGCAACGAGTTCTTCACCAACCTGGCGCGCACCAACCGGCGCGACGCGCACGAGCTCATCGCCGAAATCTTCAACAGCCTCGACCGCAACACCGAGAGCCGCTTCATCACGGCGCTGGAAGAGCGCAACCGCGATTCGGCCGAGCGCATCAAGGCCCTTATGTTCACCTTCGAGGATCTCGCCAAGCTCGATACCACGGCCGTCCAGGCCATCCTGCGCAACGCCGACAAGGTCAAGGTGCCGATCGCGCTCAAGGGCGCGTCGGAGACCTTGCGGGATCTCTTCTTCTCGAACATGTCGGAACGCTCCGGCAAGCTCCTCAAGGAAGAGATGCAGGCGATGGGCCCGGTGCGGCTGCGCGACGTCGAAGAGGCGCAGGGCTACCTCGTCGCGCTCGCCAAGGATCTCGCGGCGAGCGGCGAAATCGTCATCGCCGACAGCAAGGGCGACGACGAGCTGGTGTATTAGCCGCCGCCATGGCCCTCGCCGAGAAATTCCTCTTCGATTTCAGCTTCGACGCGCCGGGCAGCGACGCGCGCCACCGCGGCGTGGTCACCCCGGCCGAACCGGTCTTCACGCGCCTCGAGCTCGACGCCGCGACGGCCCGGGCGCGCGACGAGGGCCACGCCGCCGGGATGGCGGAGGCGCTGAGCCAGCGCGAGCAGCAGGTCAGCGACGCGCTCAGCGCGATCGCCGAGCGGCTCGGCGCGGTCCTTGCCGAGAAGGCGAGCGCGGACCGCGAGAGCGAGCGCAACACCATCGAGCTGACGCGCGCCATCGCCAGCAAGCTCTTCCCCGCCTTGCTGCGCAAGGGCGCGCTCGCCGAGCTCGAAGCGGTCGTCATCCAGTGCATGCACGACACGATCGGCGAACCGCGCCTCGTCCTGCGCGTGCCCGACGCGATCTTCGAGGCGGCACAGCAACGCATCGCGCCGCTGGCAGCGAGCAACGGCTATCCCGGCAAGGTCATCATCCTGGTCGACGAGACCCTCGGCGAGTCCGATTGCCGGGTCGAGTGGGCCGACGGCGGCGCCGAGCGCGACACCGCGCGGTCGTGGCGCGACATCGATACGGCGATCACCCGCGCCCTCAGCGCGCTCAACGACGGCAATGAACCATCCCCGCAAACCGGCACCGCCGCGCCCCAGGAGACAGTGACATGAACGACAAGGAAAACCTTCAGCTGACCGAGCTCGAGAGCGAGCGCGCCAGCGGCGGCGACAGCAAGAGCCTGATGAACGCCAAGGACCTCGAGGCGGTCTACGACGTGCCGGTGCAGATCTCCGCCGTGCTCGGCCGCGCCACCATGCAGGTGAGCCAGCTCCTCAAGCTCGGCCGCGGCGCCGTCGTCGAGCTCGACCGCAAGGTCGGCGAAGCGATCGACATCTACGTCAACAACCGCCTGGTGGCGCGCGGCGAGGTCGTCGTCGTCGACGAGCGCCTCGGCGTGACGATGACCGAAATCGTCAAGGCCGACCGCTCCTAGCGCCGCGTCTTGGCGAGCGGCAAGCAGTTCTAACATCCTGGATCGAAAAGATGCGTCTCCTCCTCCTCGGACCTCTCGAAGGCTATATCAGCATCGCCGGCAAGATCGCGCTCGCGCGCGGCGCCAAGGTGACGCATGTCGACGACATCGAGCGAGGGCTCGCCGCCTTGCGCTCGGGCAACGGCGCCGAGCTCGTCATGATGGACGTCAAGCTCGACATCCGCCGCATGGTCGACAGTCTCAAGCAGGAGCGCATCAGCGTTCCGGTGGTCGCCTGCGGCATCGGCACCGATGCCGAGGCCGCGGTCCGGGCGATCAAGGCGGGAGCCAAGGAATACATCCCGCTGCCGCCCGACGCGGCACTGATCGCCGCGGTGCTCGAGGCGGTCGCCGAGGAAAGCAGCGCGGTCGTCTGGCGCGACCCGGCGATGGAGAAGGTGCTCCGTCTCGCCGAGCAGGTCGCGCCGGCGGATGCCAGCATCCTGCTGACCGGCGAGAGCGGGACCGGCAAGGAGGTCGTCGCCCGCTTCGTCCACCGCAAGAGCCGGCGCTCGCGGCACAATTTCATCACCGTCAACTGCGCCGCCATCCCCGAGAACCTGCTCGAATCGGAGCTCTTCGGCCACGAGAAGGGCGCCTTCACCGGCGCCGTCGCCCGCCGCATCGGCAAGTTCGAGGAGGCGACCGGCGGCACCCTCCTGCTCGACGAGATCAGCGAGATGCACCCGCGGCTGCAGGCCAAGCTGTTGCGCGCCATCCAGGAGCGCGAGATCGACCGCGTCGGCGGTACCCATCCGATCAAGATCGACATTCGCCTGATCGCCACCTCCAACCGCGACCTCGAGGAGGAGGTCCGCAAGGGCGGCTTCCGCGAGGATCTCTACTTCCGCCTCAATGTCGTCAACCTTTGCATCCCGCCGCTGCGCGAGCGGCCGCAGGACGTCGAGCCGCTGGCCGAGCATTTCGCCAAGAAATACGCCGCCGCCAACGGCATCGCGTATGGCGGCATGTCGGCGGTGCTGCGCGAGATGCTGCGCCGGCATGCCTGGCGCGGCAATGTCCGCGAGCTCGAGAACACCATGCACCGCGCCATCCTGCTGAGCGCCGGCGGCGAGATGGGGCCCGATGCCGTCATGCTGTCGACCGGCAAGGCGGGCGACGCCAAAGGCGACGGCGTGCTGGCTCGCGGCGTCCTCGTCGGCCGCACCGTCGCCGATGTCGAGCGCGATCTCATCATCGACACGCTGCAGCACTGTCTCGGCAACCGCACCCACGCGGCGACCATCCTCGGCATCTCGATCCGCACGCTGCGCAACAAGCTGCAGCAATACCGCCAGGAGGGCGTTCCCGTCCCGCCGCCGCATGAACTCGAACGCGTCGCGCTGTGATGTCGCCAGACCGCACATCTCTCCCTCTCCCTCCGGGAGAGGGTCGGGATGAGGGTGTTGCGACGAGCGCTATGGCATGTCCAGAGCCCGTAGCAAGCGCCCTCACCCTGCCCTCTCCCGAAGGGAGAGGGTTCAATAAGGTCGCCTATCGGTTCGGCGCATGACCGACACCGTCCTGACCGGCACGGAGCCGGTGGCCGGTCTGCTCGATCGGCTGAGCAAGACCCTGCGGCGCGGCGAGATCGCGCTGGCGCTCGGCGTCGTCTGTATCCTCGTCGTGCTCATCCTGCCGATGCCGCCCTGGCTGCTCGATTTCAGCCTGGCGATCTCGATCACCCTGTCGATCCTCATCCTGATGGTCGCGCTCTTCATCCAGCGGCCGCTCGAGTTCTCGACCTTCCCGACCGTGCTGCTGATCGCGACGATGCTGCGCCTGGCGCTCAACCTCGCCTCGACGCGCATCATCCTCGCGCATGGCCACGAAGGGGTGAACGCCGCCGGCCACGTCATCGCCGCCTTCGGCAACTTCGTCATGAGCGGCAACTTCATCATCGGCGTCATCGTCTTCGCCATCCTGGTGGTGGTGAACTTCGTCGTCATCACCAAGGGCTCCGGACGCATCGCCGAGGTCGCCGCGCGCTTCAGCCTCGACAGCATGCCCGGCAAGCAGCTGGCGATCGATGCCGATCTCTCGGCCGGGCTGATCGACGAGGCAGTGGCCAAGAAGCGGCGCGCCGACATCGAGGACGAGAGCAATTTCTTCGGCGCCATGGACGGCGCCTCGAAATTCGTGCGCGGCGACGCCGTCGCCGGGCTGATCATCACCTTCATCAACATTCTCGCCGGCATCTTCATCGGTGTCGCGCAGAAGAACATGAGCTTCACCGAGGCGACGCAGACCTTCACCCTGCTCACCGTCGGCGACGGCCTCGTCTCGCAGATCCCGGCGCTCATCGTCTCGACCGCCGCCGGCATGCTGGTCTCCAAGGCCGGCGTCGCCGGCTCGGCCGACAAGGCGCTATTCGGCCAGTTCTCGGCCTATCCCGCCGCGCTCGGCCTCGCCTCGTTCCTGATGGTCTCGCTGGCGGTCCTGCCCGGCATTCCGATGCTGCCCTTTCTCGCCCTCGCGGCGCTGACCGGCGGCGCCGCCTGGCACCTCACCGCCAATCGGGAAAAGGCCGATGCGGCCAGCGCCGCCGACGCCAAGGCCGCGGCGCCGGCGCCGGTCAAGGACGAGCCGATCAATGCCGCCCTGCAGATCGACCAGCTCCGCCTCGAGCTCGGCTACGGCCTCCTCGGCCTCATCAACAGCGAGAAGGGCCAGCGCCTGACCGACCAGATCAAGGCGCTGCGCCGCCAGCTGGCGATCGAGATGGGCTTCATCATGCCCTCGGTGCGCATCCAGGACAATCTGCAGCTCCCCGCCAATACCTATGTGCTGCGCGTCAAGGAGATCGAGGCGGGGCGCGGCGATCTGCGGCCCAGCATGCTGCTGGTCATGGACCCGCGCGGCGAGGCCATCACGCTGCCCGGCGAGCACACGACCGAGCCGACCTTCGGCCTGCCGGCGCTGTGGCTCAGCGAGGGCAGCCGCGAGGAGGCGACCTTCCGCGGCTATACCGTGGTCGAGCCGCAGACCGTCGTCACCACGCATTTGACCGAGGCGATCAAGGACCACATGGCCGAGCTCCTGTCCTATGCCGAGACGCAGAAGCTGCTCGACGAGCTCGACAAGACCCACCAGAAGCTGGTCGCCGACATGATCCCGGCGCAGATCGCCATCGGCGGCGTCCAGCGCGTCCTGCAGAACCTGCTGGCCGAGCGGGTGTCGATCCGCGACCTGCCGACCATTCTCGAAGGCATTTCCGAAGCCTGCGGCTACAGCCGCAACGTCAGCGTCATCACCGAGCACGTGCGCACGCGGCTGGCGCGCCAGATCAGCGAAACGCACACCAGCGAGGCCGGCTACATCCCGCTCATCACCCTGTCGCCGCAATGGGAGCAGAGCTTCGCCGAGGCGATCGTCGGCCAGGGCGACGACAAGCAGCTCAGCATGCCGCCGAGCCGACTGCAGGAATTCATCGCCGGCGTCCGGCAGAGCTTCGAGCGCCACGCGATGAGCGGCGAGACCCCCGTCCTGCTGACCAGCCCGACGATCCGGCCGTATGTTCGCACCATCATCGAGCGCTTCCGGCCGATCACCGTGGTGATGTCGCAGAACGAAATCCATCCCAAGGCCCGCATCAAGACGCTGGCTCAGATCTGACCTGAATCACCATGCGCCTCCGCACCTTCACCGCCCGCACGATGCCAGAAGCCATGGCGCTGGTGCGCGAGCAGCTCGGCAGCGAAGCGATCATCCTGTCGACCGCGCGCGCCAACGGTGGTATCTCGGTGACCGCGGCGCTCGATCAAGCCGATGCGCCGGCGGCCGCCGAGATCGTCGATGCGGAGCCGCCGGAGGATCCGGTCGACTTCCTCCACGAGATGCTGACCGCCCACGGCACGCCGGCGCCGCTGGTCGAAAAACTGCTGAGCGCGCTGATCGAAACCGCGGCGGCCGATCCGGCGCACGCCCTCGCCGCCGGAATCGAGGCCGTCTTCTCCTTCGCGCCGCTCAGCGAGCGGCCGGCGAACCGCCCGATGATGCTGGTCGGCCCGCCCGGCGCCGGCAAGACCGTCTCGATCGCCAAGCTGGCGACGCGCGCCGTCCTCGCCGGCCGCAAGCCGATTGTCATCTCGAGCGACATCATCCGCGCCGGCGGCATCGCCCAGCTCGAATCCTTCATCTGCATGCTCGGCCTCGAGCTTCACCGCGCCGAGAGCGCGCGCCAGCTGGCGCAGCTGACCGCCGACGCCGACAAGGATGCCGTCATCCTGATCGACAGCGCCGGCATCAACCCCTACAGCGCGAACGACCGCAGCGAGCTCGCCGCCTATCTTGTCGCGGCGAGCGCCGAGCCGGTGCTGGTCCTGCCGGCCGGCGGCGACGTCTTCGACTCGATCGAGATCGCGCATGCCTTTGCCTCGCTCGGCACCACGCGGCTGCTGACGACACGGCTCGACATGGTGCATCGCCTCGGCAGCCAGCTCGCCGCCGCCGACGCCGCGCAGCTCAGCTTCTGCGATGCCAGCATGACCCCCGATATCGCCAAGGGGCTGTTTCCCCTCAATCCCGCCGCGCTTGCCCGCCTCATCATGCCGGAGGCATCGCAAGCCGGCGTGCAACCCACCCCGGAGCGTGCCCGATGATGACCGCCGCCATGCAGACTGGATCCGCGTCCGACCCGGCGGCCGGCGCCGCCTTGGGCAAGAGCAACATCCTTGCCGTCGCCTCCGGCAAGGGCGGCGTCGGCAAGACCTGGTTCTCGATCACCCTGGCGCATGCGCTGGCCCGGGCCGGTCATCGCACCCTGCTGTTCGACGGCGATCTCGGCCTCGCCAACATCGACGTTCAGCTCGGCGTCACGCCGCGGCGCGACCTCGGGAGCGTCATCGCCGGGCAGACGACGATGGCGCAAGCCGTCGATCACTACGCCGAGGGCGGCTTCGACATCATCGCCGGCCGCTCGGGCTCCGGCAATCTCGCGACGCTTCCGCCCAGCCGCCTGATCGCGCTGCGCACCGAGTTGCACGCGATCGCCCAAGGCTACGACTGGGTGGTGCTCGATCTCGGCGCCGGCATCGAGCGTGCGGTGCGCATCCTGGTCGGCCGCTCGCGAACCTGCCTCGTCGTCGCCACCGACGAGCCGACCTCGATCACCGACGCCTATGCGTTCATCAAGGTGACCGCGCTCGATCACCTCGCCGAGGACATCCGCATCGTCGTCAACATGGCCGCCGGCGCCCGCGACGGCGAGCGGACCTACGGCACGCTTCGCAAGGCCTGCCGCGAGTTCCTCAAGATCGAGCCGCCGCTGGCCGGGATCATCCGGCGCGACGACCACGTCAAGGATTGCATCCGGCGGCAGACATCGCTGCTGACGCGGCACCCCAACACCGAGGCGGCGCTCGATGTCGAGACGATCGCCGGCACGCTGACAACGCAGCGCTAACGACGGCTCCGGGGGCACCGAAGTGAGCGCACCGGTCGCGCTGGCGTCGCTGCCGCTGCTGCTTGCGGCGGCCAGCCCAGCGACCATCGACCCGCCGATCATCGTCCTCGAGGGACCGCCGGATATGCTGGCGGCGCTTGCCGCCGCGGGTCAAATCTCCGGCACCGTCATGCCCGGCGACGACGGGCAGGGCGCGCTCGTCCTGCTGACCGCGCTCGGCACCCTGTCGATCAAGAACGCGATCGCGCTGGCGGCCGGCACGCGCCTCGTCCTCCAGCCCCTCCCCGATCGACCGGGCGCTGTTCTCGTTGTCGCCGTCAATGATGTCGCGACCTCGCCACGCACCGCGCCGGCGGCAGCCTTGCCGAGCGCCGCGCCGGCGCCTGCCCTGCCGCCGCCCGCCCTGCTCGATCTCGGGACCACGATCACGGCAACGGTGCTCGCCCCCGGCGGCGAGCCGTCAGCGCAGCCCGACGCGCCACCGGCGCCGATGGCATCTCCCGCGCCGAGCCTGCTGGTCGTGCCGTCCCGAGCGGGAGAGCTTCCCGCCGCTGCTGCGGCAGCCCTCACCGCCGCGCCGGCGGCACCGCCGCTCGTCAACGGACCGCCGCGCTCGCCAGCCCCGGCCGGGGCGACACCACAAACGCCGGTCACCGCAACCACACCAGCGCCCGCGCCCGCCGGTCTGCCGTCACCAACGACCTCCGGCCCTGTCATCCCGCTCCTCGCCGAGACCGTTGCCACCGTGTCGCCGCCGACTCTTGGGGCGCCAGCCGACAAGGCGCCGTCACCCCTCTCGGGCGAAGCTGCGCGTCCCTTGCCGCCGGGAACCAACCTCACGGTGCGGATCCTCGCCGTCCAGCCCCCACCGACGCCGGAAGGCACGACCCAGCCGGCGCTGACCGGCACCGTCATCGCCGCGCCGGCGGGCGAAAGAGCCCTGCTCGTCGCGACGCCGGCCGGCATCGTCCGCCTCTTCGCGGCGGCACCGCCGACCGCCGGAAAACCCGTGGCGCTCCCGCTTGGCCGGGGCACGCCGGTGGCGCTGCGCCTCGTCGCCGAAACGCCGGCAGGCGGAGTCTTGACGGTCCTCCGACCCCAGGCGCCGGCGGCAGCGAGCACGGCCCCGGCAACGCCGACTGTCGCCTCGGCCGTACCGGAGCGAGCAGCGCCGGCAACCAGCGCGGTGAGCGCAGCACCGGCCGTGCCGGAGAAAGCGCAAGCACCGGTCGCGCCGAGCGCGACGGCGGCCGGCGCGGCGGCGGCCGCCGCGACCAAGGCGCCGCCAGCGCCGCTTGAAGGCGAGTCGACGCAAGCCGCTCCCCTCGCCTATCGCGTCACGCTTGCCGACGCCTCCGCAGCCAAGCCGGTCGCCGGCGCGCCGCCCGATCCGCGCGGCGCGCCGCAGCCCGTCATCGGAACCGTACTGCCCAATCGCCCGGCGATGGCGGCATCGGCAACGCTCATCGCGACACCGCTGGGCACGCTCGCCGTCAGCGAACCTCTGGCGCTGCCGGCGGGAACACTGCTTCTCCTCGTGCCGCAGGATGATGCGTCGGATCCGACGATCCCGGCGCTCGACCGGCCGCCCCGACTCGACAAGGGCTGGCCGGCCCTCGAGGCAACGCTCGCCACGCTCGGCCAGGCGGCGCCCGAGCTTTCCGCGCATCTGCGCGCCGACCTCTCGGCGCAATCGGGCGAGCGCCTCGCTTCAGGTCTGATGTTCCTGGTCGCCGCCTTGCAGAGCGGCTCGTCGCGCGCGTGGCCGGGCGATGCCATCGAACACGCCCTGGCGCTTGCCGGACGGAGCGATCTGAAGCTGCGCCTGGGCGAGGAGTTCGCCGAGATCCGCGGCATCGCCGACAATCCGGCGACCGGCGCATGGCAGGTCTTTCTCCTGCCCCTCATCGAGGGCGCGGCGGTGCGTCCGGTCCGGCTTTATCTCAAGCGGCGCGGCGAGCGCGGGCGGCGGGCGGCGCGAGAAGACAACGCGCGCTTCATCCTCGAATTCGAGCTGACCCGGCTCGGCATGCTGCAACTCGACGGCTTCGTCCGCCCGCAACGCTTCGACCTCGTCCTGCGCAGCCATGCCGCGCTCGACGCTCCCTTGCGCGCCGGCGTCGAGCGCATCTTCTACCAGCGCGTCGGCGCGGCCGGCCTCGCCGGCACAATCGACTTCGCCACCGCGTCGAAGTTCGACATCGCGCCGCTCGACAAGCTGCGCGGCGCGGTCGGCCTCGCGGTCTAGGAAGGCCGGCCATCCGCACCGCTGCTCGCGTCGAAAAGGCGGAATACTGACAGCGGTCAAGGAAGCCACACGACCCCGCAATTAGATTGATCTACAGAAGCGCGTGAGCGACGCTCGGCATGGGGTAGCACGATGAAGATCAGGGTCGCGTTCGCCGTCATCCCCCTCGTCTTGAGTGCCTGCACGACGCCGCCGCTCGGCCCGACGGTGACGGTGCTGCCGGCGCCCGGCAAGCCCTTTGAGGCCTTCGCCGAAGACGACGTCGTGTGCAAGAACTTCGCCAGCACGCAAGTGGCGGCGGGGCCCGAGCAGGCCAACAGCGCGGTGGTCGGCAGCGCCGTCGTCGGTACGCTGCTCGGGGCTGCCCTGGGCGCGGCGATCGGCGGCGGGCGCGGCGCCGGCGTCGGCGCGGCGGGCGGCACGGTGATCGGCACCGGCGTCGGCGCGAGTAACAACGCGTGGTCGCAGATGAGCCTGCAGCAGCGCTACAACATCGCCTACATGCAATGCATGTATGCCAAAGGCAATCAGGTACCCGGCTACAGCGTCGTGGCGGTGCCACCGCCTTAGCGAAGCTTCTAGCCGAGCTTCACCCAGGTCAGCTCGTGCTTGTTGTGCGAGAGATGCATGAGGCGCGAATTGGGAATGGCGGCGAAGCGGCGTGCCGTCTCGTGGTCGGTCGCGCCCTGGAACTTGATGGTGCAGAGGAAGCGCCGGCAAGTGCCCGCCGCCAGCCAGGTTTCGACCAGGCGATAAAGCCGTGCCGGGTAGCAGACGACATCCGAGAACAGCCAGTCGACCGGACCGAGCGACGCGGGATCGAGCGCGAAGGCGCTGAGTTGCCGGTACTCCAGCCCCGGCAGCGCGGCGATGCGCGGATCGAGCGGCGCCTTGTCGACGCTGATCACCCGCGCGCCGGTGCCGTGGAGGACCCAGCTCCAGCCGCCGGGGCTGGCGCCGAGATCGAGGCAGAGATCGCCGGGGCCCGGACGCTCACCGATCACGGTCAGCGCCTCCCATAGCTTGAGGTAGGCGCGGCTTGGCGGCGCCGCGCGATCCTCGACGAACCGCACCACGCCATTCGGGAAGACGCTGGCGCAGCGCGGCGCGGCCAGCACGGTCGCGGCATCGAGCAGCGTCCACGAGCCGAGCGGCGCCGTCGGCGCTGGATCGCCGAAGCGCAACGGTTTGGCCGACACCTTGGGAAGCTTCTCGGCGATCAGCGCGGCACGGCGATGGAGGCCATGCGCATAGAGCGCCCAGTTGCGCTGGATGGCGCGGAGCTGGCGCGCCGCATCGCCGATCGAGGCGACCGCCAGGCGCTGCGGCGCGTGCCAGACATTCTCGGCCCAGGCGGCTTGCCGCGCCAGTCCCGGTGCCAGGACGAGGCGGCCATGCACCGCGCTGACCTCGCCGAGCTCGGCGACCAGCTCGTCGAGGAAACCTTCGGCGGCGAGATAGGCGGTGAAGGCCGCGTCAGGCGGCGGCAAGGAAATCCTCGATGACGGCGATCTGATCCGGCGCCATCAGCGACGGCGCATGACCGATGCCGGGAAACTCGACGATGCGCGCCTTGGGCCCGCG
>WNFM01312377.1_pt3 | contig 13561 bp, 14 predicted proteins | sample 5400271 | NCBI WGS metagenome assembly WNFM01 (sample SAMN13153352, study PRJNA577476) | soil metagenome | isolation source: 60 cm saprolite on Douglas fir-dominated hillslope | place: USA:California | collected 2013-09-17 | reverse complement strand
GCCGATCAGAAGCGCATGGCCGCCGCACAGGATCGTCACCAGGGTGTTCTCAACCACCCGGTCCTGGCCGAAGATGACGGTTGAGATCGCATCTTTCGCGGCGCGGATCTGACCGGCAACCTGTTCGGCGGAACGGACGATCACGTCCTCGAGTTTTTCGACACTATCTGCGCCAGCCATTTGCTCTCCTTAACCAGCAGTTCATTTAAGCAGCGTGCTTGCAGTTCCAATCTCTTGTTCGAAACGCCACCGATTGCGTCGTCATCCCACAAAGCCCATGCTAAACCTATGCGAAGGCGACGCATTCGTTGAATTAAACTATCCCCACATTATCGGCATTTCAGGGTATTAACGGCATCACGATGTGGCGACTTGATCCGTGGTTCTACGGGCGGAACCCGCCAAGGAAGCATATCGCGACGAATACTTGCACCAATCGTGCCAATTCGAGGCGGTAGAACTCCGGTCAAACAATGGCGAAGCAAGGGCAGACCGCGAATCAGGGACTCGAAGGACTGACGGCTGCCGCCAGCGACGCGGCGGGCAAAAGTGCGGCCGGAAAAGGCTTGCCCCCGGTGTATCTGTGGAATCCGCCGTTCTGCGGCGATCTCGATATGCGAATCGCTCATGATGGCACTTGGTTTTACATGGGGACGCCAATCGGGCGGCCCGCGCTGGTGCGGCTGTTTTCGACGATCCTCAAGCGCGAGCAGGGCAAGCACTTTCTCGTGACGCCGGTGGAAAAGGTCGGCATCCGCGTCGACGATGCGCCGTTTCTTGCGGTCGAGATGCTCAAAGACAACAATAAAGGCCGCCGGCTGTTGCGCTTCCGAACCAATGTCGACGACTGGGTGGATTGCGATGCCGCGCACCGCCTGCGCTTTGAGGCTGCCGCCGACGGTGGGCTGACGCCCTATCTTCACGTCCGCGCTGATCTCTGGGCCAAAGTCACCCGCGCACTCTATTACGATCTGGTTGACATCGGCGAGGAGCGAGTGGTCGATGGCAGGCCGATGTTCGGAGTAGAATCGGGTGGCGAGTTTTTTGCGATGGCGGATGCGGAAGAGGTGAGGGCCGCGCTTTGAACGAGCCGATGCTGAGAACCGATCCCGCTGCGATCAGCTCGGCGGAGTTTTTCGATCGGGCCCGCGCGCGCTTGCGCTTCGACGTGCCGGCGGGCCTCGTCGATTCCACTATCATTCCGAAGAGTGGCGATCACGGTACCGATCGCATGCTGGAAATCGTAGCGCGCGAACAACCGGTCCGGCCCGCTGCGGTGTTGATCCCGGTCGTGGACCATCCGGAGCCGACCGTGCTGCTGACGCAGCGCGCCGCGCACCTGAATGAACATGCGGGACAGATTTCGTTTCCCGGCGGCAAGATCGACGCGACCGACGCTTCCCCGCTCGACGCTGCGCTGCGCGAGGCCGAGGAAGAGATCGGGCTGCAGCGGGATTTCATCGATCCGGTCGGCTATCTCGATCTGTACGCCACCGGTTTCGGATTTCGCATCCTGCCGACGGTGGCGCGGGTGAGGCCCGGCTTTACGCTCACCATCAACCATTCCGAAGTCGACGACGCTTTCGAGGTGCCGCTTTCGTTCTTGATGAATCCCGCGAACCATCAGGTTCACAGCAAGGAGTTCCGCGGCATGGAACGCTTTTACTACGCGATGCCGTTCGCGGAGCGCTATATCTGGGGCGCGACCGCCGGCATCCTGCGCGTGCTGTATGAGCGGATCTACCTGCCATGATCCGTCCGGCCTTCACGGAGATCGGAATTTTCCTGATCCCGTTTGCGGTCTATGCACTTTTCCTGTTCGCGACGCGGTCCGGACTTTTGGTGCAGACCTCATGGCCGTTGTATATCATCGCCAGGCTGGCGTTCGGGTCGCTGCTGCTGGTGATCGTCAGCTTCATCCTGCTCGCGCATTTTTCCGGTGGGGCGCCGCATTCGACCTATGTCCCCGCGCATATCGAGGACGGCAAATTCGTTCCCGGAGTTGAAAAATGAGCGAGACGCGCGTGCTCGACGACGCGCCCTGGCTCAAATCCGGTCCAGCCGCCCGCGTGCTCGGGCTTTTGAACGGCGATGGCGAAGAGGCGCGCGTGGTCGGCGGTGCGGTCCGCAATGCGCTGTTGAAAATTCCGCTCGGCGATATCGACATCGCAACTACCGCGCTGCCCGATGAAGTGGTCCGCCGCGCCAAGGCGGCCGGCATCAAGACCGTGCCGACCGGCATCGACCACGGCACCGTGACGCTGGTGGTCGAGGCGCAGCCGTTCGAGGTCACGACCTTGCGCGAGGATACCGAGACCTTCGGCCGCAAGGCCAAGGTCGCGTTCGGCCGCGACTGGGTCAGAGATGCCGAGCGGCGCGACTTCACCATCAACGGCCTGTCGGTCGACGCCGATGGCCTGGTGCACGATCACGTCGGCGGGTTAGAGGATATCGCGGCAAGGCGCGTGCGCTTCATCGGCGATCCGAACAGCCGCATCGCCGAAGACTATCTGCGCATCCTCCGCTTCTTCCGCATTCACGCCAGCTATGGCGCGGGCGAACCCGATCGCGCCGGCTACCTCGCCTGCGTCGCCGCGCGCGCCGGCCTTGCGACGCTGTCGGCGGAACGCGTGCGCATGGAGATGCTGAAGCTCGTGGTCGCCGAGGGCGCGGCCGGCGCGATCGTTGCGATGACCGATGGTGGTTTGCTGCAGGCCATTTTGGGCGGCGTCACCTATACCGGGCCGTTCTTGGCGATGATGGCGGCCGAGCGTGTGCTGAGCCTGCCGCCGGATCCGATGCGCCGGCTCGGTGCGCTGGCGGTCGCGGTCACCGAGGACGCCAAGCGCGTCGCGACGCGACTGCGGCTCAGCAATGCCGAGACCAAGGCGCTGGATTCGATGGGGCATCGCTGGTGGCGGCTTGGCGCCATGGACGAGGCCCGCGCGCGGCGACTGCTCTACCGGCTCGGCGAGGAGCGCTATCGCGACCGGCTGCTGCTGGCCTGGGCGCGGGCGGGTGGGGATACCGATTCCGCGCGCTGGCGCGAATTCGCCACCCTGCCGGAGCGCTGGAGCGCGCCGAAGTTTCCGCTGAAGGCGGCCGATTTCATCGCGCGCGGAATTGCCGAGGGACCCGCGCTGGGCCACGTGCTGACGCTCGCCGAGGACGCCTGGCTCGCGGCGGATTTTCCGCTCGACCAAGCCGCGCTCAAGACCATCGCCGACCGGGCCGCAGCCCGTTTCACCCGCGACCACAGGCTGTGAGCATCCTTTCCGGCTTTGCCGACATCTCGCTCGCGCAACTCCTGCTGGTTGCCGGCGTCGCGTTGTTCGCAGCCGTTATCGGCGGCCTCGCCGGCTACGGCACCGGCGCGCTGATGCCGCTGGTGCTGGTGCCGCTGCTCGGCGCCGAACCGGTGGTGCCGATCATCGCCATATCAGCCGTATTCACCAACCTCGGCCGCACCGCCGCCTATCTGCGCCATGCCGACCGCCGCCGCGCGCTGATCGTGATCCTGGCTGCCGCATTGACGACTGCGCTCGGCGCTTACGGTTATACGCGACTGACCAATGCCGGCGCGGCGCTGGTGATCGGCGGCATGCTGATGACGAGCGTGCCGCTGCGCCGGCTGCTCCGCCGCCACGACGTCAAGATCGGTGATACGGGGCTGGCCGCCGGCGCGGTCGGCTACGGCGTCGTGGTCGGCGGCACCTCGGGCTCCGGGGTAATCCTGCTGTCGCTGTTGATGGCGGCGGGTCTCGAGGGCGCGGCCGTGATCGCCACCGACGCCGTGATCTCGGTCGTCACCTCCGTGATAAAAATCTCGGTATTTGGCCTCGCCGGAATCGTCACCGCCCAGGTGCTGGCGTTCGCGCTCCTGATCGGCGCGATCGCGATCCCCGGCGCGTTCCTGGCCAAAGCCTTCGTCGAACGTTTGCCGGTGCATATTCACACCGCGATCCTCGATCTCGCGGTGATCGCAGGCGGGCTGGTGATGATTTCAGCCGCGGTGCGGCAGCTCGTTTGACCCGTCGTCATCGCGCAATGACGGGCTATTCTACGGCCACTTCACTTCCGGTGGCATCGAGGACAATATTGAATCAACATTGCCGCCGGTCTTCAACCCGAAGATGGTGCCGCGGTCATAAAGCAGGTTGAATTCGACGTAACGTCCGCGCCGGATCAATTGTTCTTCGCGATCGGCCGCGGTCCACGCCGAACCGAAATTGCGCCGGACCAGTTCGGGGTAGATTTTCAAAAAGGCGCGGCCGACTTCCTGGGTGAAGGCGAGATCGGCGTCCCAGTCGCCGCTGTCGTGCCAGTCATAAAAGATGCCGCCGACGCCGCGCCCTTCCTTGCGGTGGGGCAAATAGAAATATTCATCGCACCATCGTTTATACTTGTCGTAATTGGCAACGTCATTGTGCCCGCCGCAGGCGGCCTTCATGGCCGCATGAAAGGCAACCGTGTCGGGATCCTCCTGGATCCGCCGCCGCTCCAGGACCGGCGTCAGATCGGCGCCGCCGCCGAACCAGGCTTTGGTGGTGACGACGAAGCGGGTGTTCATATGCACGGCCGGAATGTTCGGATTGCGTAGGTGCGCGATCAGCGAAATGCCCGACGCCCAGAACCGCGGATCCTCCGCGGCGCCGGGAATCTGCGCGCGGAACTCGGGGGCGAATTCGCCGTGCACGGTCGAGCAATGCACGCCGACCTTTTCGAACAGCCGGCCGCGCATGATCGACATCACGCCGCCGCCGCCAGGCTGGCCGGTGTGGTCGGTGCGGTCCCAGGGCGTGCGCACGAAGCGTGCGGAAGCGCCCGGATAGAGCGATCCCGGCGCGTCGTCTTCGAGCTGCTCGAAGCTTTCGCAAATGTCATCGCGCAAGCGCTCGAACCAGGCCCGCGCCCGCGCCTTGCGATCTTCGATCACGGACATATCCATCCAGCGTACCCCCCAAGTTTTGGCGATTCTCTTTAAGCGAACCGGTACCCGCTTCGCTTCAAAACGCTTAGCCCTGCGGGCCGTAATAGGTGCAGCTTTCGTTGCAGCTGTCGCGGTGAACACTCACCCGCGTGATCCGCCCCGCATGCGCAAGGCGCTCCCAGATGAAGCGCGAAAGGTTCTCCAGCGTCGGCGGTCCGAGCGCCTCGACCTTGTTGAGCAGCTTGTGGTCGAGCATTTTCTGCACCTCCGCCATACTATGCTGGAGCAGGCCGAGATCCAGCACCATCCCGGTCGCAGGATCGGGCGTGCCGCGCACGGTGATCTCGGCGCGGAACGAGTGGCCGTGGATTTCTTCGCTTGCTGCGCCCAACGTCGTACCGGGCAGCGCATGGGCTGCCTCGAATCGGAAACGATTTTGTCAGTTCCCACATCTTAAATCCAAAATCTATCTGATGCCGATTGTCTTGTGCGTCTGCAGGCTGAGCCGCCATTGCGGATGGCGCAGACAATAGTCGACCGCGCGCGCGGTGTTTTCGACGATGTCCGGCCCGTCCATCGGCTGCAGCGAGAACCGTTCGAAATCGAGATCGACAAAGGTCTCCGGCGCTGCATCGGCCTGCGGGTAGATCAGCTTGAGCTCATGGCCGCGCCGGACCACGAGGTCCGCGCCGGCTTTCGGGCTGACGCAAATCCAGTCCACGCCGTCGGGCGGATCGATCGTGCCATTGGTCTCGACGCCGATCGCGAAGCCGTGCCCATGCAGCGCGTCGATCAGCGCCTTATCGACTTGCAGCAATGGCTCGCCGCCGGTGAAGACCGCGTAGCGGTTTGCCTCGGCTCCAGCCCATTGCGCGGCGATGGTATCGGCGAGTTCCGTGGCCGAAGCATAGCGGCCGCCCAGCGTTCCCTCGGTTCCGACAAAATCGGTGTCGCAAAACTTGCATGTCGCGATGCCGCGGTCCTGCTCGCGGCCGCTCCCGAGATTGCAGCCCGAGAACCGGCAAAAAACCGCCGCGCGGCCGGCATGCGCACCTTCGCCCTGCAAGGTTAGAAAGATCTCCTTGACCGCGTAACTCAAACCCAACCTCTCCTGAAATCAAATTGCGGAACCGGTCTGCCTTAGCGCCTCACCTAATGCCATGGCCGCTGCCACCGCAACATTGAGCGAGCGCAGGCCTGGCTTGATCGGGATCACCAGCCGCGCGTCGCTCGCAGCGACCACGTCGTCGGGGACGCCAGCGCTTTCCCGCCCGAACAAGAGGATGTCGGCCGCGCTATAGCGGTAATCGAGATAGCAGCAGCTACCTTTGGTCGTGAACAGGATCAGCCGGTAGCCTCCCTCGCTCCGCCATTGCTCGAATTTTGACCAGGTGTCGTGACGCGTGATGGTCACCTGGTCGAGATAGTCCATCCCGGCCCGGCGGAAATGCCGGTCGGACACCGGAAAGCCCGCGGGCTCGATGATATGGGCGGCCACGCCGAAGCACGCGCAGAGCCGAAGAATCGTACCCGTATTTTGCGGAATGTCGGGCTGGAAAAGCGCAATCTGCATTCAGTGATCGCCCTGTGATGCCGCTGTCATAGAAATCGTGATTGCGCTTGGGGGTGCCCATGAAATGACTGAATAATTCATCGGCCAGCGCGGAATGAGTGCATTGCACGCGAGCCAGCCGATAGCGGGCTTGCGCTCGTCCGGCAAGGGTGCCAATAGAACGATTCTGGACTGCTGTTCCGCCGGATTGGGGAGGAAAAGCGGTCTTTCTGCCGCCGCGGGGGTCGCGGGCGCCGGCAGCCTCCCTTGCTTCGTCTATGCGTTGCCTGGGGCGGTTCCACCGGCTGCAGCTTGGAAAGGGTTTGGAATCGTGACGATAGCGTCTTCGGCGGATCATCCGACACGCCGTGATTTCCTCTTTGTTGCAACGGGATGTGCCGCCGCGGTCGGCGGAGTGGCCTCGCTCTGGCCGTTTGTTTCCCAGATGAATCCGGACGCATCGACGATTGCGGCCGGCGCGCCGATCGAAGTCGACCTTGCGCCGATCGCCTCAGGCCAGGACATCAAGGTGTTCTGGCGGGGAAAACCGATCTACATCATGAACCGCACCAAGAAGCAGGTCGATGAGGCCCGCAGCGTGCCGGTCTCGAGCCTGCCCGATCCCGCAACCGATCAGTCCCGGGTCAAGGACGGGATCGGCATCTGCACCCATCTCGGCTGCATCCCGATCGCCCATGAGGGCAATTACGACGGCTTCTTCTGCCCCTGCCACGGCTCGCAATACGACTCCTCCGGTCGCATTCGCCAGGGACCCGCGCCAGCCAATCTGCCGGTGCCGCCCTATCAATTCGTTTCCGATAGCAAAATCCAGATTGGCTGAGATCCTCGGATTTGAAATCCGAGGCTTTGAGTCATCGCGTCGTCTTACTTCCCTAGGGATCGCATCATGAGCGGACCATCCGAATACCAGCCGACCAATCCCGCCTTGAAATGGATTGAACGCCGCCTCCCTCTCATTGGATTGATGCATTCCTCGTTCGTGGCCTATCCGACGCCGCGCAACCTGAATTACTGGTGGACCTTCGGCGCCATCCTTTCGTTCATGCTGGGCTTGCAGATCTTGACCGGCGTCATCCTGGCGATGCATTACACGCCGCACGCCGACCTCGCCTTCAAGTCGGTCGAAGCCATCGTGCGCGACGTCAACTACGGCTGGCTGTTGCGCAACATGCACGCCGCCGGCGCCTCGATGTTTTTCTTGGCCGTCTACATCCACATGCTGCGCGGCCTCTATTACGGCTCCTACAAGGAGCCACGCGAAATCCTGTGGATCCTCGGCGTCATCATCTACCTCCTGATGATGGCGACCGGCTTCATGGGCTACGTGCTGCCGTGGGGCCAGATGAGTTTTTGGGGTGCCACCGTCATCACCAATCTGTTCTCCGCCTTTCCCTATGTCGGCGACAGCATCGTGACGCTGCTGTGGGGCGGCTATTCGGTCGGCAATCCGACATTGAACCGCTTCTTCTCGCTGCACTATCTGTTGCCGTTCGTGATCGCCGGCGTCGTAGTGCTGCACATCTGGGCGCTGCATGTCGCCGGCCAGAACAATCCGGCCGGTGTCGAGGCCAAGACGGAAAAGGACACCGTGGCGTTCACGCCCTATGCGACCATCAAAGATCTGTTCGGCGTTTCCTGCTTCATGATCTTCTTCGCCTGGTTCATTTTCTACATGCCGAACTATCTCGGCGACGCCGACAATTACATTCCGGCCAATCCCGGCGTGACCCCTGCGCACATCGTGCCTGAATGGTACTATTTGCCGTTCTACGCCATGCTTCGCTCTATTCCGAACAAGCTCGCCGGCGTGATCGTGATGTTCTCCTCGATCATTCTGCTGGTGTTCCTGCCCTGGCTCGACACCGCGAAAACCAAATCGTCCAAGTATCGTCCGTTGGCAAAACAGTTCTTCTGGATCTTCGTCATCGTCGCGGTGCTGCTCGGCTATCTCGGCGCGCAGCCGCCTGAAGGCATTTACGTGATCGCAGGCCGCGTCCTGACCTTCTGTTACTTCGCCTATTTCCTGATCGTCTTGCCGCTGTTGAGCCGGATCGAAAACCCGCGGCCTGTTCCGAATTCGATCGCCGACGACGTGTTGGCGAAAAGCGGCAAGGCGATGGTTTCGACCGTGATCGCGCTCGTTGTTGCCGCAACGCTGTTTGCAGGCAGCACGCAGAACGCCCGCGCTGAGGAGGAGAGCGTGCCGCCCTCGCAGACATGGTCGTTTGCCGGTCCGTTCGGCAAGTACGATCGCGGGGCGCTGCAGCGGGGCCTGAAGGTCTACAAGGAAGTCTGCTCCGCCTGTCACTCGCTCAACTATATCGCGTTCCGCAATCTCGCCGATCCCGGCGGTCCCGGCTATTCGACGGCGCAAGCCGCCGCGCTCGCCGCTGAATACAAGATCAAGGACGGCCCGAACGATCAGGGCGAAATGTTCGAGCGGCCCGGCCGGCCCGCCGACTACTTCCCCGCGCCATTCCCGAACGAGCAGGCGGCGCGTGCATCCAATGGCGGCGCCGCACCTCCGGACCTGTCGCTGATCACCAAGGCGCGTTCTTACGAGCGCGGCTTCCCGAGATTCATCTTCGACTTTTTCACCCAGTTCCAGGAGCAGGGCCCGAACTACGTCAGCGCCCTTCTGCAGGGCTTTGAAGCGAAGCCGCCGGCCGGCGTCACCCTCCCCGAGGGCTCCTACTACAACAAATATTTCCCCGGCCACGCCATCAAGATGCCGCCGCCGCTGAGCGACGGCCAGGTGACGTTTGACGACGGCTCGCCGGCCACCGTCGCGCAATACGCGCACGACGTCTCCACGTTCCTGATGTGGGCCGCGGAGCCGCATATGGAGGAACGCAAGCGGCTGGGCCTGCAGGTATTCGTGTTCCTGATCATCTTCGCGGGACTAATGTATTTCACCAAGAGGAAGGTCTGGGCCGAGGCGCATTGAGCTTTTCTTCTCCCTCGCCCCGCTCTTCGCGGGGGCGAGACGAGCGAAGCTCGCTCTGAGAGGGTTGGGGTGAGGGGCTGCCTCCGCCGGCGACCACGCGAATTTGAAGAAGCCCCCTGCGGGGGCTTTTTTTGTTGAATTGCATCCTGGCGGCCCAGCGGACACAATGGCCGCTATCGGCTACCCCTCAAAGAAAAATCCCCGGAGGAACCCATGGGTACCAGCATTTCGTTCAAGCGCCCGGACGGCAAGGACGCCAGCGGCTATCTCACCAACGCCGACCGCGGCAACGCGCCTGGCGTGGTCGTGATCCAGGAATGGTGGGGTCTTTCGGAACAGATCAAGGGATTGTGCGACCGCTTCGCGCTGGCCGGGTTCGATGCGCTGGCGCCCGATCTCTACAAGGGCAAGGTGGTGCCGTATCACGACATGGATGCTGCCGCCAAAGAGATGAACTCGCTGGATTTCATCGACGCCACCACCCAGACCGTGCGCGGCGCTGTGCAATATCTTTCCAGGAACGGCGCCAAGGTCGGGCTGACCGGCTTCTGCCTCGGCGGCGCGGTCACCATCATCGGCGCCGCCAAGATTCCCGAATTGACCGCGGGCGTGGTGTTTTATGGCATCCCGCCGGAGCAGGCGGCAAAGCCTTCGGACATCCGGATTCCGCTGCAGGCCCATTTCGCCAACAAGGACGACTGGTGCACGCCGGAGCTGGTCGATGGATTCGAGAAGGCCATGAAGGCCGCCGGCAAGTCGCTCGAGCTTTATCGCTATGACGCCGAGCACGCCTTCGTCAACGAACAGCGGCAATCGGCGTATGATCGCGCCGCGGCGGACTTGGCCTGGGACCGTGCGACGGGATTTTTCAAGAAGCATCTGGGGTAGCCGAGGGCGCGAGCCGATGACCAAGTCTCTCGAGGACGAAGACGACATCGTCAGCGTGTTTGCCGTGCCAGAGGAGCACCGCACGGCTGTGCTTGAGGGCCTTGAACAAGCTGAACGCGGCGAGTTCGTGAGCGACGAAGAAATGGCGGCGCTCTGGAAGAAGTTCGGTCTGTGAAGTTGCGTGCGCGCAATCTCAAACCGTCGTCGTCCCTGCGAAAGCGGGGACCCATACGCCGCGGCGGTCGTGGCAGGAAAAACTGGTAGACGGCTTCGCTAAACAATAACTTCCTGTGGTTATGGGTCCGCTTTCGCGGGGACGACAGTTGTTGTTAGACGCTAGCCTTACTCACTCCATCCCACCACGGGCAGGTGCCCGGCATCAGCTTGTAATTGCCGTCCATCACCTGAACCGGCGCGCGCAGGCCGGCGGCGGCGGCGCGCATCCGCATCTCGCGCGCGACTTCGCGCTCAGTGGGCGGCAGCCAGATGCGCTCATGCCCCCACAGGCTCGGGCCATCCTGCATTTCGAACGGGCGCCAGCTCGCGGGGTCGATCTCGCGGCCGCCCCAGCCGCACTCGACCATGAACGACGACGGCGTTTTCGCGTAGAACGACGTCATGAGGTCGTTGGTGTGGCGGCCGAGCGTGACATTGACGCGATCCTGGTTCAGCGCGACGTCGTAGGACTGGCCGACATCGTCGAGCGAGAATAGTTCGACCATCAAATGATGCATGCCGTTGCGGCCGGTCTCGATCAACGCGAGGGAATGATGCCGCGCGTTGATATGAAAGAAATAGGCGCGAAACGGCTTTTGCATGTAGTCAGAGAGCCCGAAGCCGAGCAAATCGACATAGAACGGCATCACCGCGTCGATGTTTTCGACCGTCAGCACGGCATGTCCGAGGCCGAGCGGACCGGTGCGGAAGCCGGAAATCGAGCGGCCCGGGCTGAACGGCGTATCGTCGATCTCGGCGCCGTAAAACGCCTCCAGGCGATTGCCCGCCGGATCGTGAAACGAAATCAGCGCACGAACGCGCCTGGTGTCTGCCAGCGTTTGCGGCTCGGCCGCAACATCGACCTCGGACGCCTCGAGCCGGGCCGCGAGCGCTTCCAGCGCCGCCGCATCGGCAACCTCCCAGCCGAAGAAGCGCATACCCTCCGGCAGCGAGCGGTCGATGACGATGCGCTGCTTGCGGTCGTCCATCCGGAACGCCAGCAGCGAGGGGCTGCGCTCAACGGCCTGCAGGCCGACCAGGCCCGTACCGAATTGCCGCCAGTCGTCGAGTGCTGATGACCCGAACCCGGCATAACCCAGAGCCTGCAACATAAGCGCCTCCCGTTCTCTGTTATTCTTGACTAAATTCTACGCATATTTTCCGGAGCACGCGAGCGATCTTGTCCGTGGTCCATCGGCCTGCGCAAGGGCGTTCCCTCTCCGCGGCCCAGCCTCGTAGCCCGGATGGAGCGAAGCGCAATCCGGGGTCCGCCACATGCGAGATGATCCCGGATTACGCTTCGCTCCATCCGGGCTACGGGGCGGGTTAGGTGGGGCGGGGGAGAGGACCAACCTTCGGCGCTCCACCATCGTGCCCTTGACGTCCCGCCCTGCGATAGTGTTTACGTGGCCCATGAGCACCGCCGTCCGCCCAGCCCAACTCTGGTGGCGCACCTCCTAAGAGGTGGCCGGTGCGATTTCATTTTCCCAATCGTTCGAGGCCGTCATCGCAGTGCGACGGCCCTTTCGTTTGTCCTGTGTGGCGTTCCCTCGGCAAGTTTCGTAAGAGGATCACATGAACAGGACGGTTTTTTCACTTCCGGCGAGATACGAATACCGCACCCATGGCGGGCTGGCGGTCACGCGGTCGGTGGAGCAATTCTCCGGCGGCGCCAACCGGCTCGACGATCTGATCGAGCTGCTCGACCGCCGCCGCGGCGTGGTGCTGTCGTCGGGCACCACGGTGCCGGGGCGCTACGAGAGTTTTGATCTCGGCTTTTCCGATCCGCCGCTGCAGCTGCAAACCACAGGTATCGACTTTTCGTTGCAGGCGCTGAACCCGCGCGGAAAAGTCCTGATCGACTTCCTCGGCGATGTCTTGCGCGAACCCTGCGTCGTCATCACGGAGAAGAGCGCATCGCGCCTCGCCGGCCATATCGTGCGCGGCGCTGCGCCGGTCGACGAGGACCAGCGCACCCGCCGCGCCAGCGTGATGTCGCTGGTGCGCGACCTCGTCGCGGCGCTCGGCGCCAATGACGATCCGTTGCTCGGCCTGTTCGGCGCCTTCGCCTATGATCTGGTGTTCCAGATCGAAGACCTCGTGCAAAAGCGCGCGCGCGAAAAAGACCAACGCGACATCGTGCTCTATTTGCCGGATCGCCTGTTGGCCTATGACCGCGCCACCGGCCGCGGCGTGGTCCTGAGCTACGATTTTGCCTGGAAGGGCAAGTCGACCGAAGGCTTGCCGCACGACACTACAGAAAGCGTCTACGCCAAAATGGCGCGGCAGGGATTTGCCGATCACGCGCCCGGCGAATATCAGGCGACCGTCGAGACCGCGCGCGCGGCGTTCGCGCGCGGCGATCTGTTCGAGGCGGTGCCGGGGCAACTATTCGCCGAACCCTGCGAGCGCTCGCCGGCGGAAGTGTTCCAGCGCCTGTGCCGGATCAATCCCTCGCCCTATGGCGCGCTGATGAATCTCGGTGACGGGGAGTTTCTGGTGTCGGCCTCGCCCGAGATGTTCGTGCGCTCCGACGGAAGGCGGGTCGAGACTTGCCCGATCTCAGGCACGATCGCGCGCGGCGCCGATGCGATTGGCGACGCCGAGCAGATCCGTCAATTATTGAATTCGGAGAAAGACGAATTCGAACTCAACATGTGCACCGACGTCGACCGCAACGACAAGGCGCGGGTCTGCGTGCCCGGCACGATCAAGGTTCTGGCGCGGCGGCAGATCGAGACTTACTCAAAACTGTTCCACACCGTCGATCATGTCGAAGGCATGCTGCGGCCCGGTTTCGATTCGCTCGACGCGTTCCTCACCCACGCCTGGGCCGTGACGGTGACCGGCGCGCCGAAATTATGGGCGATGCAGTTCGTCGAGGACCATGAGCGTTCGCCGCGGCGCTGGTATGCCGGCGCAATCGGCGCCGTCAATTTCGACGGCAGCATCAATACCGGGCTGACCATCCGCACCATCCGGATGAAGGACGGCTTGGCCGAAGTGC